>ERZ1370068.4235-contig-3319_pt1 | contig 36959 bp, 70 predicted proteins | sample MGYA00561227_ERZ1370068 | MGnify/ENA primary metagenome ERZ1370068 (study PRJEB38410, sample SAMEA6850437) | metagenome | study: Metagenomic assessment of the ecological functions of the soil: analysis of the soil microbiota associated with the...
CTCAGTGCCGCTTCGTTCAGTTACGTACGCTAGATTAGCTGAGAAACTCGTAACCGATGGCAGAGCGTTCGACCCAGACGGTGGGGTTCGCGCCCCAGGATGCGGAAATCGAGATTTGGCCAGAAACTGGTCGGCATCCGTTCCGCGGACAGCGGTGCGTAACGCGCCTTATCTCGCTTGCAGCAGGGAGGCTACGTAAGGCAACGGGCACCGGACTGGGAAACGCCAGCTTGTGGCGTTGGGGCGCTTGACTTCGTAAAAGTGAGAACCCGCCGAGCTGAGGACATGGCGGCCGCGAGACATGCCATGGCGCATCGGGGAGCCGGGACCACCAGCCGAGAATGATGACCACCAGCGAAAGCCCAGTGCCTGCGATGAGCTTATCGACCGGCCAGAAAACGGGGGCCGGGGGCCGGGAGCCGGGGTCGGCGAGGTGGACTCTTACGCCAGCCATCCGGCACTCCGCGCACTGCATGCGGCGGTTTCGGCGAGTCCGGTGTCGATACCCGTAGGCGCGGTGAACGCGAGGCTCTTCGGTAGCGCAGGCCCGAGTATCGCAGGTCCACGCCGGGCAGCGCGCCTCGCGAGATCTTCTCGCGCGAGATAGATGCCCGGCTGCTTCCGCAACGCGCGACCACGACTCGGCGCTTGAGCTGCCGACGGCAGGTACACTGCCGTCGGGACTGGCACCTTGAACACTCGCGGAGTGCGTCCCAGGATGCGGAGAGCTGCCGCGCCGAATTCGCTCCACGAGAGCGGCTTGGGATGCGCGAGAATGTACGCGCGTCCCGCGGCGCGCGCGCGCTGCTTAATACGGCCGCGACAGCCCCGGTCGCACAGATCCTTCGACGTAGATGGCGCTGAACCAGCGCTCGCCCCCGGAGATTTCGAGCACGACGCCACGCGAAAATCGATTTCAGCAGCTGGAAGACGTCGCGATCGCGCGGCCCGTAGACCACCGGCGGATCGGACGATCACCGCATCCGGCACAGCGTGACGCACGGCGCGCTCGGCTTCCAGCTTGGATTTTCCGTAGTGCGTGATCGGGAACGGCTCGGTATCCTCGTCAACCGGCCGCCCATTGCGGCGTTCTGGGCCCGACGGCGGCGAGCGAGCTCACGTGTACGAAACGCAGTCCCTTTCCAGCGGCGGCACGCGCCAGGTTTACGGTTGCGGAAGGTTGCCGAGGTAGTAGTCGGCTGGGCGAAGCGCCTTGGTCACGCCTGGAGGTGGATGATCGTGTCGGCGCCGCGCAGCGCGTCATCGATTCCACGCGGCTTGCGCCAGATCGCAGAGAAACCGTCTCGACGCCAGCCGGAAAACTTGTCGTGCGGCGCACCAGGGCGCGTACGGCTTCACCGCCGGCGAACCAACTTTCCTCGATCAGATGCGCACCGATGAAGCCGGTGCCGCCGGTGACCACCGTCATTACTGCGGGCGTGCTGCGAAAGCGCGACTTCGCCGAGTAGCTTTCGGCGGCGGAGCCGGTATGCTGCGAGTTGATTTGCAGCGGGACACCCTTGACGCGCGGGTGGAGCCTGCCACTACAGCGCGTTCGTAATCGGCGACGACATTGCGGCTTTCGGCGATCCACTTATTAGATTCCCCGGCTCCGGATTGGCAGACCACGGCATAGATGCGCACCAGCGGAATGTGGCTGGCGCTCTGCATCATGCCCTTGGGCGCCGAGGTGTCCCGAATGTACGTGAGGACGCGCTTGTCGTCGAAGCGCGACCAGAACCTGTGCGGCCTGGTCGTCGGTAGAGGCGACGGCGGAAGTCCCCGCCGTCGGGAAGGCGCGCGACCTTCCATCGCCACGTCAGCCAGGGCATCTGCGCGGTATCGACATCGACGCTGTGCTCCAGTGCGAAGCTGGACCGCACACTCTTGAAGTGCAGACAGCTTGGACCGTCGTCGCACACGGAAAGATCGGGCTTGCCGTGATGCACGTTGATCATCCAGTCCGCCGGAAGAGCGATCCGGGCGCCCAGTTCCCGGTGTTCAAAACGATGAATGCCAACTGGGAGGTTTGTGCCTGAAAAAGATGAAAATCAGAAAGGCGCTGACAAGAGCTGGCCTCTTCAAAGGACCTCGACCGCGTGACCTGAAATGCTCTTAGTTAATATCGCAACGACACCTCGCATCTTTTTCGCCATGATCCATGGTTAGCAGTTAGATCCAACCGGCAAAATCGCGTTGCACGCGTTTGCTTTGACCGCGGCTATCGTGCACTGCGCGCAGCCCAATTCAGCACAACCACCAGCGGCGAGCCTCGACTGCTCCTTGGGCGACCGTGGCGATCAGGAATTTACCCTGACCATCGGCGCTGCTAATGTAATTGTTCCGGAAGGCCACCGCCGGATGCGGGAACCTCTGTGTTTGAAACGACTCCTGCGGCGCACCGGCTTCGAACGACGCGCCGGTCTTGACTGTCCACGGACGTGAGCTGTCGGTCCAGCGTGACAAAAACATTTCGCCGTCGGCGCGCCATGCGCTTCGATCGCCGCCATTGCCGGATACAGAAACTTGCCGCCGGTAGTGGATGGAAAAACTCTGCACGTAAACCTCGTAACGGCCGGTCTCATCGGAGGCTTATGGGCGAGCCACTTTGCCATCCGGCGCGAGAGCCGGGCGTGGGCTGCGGTGAACTCCGGTGGTCAGGTAGGGGACGGGCTTGCGGTCGCCATCGAGAGGTAGCCAATACAGGGTCATTCTTGGTCTTGGACGAAAAACGCTCCATGATGAGGGAGGCGGCGTCGCGCGACCAGTCATCACAGTGCATATCCACATCGGGGCTAATCAGCAGTTCCTCCGGACCGCTTCCCGTGACGGATTTCACGAACACACCCGGCTTGCCGTTCCGGATGGCGCCGTACGCGATCTTGCTGCCGTCGGGCGACCAGACACCAAAGCGAATCGCCGACGCCGGATGTGGTCAGCCGCGAAGATGAGCCGCGCACGAGGTCGAATATCCACAGATCCCGAGCCGCGTCGACGACGACGCGCTTTCCATCCGGCGACAGATCGGGATCGCCCGTGATGCCGGGCTGGCCCGACGTTGCCGAGCGGTTTGCCGGTGCGGTCCGAACCAGGCGAGTTGCTCGAGTTCGTCCCGCCCATCTGATATACGAGCGTGCCATTGGGAGCGACAGAGAACTGGGCCGCTGCGAACGGTCCGGCGTTGAGCGCAGTGACGGAGATGTTGTCGGCGACCGGAAAGGAGCTCACCGGTGAGCCGGAAATTCGGCGGCACCGAACGGCTGCGCCATCAGCGTGGTTCCCCGGCTAAAGAGGAGATGTCCGGGAGGGCTGTAGGCGGCTGCCGAATCCGGACACCGTGAGAATCCGCGGCTCGCCGCCGTCGAGCGACCCAAGCATCGACGCGTTGTTTTTCGGCTGCGTGGACATCGCGAAAAAGATGAAGTGGCGCCCATCCGGCAGAAAGTGCGGCCAGCGGTGGGTCTGCTCGGCTCGCGATTGATCCAACTTGGTGACTGTCGCTAGAAGCGTGCCGCTTACGGCCGCGGGTCGCCGGTGCAAAGGGCGCAGTCGGGTCGGGATTGAAAACGATTACGCCGTCCCGGCCCCAGGCGCCGCCGCGAAAGTCGGCTGCATCACAAACGATTTGGATGCCGCCGCCCAGAAGATCCGCCTTTCCGGAGCTTGCCTTTGCGCGAAGAAGGCGATAAACCGGTTGTCCGGCGACCAGAACGGAAAACTCGCGCCTTCGGTGCTTGCCGGCCGGCTGGGCGGCCAGCGAGTCTCAGGGCGCCGGATCCAGGAGCTGATCCCGACCACCGGCGGGCCGCGCAATGAATGCCAGGCGTCTTCCGTCGTGGGTGAGAGCGCCAGTCCGTGACCGATCGCGGCCTTTTTCCGGACCGAGCAGCGTCAGGCGCATCACCCCGGGCTGTTCTTCGGCCGCGGGCGCAACCACCGGTTGCATATGCCGCGGCCACCGCGGCGAGGATGGCGGCGCAGACTATCCCACACCCAGGTGCGTGCCGCGTGCACGGGCGGCGCCGTCTGTGCAGTGTCCGTTCGCGAACCATGCTGAGCCGCGATCCACCTCCGTCGAGCACAACGTCGCGCATGGTTTGCACGCCGATCCGCCGGGTCCTTCGCCAGACACGTGCGCACCAACTGCTCCAATGCGGGAGGCGCTTCCGGCAAGACGGTGGACAACGGTGGGGGCTCGTGTTCCACGATCTTCGCGATCAATCCGGCCTGCGTGGGCGCTCTCGAAGGCCTTACGCGTGAGCATCTCGGAACAGCACCGCGCCAAAAGCGAAGATATCGCTTCGCGCATCGGCCTCCAGCCCGGTGCAGCTGCTCCGGCGCCATGTATTTGCAGGGTTCCCACGATTGGCGCCCTCACCGGTAAGGGAGTTGAAGTGAGCGTATCCATCCGGGAGCCGCCGCTCGGCTCGCCTCCACGCCCTTTGGACGAATTTTTCGCCAGACCGAAGTCCAGGACTTTCGCACCGTCCTCGGTCAGCATGATGTTGCCGGGCTTCAGGTCGCGGTGGACGATTCCGGTGCGATGCGCGCGGTCCACCGCATCGGCAACTTCGAGCGCCGTGCGTAGCGCCTGTTCCAAGCGAAGCGAACCGGCGCTTTGAGCCATCGGCTAAGCATGCCTCGCCTCTGCACATACTCCATCACCAGGTAGTCGCGTCCGCCGTCCGGCCGATATCGTACAGCGCGCAAATGTGCCGGTGGTTCAGCGCGGCACCGCGCGCGCCTCACGCTCGAAGCGCTGGCGCACTCTCAGGACGCCCGGCGGTCTCCGGGTTGAGAGCTTTGGTTGCCACCAGCGGTCCAGGCGCCCATCGCGCGCCTTATAGACCTCGCCCATTCCGCCAGCGCCCAGGAGCGCGAGGACCTCAGGTAGGGTCCGAGTCGTGTTCCGGCGGCGAGCGGCGTGCGTCAGGGGCATTATACTTCGGCACGCCTTGCCGCGACTCGATCGCCTTCACGGTTTCCTTGTGCCTGGCGGAGGTTACCGCTTCTGGACATGCCGTTAACCGGGCCGCATGTAGCGCTGCACATCTTCGAGGTCTTCCTTTGTGCCCACCAGCACCAGCGCCCGCAGCGCTTCCCACACGTGATGTTGGTCCGCGGAGAGGGTGGCGAGAGCGTCGCCGGTTCCTGCACCGGATGCGCCATCGTTCTTTTCAAGGAGCGGACTTCTCCGGGCACGGGAGAGCGAACCTCGCGCTCGCCAATGTGGGCAATCATGGTGCCGGGATTCACGTAGTCGCCAAGCTTCAGCGGCAGATAGCAGAATCACGCCGGGGACGGGCGCGGCGATGATGTACGGGCGCAGTATTGCAACCAGCTCCGGCCGCGCGGCGGGGTCGCTGAAAGCGGCGAGCGAAAGCGCGGCGTTACGGCGCACCATCGGCTCGGAATCAGTAGGATCCGATCGCGGCGAGCGCTTTCGTGGAACGGCTCGTAATTACGGTCCTGTCCTCACGATCCACGCCGCGGTCTGCCGGACTCTCAGGCCCGAGCCGTTTGCCAGCGCGATCACCTGCGGATACCATCGCGATGCGCTCTGCCCGTGCGAGAGCCGCTCGCCGACCTGCACGAGCGCGCGCTGCGCGTGCCGCGGCTTGCTGCGGTCAGCGAAGTAGGCGTCGAGGTCGGAGTCGCTGAGCTTACGGCCGAACCACGTGCTGTACCAGAAGAGAAACGGCAGTGCAGCACCAGAGCCACAGCGAAAAAGCGAAACTCGGTGAGGTAGGCACGGCGCTCCGGGACAGGAGGACATGGGACAGACCTAATGGTACAACGCGGCGGATTGACACAGCGTGTTCGGCCAAAGTGTTGTGCCGCGGAGAGGTGAGGAGCAAATCGATCCAGCGTTTACGTGGCGCCGTCGATGAAGACGACCTAGAGAGTACGGCGTCGGGCGCATGACCGCCGGATGAAGCGGCTTACACGGCGGAGCATGCGCGTGTGGTTTTGGTGCTGCCGATGTGTCGGAGGCATCGAGACAGATCGGGATCTGCGTCCACGCACTGCACAGTAAGCCGTGCTCGTGTTGGATGTGCCGCGGAGAGAAGCGACGCTGCCGGGCCGGGAACGTGCCGCCTACTTCGAGGGAGGGAGTAGCCGCCATTCGAACACCCCGCCAAGCGTCACAACAGTGTCCGGATTCTCGGTCCGGCAGTTCGGTCACTTCGTGCATGCCATCAGGTGTGCATCGCCAGGGCCTTCCGGCGTCCCGGATCTAGTATCCAGACGTAACGAACTCCGAACTTCAGGTAGTCGTCGACGCGCTCCTGCATTTCGGAGAGGCGATCATCCTTGGATAGAATCTCGATGCAGATGTGAGCGGAGGAGTCCGGAAAATCTGTTCAGGCTGACCCGTATCCACGATGACGCACACACGTCCGGTACTCAAAGGAAATCGCGATGAAGAAACCTGGACTCGCTGCTCTGGAACGGGGCGCACGCCCCACAGCTTGCGCCGACTGTGGTAAGAAGGCGAAGACTTCTGCCGCTGCAATCGCGAGTGATCGTATTCCCCCAAATTGCGCCCAATATCGCCCCATCCACGTAGTCGCAGTCGGGACGGAAGCTGGTGCTCAGGTATTCTTCGATGCTGACTAGTGAACCGGGTCGCCATAAAGCAACGGCATCAGTGAAGCGCGCGGGATGCCGTCCCCGCTCCTAATAGTGTGCACTGCGTTACTGCGCCAGCGTTTCCTCCCCGTATCTTTCGGACAGGCCAGGCGGGTACTGACACCGTGACGTGATGTTGCCCGCGAGTCGTCGCCGGTCGGGTGGTGCGAGGTGCCCGCAGCTGCTGGTGACGAACGAGGCGGTAAGCAGGAATTTCAGCGTGTTAGCGCGATGAGCGAACCCGCCTGAACACTTCCGCCAGGGGCGCAGCAGTGTCTGGATTGGCGGTCCGGGAATTCCGTGACCTCGTGTGTGCCGTCGCTGGTGCAGCGCCACGCCTTGCGAAGACGAGGGGTCAACGATCCACACGTATGGCACCCCGAACTTGAGATAGTCGTCGACACGCTCCTGCATCTCGGAGAGGCGGTCGTCCTTCGAGAGAATCTCAATGCAGATGAGGGGCGGAGTGCGGAAGATCTGTTGTGGCTCGCCCGTGTAGACCGCGACGCCAAATGTCGGGCACGCGGAAGCGCGTCGCAGAAACCTGAACCCTTTGCTCCGTTACCACGTCGATGCCCCACTCTTCACTACGATTGTCATAGTAGAGGCGGCAACTCAGCCGTTTGCAATTTCGCGTGGTCGTACTCGCCCAGGTTGGCGCCTCCAAAACCACACCGTCCACACTGGTCGCCAACCGGGACGATAGGTGGTGCGCTGGGTATTCCGCAATGCTGACGAGTGAACCGGTCGCCGCCAAAGAGCAACGGCATCCGCGGAAGCGGATGCCGTCTCCTTATCAAGATTGTACTCCGAACTACTCCGCCAGCGATTCCTCGCCGGTATCTTCCGAGAGACCGCCGGCGTATTGCAGATCCGGGCCTCTTCGTCGTAACCGGGGATGGCGTCCAGCGGAACTTCGACCGGCGGCTCCTCCACCACGTCCTCGCCGGCGATCTTCACCTGGCGGTAATACTCCATGCCGGTGCCGGCTGGAACCAGGCGGCCCATGATCACGTTCTCCTTCAGGCCGCGGAGGTAGTCCACCTTGCCGTTGATGGCGGCTTCGGTGAGTACGCGCGTGGTCTCCTGGAAGCTGGCCGCGGAGATGAACGAATCGGTCGAGAGCGACGCCTTCGTGATGCCGAGCAGCATGGCCTTGCCCTGCGCCGGACGCCCGCCCGCCTCCGATCACCTTGGCGTTCTCGGTGCGGAACTTGAACTTGTCGACGATCTCCTCGGGCAGGAATTCGGTATCGCCGATATCTTCCACCTTCACCCAGCGCATCATCTGCCGCGAGATGGTTTCCAGGTGCTTGTCGTTGATGTTGACGCCCTGCAGACGGTAGACTTCCTGAATCTCGTTGACCAGGTACTTCTGCAGTTCCTTTTCACCGAGCACCGCCAGAATGTCGTGCGGATCGCGCGGGCCGTCCATCAGCGGCTCGCCGGCTTTGATCTTCTCGCCTTCCTGAACCTTGATGTGGACGCCGCGGGGCAGCGAGTATTCGCGCTTTTCGCCGTCTTCGCCTTCGACGAAGATCTTGCGCTGGCCCTTGCTGACTTCGCCGTATTTCACGGTGCCGTTGATCTCCGCCATGATGGCCGTCTCACGCGGCTTGCGCGCTTCGAACAGCTCCACCACGCGCGGCAGACCGCCGGTGATGTCCTTGGTCTTGGTGGTTTCGCGCGGGATCTTCGCCAGCACGTCGCCGGCGTGGACCTCTTCGCCGTCGCGCACCATCAAGTGAGCGTGGGTCGGCATGAGGTACTTCTTGGCCTCCGACCGCGAGACCCGCGCGCCCTCCGGGCCGGACCACGATCTGCGGCTGCCGCTTCTCGTCCGGTGAATCCGTGACGCACGAGCTGCGCTCATGCCGGTGACCTCGTCCACCTGCTCCTGCATCGTCAGGCCGTCGATCAGATCCTTGAAGTGGACCACGCCGGTGACTTCGGTCAGGATGGAGAAAGTGTACGGATCCCACTCGAGCAGGATCTGGTTGGCCTTGACCGGAGCGCCGTCTTCCACCAGCACGCGCGCGCCGTAATTCGCCGGGTAGCGTTCCTTTTCGCGGCCCTTATCGTCCACCACCGCCATGATGCCGTTGCGGTTCATGGCGATCAGTTCGCCGGTCTTGCTGCTGCACGGTCTGGATGCCCGATGTAGCGCGCAAAACCGTCGCTCTTGGCGTCCTGCGTGCGACTGCTCGCTGATACGCGTCGGCGGTACCGCCGATGTGGAAGGTACGCATGGTCAGCTGGGTGCCGGGTTCGCCGATGGACTGCGCCGCGATCACGCCGACCGCCTCGCCGCGCTCCACCAGTCGTCCGGTGGCCAGAGTTGCGGCCGTAGCACGCCACGCAAACGCCGCGCTTGGATTCGCAGGTCAGCACCGAGCGGATCTTCACGCGCTCGATACCGGCGGCCTGAATCGCCGCCGCCAGTTCTTCGGTGATCTCCTGGTTGATGTCGACGATCACGTTGCCTTCGTAGTCCCGCTGATCTTCGAGCGCCACGCGGCCCACGATGCGGTCGCGCAGCGGCTCGATGATTTCGCCCGATTCGATGATCGGCTCCACGTAGATGCCTTCGCGTGGTGCCGCAATCGTTCTCGCTGACGATCACGTCCTGCGCCACGTCCACCAGGCGGCGCGTCAGATAGCCGGAATCGGCCGTCTTCAGCGCGGTATCCGCCAGGCCCTTGCGGGCGCCGTGCGTGGAGATGAAGTACTGCAGCACGTTGAGGCCTTCGCGGAAGTTGGCCGTGATCGGGGTTTCGATAATCTCGCCCGAGGGCTTGGCCATCAGGCCGCGCATACCGGAAAGCTGGCGGATCTGCTGTTTGGAACCGCGCGCGCGCCGGAATCGGCCATGATGTAAATCGGGTTGAGGTAGCGGCCGGTGCGGTCGTCCTCTTCCATGGCGGTGAACATTTCGTCGGAGACCTTTTCCGTAACCTTGCTCCAGATTTCGATGATCTTGTTATAGCGTTCGCCGTGGGTGATGGCGCCGTCCTGATACTGGCTTTCCACCAGCACCACTTCCTTCTCGGCGTCGCGCACCAGGCCGGCCTTTTCGCTCGGCACCACCATGTCGTCGATGCCGATCGAGATGCCCGGCGCGGGTCGCGTACAGGGAAGCCGAGCGCCTTGACTTCGTCCAGCATGTGCACGGTGACGTGCAGGCCGAACTTCAGGTAGCAGTACTGCACCAGCTGCGCCAGGCCCTTCTTCTTCAGCAGGCCGTTGATGTACGGCATGTCCTGCGGCAGGTTGTCGTTGCAGGATCACGCGGCCGACCGTGGTGTCCATGTACTGCTTGCACGAACTCGATGGGCTCGGTGTGCAGCATGTTCTGGGTGTCGAAGGCGTGCACCAGGTCGATGACTTTGCCGGTGTAGCGCAGCTTGATCGGGCGTCAGGGTTTCGACCTCGCCCATTTCGAGCGCGATCAGCACGTCGTCGGTGGATGCGAAGGTGCGGCCTTCGCCCTTGGCGCCGGGACGCGCCTTGGTCAGGTAGTAGCAGCCCAGCACCATGTCCTGCGTCGGGATGGTGATCGGGCCGCCGTGCGCCGGCGACAGAATGTTGTTCGGACGACAGCATCAGGGTCGATGCCTCGATCTGCGCTTCGGGCGACAGCGGAATGTGGACGGCCATCTGGTCGCCGTCGAAATCGGCGTTGAACGCGGTGCAGACCAGCGGGTGAATCTTGATGGCCTTGCCTTCGACCAGCACCGGCTCAAACGCCTGAATGCCGAGGCGGTGCAGCGTGGGAGCGCGGTTCAACAGGATCGGATGATCTTTGATCACCTCTTCCAGAATGTCCCAAACCACCGGATCCTGCTGCTCCACCAGCTCCTTGGCCTGCTTGATGGTGGTGCAGTGGCCGCGCTGCTCGAGGCGGTGATAGATGAACGGCTTGAACAGCTCGAGCGCCATCTTCTTGGGAAGACCGCACTGGTTGCAGCTTCAGATCCGGACCGACCACGATGACCGAGCGGCCGGAGTAATCCACGCGCTTGCCGAGCAGGTTCTGGCGGAAGCGGCCCTGCTTGCCTTTCAGAGTATCGGAGAGCGATTTCAGCGGGCGGTTGTTGGCGCCGCGCAGCACGCGGCCGCGGCGGCCGTTATCGAACAGCGCGTCGACGGCTTCCTGCAGCATGCGCTTTTCGTTGCGCACGATCACGTCGGGCGCGTGCAGCTCGATCAGCTTCTTCAACCGGTTGTTGCGGTTGATCACGCGGCGGTACAGGTCGTTCAGATCGCTGGTGGCAAAGCGGCCGCCATCCAGCGGCACCAGCGGGCGCAGCTCCGGCGGAATCACCGGGATCACGTCCAGAATCATCCACTCGGGCTTGTTGCCGCTCTTGCGGAACGATTCCACCACGCGCAGGCGCTTGGCGTGCTTCAGCTTCTTCTGCTGCGACATGCTCGGTCTTCATCTTCTCGCGAATCTCTTCGCTGAGCGAATTCGACGTCGATCTTCTTGAGCAGCTCCTTGATGCCCTCGGCGCCCATCATGGCGATGAACTTGCCGGGGAACTCCTGGTCGAGCTGCGCGCTTGCGTTCGTCGGTGACCACTTCGCCGCGGCTCAGGCCGGTGCCATCGCCGGGCTCGACGATGACGTACGCTTCGAAGTAGAGCACGCGCTCCAGCTCGCGCAGCGTGATATCCAGCAGGTGTCCGATGCGGCTGGGCAGGCCCTTGAAGAACCACACGTGCGAGCACGGGCTGGCCAGCTCGATATGGCCCAGGCGCTCGCGGCGGACGCGCGCCAGCGTGACTTCCACGCCGCACTTGTCGCAGATTACGCCGCGGTGCTTCATGCGCTTGTACTTGCCGCACAGGCACTCCCAATCCTGGGTGGGGCCGAAGATGCGGGCGCAGAAGAGTCCGTCGCGCTCCGGCTTGAAGGTCCGGTAGTTGATGGTCTCCGGCTTGGTGACTTCTCCGTGGCTCCAGCTCCGGATTTTTTCCGGAGAAGCCAGAGAAATGCGGATCGAATCAAAATCCGCGATCAAATTCGCTCGATCGTACGGAGAGGATCTCAAAATTGCCTCCAGTTCTATGAAAACCAAAACTTATTGAGCCGCGGATGAACGCCGATGAACACGGATAAAACGAAGCATTTTTGCTTATCTGCGTTCATCTCGCGTTCATCCGCGGCTATCTCTTAATCCGCCGCGAGTGCCGTATCCGGCACTTCACGCGGCTTCTTCATCAATTCCACATCGAGACACAGCGACTGCAACTCGCGAATCAGCACGTTGAAGCGATTCCGGCACGCCCGGCTCGATGGCAGCTTCGCCCTTCACGATGGCCTCGTAGATCTTGGCGCGGCCATACACGTCGTCCGACTTCGCGGTCAACAGTTCCTGCAGAATGTAGGCGGCGCCGTAGGCTTCGAGCGCCCAGACTTCCATTTCGCCGAAGCGCTGTCCGCCGAACTGCGCCTTGCCGCCCAGCGGCTGCTGCGTGATCAGCGAGTACGGGCCGATGGAGCGGGCGTGGATCTTGTCGTCCACCAGGTGGGAGAGCTTCAGCATGTAGATGTAGCCCACCGTCACCGGCTGCTCGAACTGGGTGCCGGTCATGCCGTCGAACAGCGCGGTCTTGCCCGAGGTCGGCAGCTTGGCCTCCGGTCAGCGCCTTCTTGATTTCGCGCTCGGTGGCGCCGTCGAACACCGGGGTCGCAAACTGCACGCCCAGCGCCTTCGCCGCCCACCCCAGGTGCGTCTCCAGAATCTGTCCGACGTTCATGCGGCTGGGCACGCCGAGCGGATTGAGCACGATCTCGACCGGCGTTCCATCCGGGAGGTACGGCATGTCCTCTTCCGGCAGAATGCGCGCGATCACGCCCTTGTTTCCGTGGCGGCCGGCCATCTTATCGCCCACCGACTCAGCTTGCGCTTCATGGCGATGTAAACCTTCACCAGCTTGATCACGCCGGGAGGCAGTTCATCGCCCTTGCGCAGCTTGGCCGATCTTTTCGTCGGTGATCTTTTCCAGCACCGCGATCTGGCGCGACGTCATCTCTTCGATTTCGTCGATCTGCTCGTTCAGCCGCGGATCCTTGTTGGTCAGGCCGCATGCGCTTCAGGTCGCGCGACTTCATCTTCTCGATGAGCTCGCGCGTCAGCTCGGTGTCCTTGCTGAGCAGGCGCTTGTTGGTCTTTTCGTCGTGCAGGTCGGCGCAGCAGCTTCTTGCCGTCCAGCAGAATGCCCAGGCGCTTTGGCGCGCTCGTCGGTCAGGATGCGGATTTCATCCTGCAGGTTGCGCTGCAGACGCTGGATCTGCGATTCCTCGATCGACTTCGACCGCTCGTCCTTCTCCTGGCCCTTGCGCGAGAAGATCTTGCAATCGACGATCGGTGCCCTCGATGCCCGGCGGGCAGTAGAGCGATGCGTCCTTCACGTCGCCGGCCTTTTCGCCGAAGATCGCGCGCAGCAGCTTCTCTTCCGGAGTGAGCTGGGTCTCGCCCTTGGGCGTCACCTTGCCCACCAGAATGTCGCCCGGCTTCACCGTGGCGCCGATGCGGATGATGCCGCTTTCGTCCAGGTTGCGCAGGAAGCTAATCGGCGATGTTCGGAATATCGCGGGTGATTTCCTCCGGCCCCAGCTTGGTGTCGCGGGCTTCGATTTCGAACTCTTCGATATGGATCGAAGTGTAGTAGTCTTCCTTGACCAGCTTCTCGCTGACCAGGATGGCGTCTTCGAAGTTGTACCCGCGCCAGGGCATGAAGGCCACCAGCACGTTGCGTCCCAGCGCCAGCTCGCCGAGGTCGGTGCACGGTCCATCGGCCAGTACCGCGCCTTTGGCGACCCGCTGGCCCACGCGAACGATCGGCTTCTGGTTGATGCAGGTGTTCTGGTTGCAGCGCTTGAACTTGGTGAGCTGGTAGATGTCGGCGCCCACTTCGCGCGAAAGCTGGCCTTCATGCGCCGTGCCTTCCACGCGAACGATGATGCGCTCGCTATCCACCGAATCCACGATGCCGGGGCGCTTGTTGAGCACCACGGCGCCCGAATCGCGCGCCGTGACCATCTCCATGCCGGTGCCCACATAGGGAGCGTCGGCGCGGAGCAGCGGAACGGCCTGGCGTTGCATGTTCGAACCCATCAACGCGCGGTTGGCGTCGTCGTTTTCAGGAACGGGATCAGGCTGGCGGCCACGCGAGACGAGCTGCTTGGGGCTGACGTCGATGTATTCGATCTCGTCCCGGCCCTTGAGCACGAAGTTGCCGGCCTGGCGGGCGTTGCGACAGATCGGGAACGATGCGGCCTTTCTCGTCCAGTTCCACGTTGGCCTGGGCGATGGTCCACTTGTCTTCTTCCCACGCCGAGAGGTACTCGCAGTGCGCCTCGTATTCGGCGGCCTGCTTCTTGGCGCCGAGCTTGCGGTTGACTTCTTCCACTTCGGCGCGGCGCAGAATGTCGCCGACCTTGTGGTCGGAATCGCCCGGGTTGAGGACCTGGACTTCATCCACCACCGCGCCCTTGACCACCTTGCGATACGGGCTCTCGATGAAGCCGTACTCGTTGATGCGCGCAAAAGCAGGACAGCGAGGAGATCAGACCGATGTTCGGGCCTTCCGGAGTTTCAATCGGGCAGATGCGGCCGTAGTGCGTGGGATGCACGTCGCGGACTTCGAGCCCGGCGCGCTCGCGGCTCAGACCGCCAGGTCCGAGGGCCGAAAGGACGCCGCTTGTGCGTGATCTCGCTCAGCGGGTTGGTCTGATCCATGAACTGCGACAAGCTGGCTGGATCCGAAGAATTCGCGGATGGCCGCCATCACCGGCTTGGCGTTGACCAGGTCGTGCGGCATGGCCGTCGACATTTCCTGGTACACGCTCATCTTTTCCTTGATGGCGCGCTCCATGCGCACCGAGGCCGATGCGGAACTGGTTTTCCAGCAGTTCGCCGACGGCGCGGACGCGGCGGTTGCCGAGGTGATCGATGTCATCGACCGCGCCGATGCCCTTGCGCAGTTTGAGCAGGTACTTGATGGTGCTCTTGAAGTCTTCGCTGAATCGAGCGTGCGCTTCGTCGAGAGCGGTGTGCAATCCGCCGCGATCGTACAAGCTTGATGTTGAACTTCATGCGGCCCACGCGCGAGAAATCGTACTTGCGCGGGTCGAAGAACATGCCCTGGAACAAGCTGGGTGGCGGTATCCACGGTGGGCGGATCGCCGGGACGCAGCTTGCGGTAGATTTCGATCAGCGCGTCGTTCTGGCTCTTTGACGGCATCCTTGCGGATGGTCGCGGCGATCACGGTGCCTACCGTCGTCGCGTTCGGGGAAGAAGACTTCGAACTCGGCGATGCCGGCTTCGATCAGCTTGCTCAGCACGGTGGGCGTGAGCTCGCTGTTGGCGTCGATCATGACTTCGCCGGTGGTCATGTCGACCACGTCGGCGACGACAAACGCGCCTTCGAGATCGTTGACGGCGACTTCCACCTGTTCGATCTTCGACTTTGAGGATTTCCTTGTAGAGGCGAGCCGGTGATCTTCTTGCCCTGGCCCGACCACGGTATCGCCGCCCTTGGTGGTGATGGCGTGCGAGAGCTTCAGGCCGGTGAGATTCTCATCCACGTTCCAGAAGAGCTTCTTGTCGTGGATTTCGCATCTTGCTGACGCGGTAGAAGGCGCGCAGGATCTGCTCGTCGGTCTTCAGGCCGAGGGCGCGCAGGAAAACCGAGCCGTAGAATTTGCGCTTTGCGATCGATACGGACGTAAAGGATGTTCTTGTTGTCGTACTCGAATTCGACCCAGCTTCCGCGATACGGAATGATCTTGCCGAGGAAATAGCCTTGCGCCTGAACGCGCTCGAAGAACACGCCCGGGGAGCGGTGCAACTGGCTGACAATCACGCGCTCGGTGCCGTTGATGATGAACGTGCCGTTGTCGGTCATCAGCGGAATTTCGCCGAAGAACACTTCCTGTTCCTTGATGTCCCGTACGCTCTTCTTCTGCGTCTCGGGATCTTTTGAGTACACGGTCAACCGGATGGTGACCTTGAGCGGAGCGGCATAAGTCATGCCACGCTCCTGGCACTCCTGCATGTCGTACTTGAGCTGCAGACCGACCGGGTCGCCGCACTTGTTGCAGAACGTCACCACGTTCTTGTTAAAGGTGCCGCAATGGTGGCAGAGAATGTCGCCCGCGTGGAACGGGTCTGTGCGGATGGTGGCGCCGCAACTGCGGCAGGTGGAGCGCAGGTGGTGCAAGCCTTTCAGGTTGCCGCACTTGCATTCCCAGTTGCCAATCGAATAATCGACGAACTCCAGATCGCTGACGCCGCGAAAATCGGAGATCGGGAACACGCTGTTGAATAACGGTCTGCAGGCCGATGTCTTCGCGCTCGTTAGGCAGCAAGATCCATCTGCAGAAACCGCTCGTAGGATTTCTTCTGAACCTCAATGAGGTTCGGGATGGGAATCGAGGTTTTGATTTTCGAGAAATCAACTCGCTCGGGAGCAGCGCCGGTATGTTGAGTATCCATTCGTAAACTCCTGACGGCCGAACGGCCTAAGCCAGGAAACTGCGCTTATCAGTACCTAATCTGTACTGCGGGCCTTATCCGTACTCGTTAATGACAAGCCAATAGCGCCCCTGGAGGTGATGCCTCCCGGAGCGCCGGATGATGAAACAGGGGCAGGGGTGGGACTGGGGGTATGCGCCGGCGGTTCTTGCCACCGGAAAGAACTTGAGCTGCGAGAGTGCGGACGCACCAATCCTGTGTATGAGTTACGGCGCGCTGACGCGCAGAGAAGCTCTCTCTGCAGTCTTGCCCGGACTGCAATTGAAGTTCCAGGATTTGGGATGCACAGTCACCAATTGGGAATCGAGTCGCTGAATCGAAGGCCCAACTATCACACTCTAACAGGACTTACGTCCCGCGTCAAACCGCAAACACCCCGGCCTCCCGCAGTGGGAGGCCGGGCGGCCGGACGATATAGGTCCGGCCCGCGAGAACTACTTCACTTCGACGGTCGCGCCGGCGTCAGTGAACTTCTTCGGCGATCGTGGCGGCTTCGTCTTTGCTGATGCCTTCCTTTGATCGGCTTGGGAGCGCCATCTACCAGGTCTTTGGCTTCTTTGAGGCCGAGGCTGGTGACTTCGCGAACCGCCTTAATGACGTTGATCTTGTTGGCGCCCGCCGCCGTCAGAAACCACCGTGAATTCCGTCTTCTCCTCAACTACCGGAGCGGCCGCCGCCGCGCCGCCGCCGGCCACCATCATGGGTGCCGCCGCCGCCGCAGAGACGCCGAGCTTTTCTTCGAGCAACTTGACGAGCTGAGAGGCCTCGAGCAGCGTCAAGCCTCTGAATCTGTTCCGCAATTGCGTTAATGTCCGCCATTTCAAACTCCTATGTATTCGAATAAATTGATGGGGCAGCCTCGGCAAAGTCGCCAAACGTCATCCTGAGAACTTGTTTTCCTTCACGCCCTGATCTACTACCACCGCCAGGTTGCGGCCGACGGCGTTCATAGCCGTCACCAGTTGCTGCGCCGGCGCGTTGATCACGTAGAGCAGTTTGGCAAATATGACTTCCTTCGAGGGCATCGCCGCCAGTTCGTTGATGGCTTTGACGTCGATCACCCGGCCTTCCACCAGGCCCGCCTTGAAGGTAAATGCTAGGGTTGATTTTCGCGTACGCCGTCAACGCCTTGGCCAGCGCCACGGGATCGTCGGTGGTATAGGCCAGCGAGGTCATGCCGCGCAGATCCTTCAGCACCTGCTCGCTCGGCGTGCCTGCGCCCGCGAGCTCGCTCAGATTGTTTTTGATCACGCGACGCTTGCCGCCGGCATTCCGAATCGCTTTGCGGAGTTCGAAATCCTGGCTGACTTTGATCTTCTCGTAGCCGGTGACGAACAGGTTCTTCAAGCCGGCCAGATCCTGTTGCAGGGACGCGAGGTCTTTATTCTTGTCTTCCTTCTTTTTCATTGAGAACACCTGTTACGGCTTTAGACGGCCGTCTTCACACTGAACGGCGAGGTATCGAGGGAAACGCCGGGTCCCATGGTGGAGCAGACTGTGGCGCTCTTCACATACTTGCCCTTGGCCACGGCCGGTTTCGCCTTGATCACCGCGGCAATCAGGCTGGACGCATTTTCCACGAGCTTTTCGGCCGAGAAGCTGACTTTGCCAACCGGGGCATGGATGATGCCGGTCTTATCGACGCGGAACTCCACTTTACCGGCTTTGATTTCATTGATGGCCTTGACCACGATCCACCGTCACCGTGCCCGTCTTGGGGTTCGGCATGAGGCCACGAGGACCGAGGACCTTCCGAGCTTACCGACGGAACGCATCATATCCGGCGTGGCAATGACGGCGTCGAAATCGGTCCAGCTTTCGGACTGAATCTTATTCCACCATGTCTTCGCCGCCGACGAAATCCGCGCCGGCTTCCTGCGCTTCGCGCAGTTTGTCGCCGCTGGCGATCACCAGCACTTTTTTCGATTTGCCCAGGCCGTTCGGCATAAGTACGGTGCCGCGGACCATCTGGATCGGCGTGTTTGGGATCGACGCCGAGGCGCATGTGAACTTCTACGGTCTCGTCGAATTTGGCGAACTTGATTTTCTTGATGAGCGGAATGGCCTGTTCCAGGAGGTAATCCTTGGCTTCGACCTGTTTCTGCGCGGCTTGATACTGTTTACCTGATTTGCGTGCCATGTATCCTCATTGGTGCAAGCGGTCCGTTCCAAACAGGCATACGAACCTCCCACTGAGCGTTATCTAGAGGGACAGCACGTAGTGTACCAGATGTTGCAATCTCATGTCTACTTCAGAACCCTCTGTTAGAAGCTATAGAAAAACGGGCTCTACGCGGAGGCGCGAAGTTCGTCAAAGAAAGGCCTGTTTGTTTCCGGCTAGGATTGGGGCTTCACGCTGGCTTTCTGCGGCGCGCGATGGGCGCTACCGGGGCCGATGTGGATGTGAGCGCCGGTGGCCATTCCCGGCACCGCTGTGCGGAAGGCGAAAAAGCTGGAAGTTTTTCCGATGAGGCAGCGCCGCGCCCACAAGCCCTCGGGTTGCGACGGGCTGACGGCAAGATCGAATCGCCCGCGGTGGTCGAAGCCGAGCGCGCGGTGGACCGCACTGTCGCCTCGCGTGCTCACCGGCAGGATCCTGCCGAACTGCTTGAAGAATTCCTGCTCCATCACGCGTAAATCGGCTGCGGTAAATGTGCTGCCGCCGTTGTAGCGTTCCACCAGGCCCAACATCGAAGGCGCGAGGGTGGATATTTGACTCTCCATTTCGAAGTCCGCGCGGGCCATCACGGTCAATTCCCGGGCGTGCCGTTCGAGCGATTCGGCGACGTTGCAGACCCGGCGGGCGGCCTCAGGTTGACACGCAACGCGTCCAACTCGCCGGTTGACGACTGGCCGGACTGCCTGGCATCGTTGTAGGCCAGTTTTCGCCGCATATAGGCGCCAGTCGGCGGCGCGCACCAGGGAGTTCGCCTGTTCCTCGCTTAAATCCCTGGCTTCGATAAGGGAACGGACGAGCTCGCGATCGTGTTCGTCGGCCACCAAATCCGCCGAATGGGCGGATCGGTCGAATTGGGATTCTGCCAGGAGTCCTGCATTCTCTTTGCCTTTGGCGAGGAAGTAGAGAGTTCCGGCCAGGAGGAGAATGGCGGGGACGACTACGGCGGGAACGCGCACAGATACAGTTTAGCGTATGCAGAGGGTGCAGCTTGGGCCGATTGCCCCACAGTGCGGCTCGGCTAGGCCGCCAGCCTGCCCCAGCATCCGTCTAGCGGGTGAAGCCGATTCCCACTTCGAGTTGGTTGCGCGGCGAGCGGGTGGGAATCCTGGCCGAAGGTCAAACCATTCCAGCGCGTGTAACGGACTTCCGGCGTCACCTTGATATTGAACTCGTCGATGAACCGGAAGCCCACACCTACGGTGGCGCCGATCAGGGTTCGCTTGGAGACCTGGGCGCGAATCTGATTGTTCTCCAGGGTGCCGTCCGCGTTGGTGATGTTGTTGGTCGTGCGCACGCGCAGAGACATTGCGCGCCGTCGCGCCTCCGGAGACGTAAAGGTGCGACAGGAAACCTGACCGGCCTACCCCGTAATGCAGCAGCACCGGAAGATCGAAGAGACGGGCTTTGGTGTGTCTCGGTGGCGATCTTGTGCGCGCGCTCGTCGTTGGAGGTAGTGGGGTCATCGCCACCGGAGTAGGTGTCGGTGACTTTGTCGTATCGCAGGCGGTTGAAGAGCAGTTCGGCGGTCAGCGCAACGCGCCGCGAGATCGCCGCTTCGAAAGCGACTTCCCCGCCCAGGAGGAACGACTTGGAGGTGGTGTTGTAATTCAAGTCGTAAACCGTCTTGGCTACGGTGGTGGTGCTCATGGTGTGGCCGTTGTCCATTACGCTGAACGAGCGGACCGGCAGTGTCCGCACACCGGAAACCGACGGACAAACGCCGCGGCGCCTCCTCACCCGACTTCTCCGCCGCGGTAGACGAGGGGGCGGATTTTTCTCGCCGGTCGCGGGGTCTGCCCGTGAAGACCCGCCACGGTCAATAAAAGAAGGCCTTGAATGATTGAACTGCCCGTCGTCCTCGATCTGGGTATGATCATGCGATTCCTCGATTTGTATGATCACTAAGCGAACTTAGTGCGCCGCCAGTTACAAGCGTGCCAACGCTTCACACTAGTGGCGCATGAAATTCACAGAGTAAATGCCCGCGAGTTACGACGGGCGTGCCGCTGAAAGAACACAGACGCGTCTTACGTTTGTATTACGACGTTTCAACTCTGTTTGAAAATGCCGTAACCCGTATTCCAGGCGGTGCGTCGCACTCACTCGGCCTGCGATGCTTCCGGGTCAGAGGTTAACGCTAAGACGGCGGCGTTTTGTCGCGTCTTAGTCATCGTGTTTTCTGGTAGCCCTTTAGAACTAGATTCAGGTCCGTACGGTAGTTGGATTGCCGTTGCGGCCGGGGAGTGGTATGCCTGTGCTTCGCTGGTCAGATCGATTCGCCTCTTCTGATTCCTACTGCTATGGTGTTCGCGCAAGCGGAGACGGCCACGCTTCGCGGACGCGTCACCGATTCCTCCGGAACGGGACTCGAAGGGATCCAACTGGTCATGTTCGAGACCAGGGAAGGAACTCTCCGTTCGCGAGATTTCCACCGGTACGGGCGGCGCACACGATGCGCCATTCCTCAAGCCAGGTCGTACGTGGTTAAGATCGATGCGAACCACTTCCAGACCTTTCAGGCCGAAGGTATCATTGCTGCTGGCGGGGCAGGTCCGGCGGCTGGACGCTCAACTCAAGCCGGAGGCGCACGACGCAACTGTCCTGATCAACGAACCGCCGCTCGTCGTGCAATCGCAAAATGGCGCGGTCGCCGGCATCGTCGACTTCAAGCTTGCGTGGCAGGACACTCTGTTTGTGGACCTGCACCCATCGGTGCTTCCGCTGCTGACACAGAGCCCCGGCGGTCCAGGGGAATCAGATCGGGACTGGTGATTTCGGGTGTCTCGGCGCGCAACCAGCAGACGTGGGCGCTGGACGGCGTGCGCAGGACACGACGACGCAGACGGGAAACCCCGCCTTCGTCGAGACCGCCGAAGTGGCGATCGCCAACCCCGGTGTGGATTCCGCCAAACCGGTGCATGTCGATCTGATCTCCAAGCACGGCGCAGCGACGGCATACACGGGCTGAGTTTACTATAAGCGCGGGTCGTCGGCGTTTAACGCGAAGTCTTACTCGACACGCAGAAGTCCACTTACAAGCTGAGTGAGGGTACAAGGCGAACTCGGCGGCGCGCTGATTCCACGCTGGACTTTACTTCTATGCCGGCGCGATGTACCAGAAGACGCCGTTTAGCGAGACCTTGTATGCCGATGTCCCTACGACGCAAAATGCGGTCGCTGGATTTCAGCCAGTTTCTTAACCCGCAGACCGCTCCTAACGGAAAGGTCGTAGTGATCCGCGATCCGAGAAGCGGCGCGCCGTTCCCCAACAACGTAATCCCGTTCGAGCCGTCTTGCCCTGGTGTCGTCGCACTACCTGACTAACTACTATCCGGCTCCAATGCGGGCGCCGCGAGTGCCTTTACGCAGAATTACTCGTGGAATCATCCCAACGGCTCCGACACTTATGTGGGGAACTGGCCGTTCGGGCGGATTGACCAGCGCATCACGGCCAACACCCAGGTGTATTTTCGATGGATGCAGAATCAGACAGCAACAATCGCATCCGGCAGCGTCGGCGAGCAACTGAGCGCCACGCAGACCGCGAGATATCGCGGATACATATTCTCGGGAGTGACGGCTATCTCGAGCAGTCTGGCGAACCAGATCAGCGTGGGGAGCACGACGATCAGGGTCAAGACAGGGCGAGTCTGAAAGCAAGTTCAACCCTCTACACGGCGATTCCGTGGTCAGCACGCTGGGCATACAAGGCGTCAATCCGAACAACTACCAGGTCATGGGGTTTCCGTCCGTGTCGATCAGCGGGCTGACCGGTCTCTCGATGCCGTTTGGCGGCGGCCACGACAAAGACATCGCGGCCAACGACCAGATCAAGACCTTCCAGGATTCGCTGACCTGGTCTCACGGCACGGCACTCGGTGAAGTTCGGCGGGCAGTATCAGAGTTACCACTGGCTGGAGGGAGCTGTCCCGCAGAATGTCTATGGCGACTTCAGCTTCACCGGCGCGTTTACCGGCCTCGGGTTCGCGGATTTTGTGCTCGGGCTGCCGAGCACCAGCACGCGGCAGGCAGGCAGACTGGACCGCACGCTTCATCAGACCCAGTCCGGCCTGTTTCTCAGCGACTCGTTCCGCGTTACGTCGCGGCTGACGCTGGATTTTGGAGTGCGTTGGGATTACTACACGACGCCTGTCTACGACGATGGGTACATGTCCAACTGGGATCCGGCGACGGGCCGGGTGACGGTGGCTCCGGGCACCCTGACCGCGGTCAGCAGTTTCTTTCCGAAGGCCGCCAACGTGGTGGTGGGAGATGCCGTCCCGAAGGCGAAGACGACTAATTTCCGTCCACGCATTGCGGGCGCGTATCGTTTGACCGGCAACCTGGTGCTGCGCGGCGGGTATGGCGAGTTCACGGAGAATGAAGGCTACGGGGTGGCCGGACGGCTGAGCACCAACAACCCGTATTCGTTGACCGAAACCTACACCAACTCGATCACGGGCGGCGTGGCGGCGCTCTCCTTCCCCAGCCGTTTCCGGCGAGTCCGTCGTCCTCGCTATTGCCGGGACAGAACATCACGGCGCTGCCGGCTAAGACGGACGAAGGCGTGATCCGCCAGTTCAACGCTACGCTGGAAAGCGCGTGGCGCGGCTTCGGGCTGCGCGTCGCGTATATCGGTTCGCGCGGCGTCAACATGAACTATTCGCTCGACATCAATAAGCCTGCCGCGAGCACGACGGCCATTCACGACTGCCCGCAAGCCGTTCCCGATTTGGGCGAGCGCTTACGAGGTCCGTACGGACGGCGGAGTGGCACTACGATTCGGCGGTGATTGCGGCGCAGCGAACTGTTGGTCCGGTGACCTTTACTTCGAACTTCACACTGGGCAACAACGTCAGTAACTATGCCAATACCGACCGATCCTTATAATGTGACCAACCAGTGGACCAGGGACGCGAGCAACCGCCGGCGCTACTTCACCGCAGGGGCGATCATGCCTTTGCCGGTCGGCAAAGGGCACCGGTTCCCTGGCACAGACCGGCCCCATCGTGAACCGGTTGATCGGGGATTGGACGCTGCATGCGATCACCACGTTCGCTTCGGGCCAATACTACTCGCCGCTGTTCACCGGGGCCGACCCCGCCAACGCCAGCCAGGGTTTCGTCACACAACTGGCCGATTGTGTGGGCGACCCCAACTCGGGCGCGCGGAATCTTTCCACCTGGTTTAACCCGTCGGCCTTCGCAATCCCGCTCGGCAACTGCCGGCCGGTATGGAACGTGCGGCATGAACACGCTGGAAGGCTACCCCATACACGTGGCGCATGTCAGCCTGGCTAAGCAATTCGCGTTCACCGAGCAGGTCAAGCTGGTGTTTACGGCGCAGATTTCCAATGTGACGAACACGCCGCATTTACGATTCCGAATAATAATATTTCGACGCCGAATCCGGGCATTTTCTCGGCTTCTTCCCTGGCGGCGAATTCCACTCCGGAGAGGTTGGGGAATCGCCAGATCGATTTGAAGCTGCGACTGGTTTGGTAGAGACGCTATTGCACGGACAGCGACTCTGACGCGGAGGCGCGGAGTCGCTGAGAACGGACGCTCGCGATTGAGGGAAAGGCTAAACGAGCGCGTAGACACGCGGAGGGCGGTGAGCCTTCGACGGGCGGTGTGCGACGTCGGCACCATTCGGCCTGTCCAGCCGATTCAAGATTCGGGCGGCCCCACCGATAAGATATTTGGGTGCGACCGCGGTCGGAAGTACGGAGGCTCCTGCGGCAGGCGCACTGAATAGGATGGGGTGGAGACTGGCGCTCCGCCCCATACCGGGGAAGCCGGTGAGCCACATGATACCCTGGAGTTTCCTCATGTGGGCACCTGATTCCTGGCGGCAGAAGTCTGCCTTTACAACAACCCGAATACACAGACCCTGCCGAAGTGGAACGGGTCCTGGCCGATCTGCGTACGCTGCCGCCGCTGGTCACCAGTTGGGAAATCCTGCGCCTGCGCGACCAGCTTGCCGAAGCCGCCGAAGGGCGCCAGTTCGTCCTACAGGCCGGCGATTGCGCCGAGCGCTTCATCGATTGCACGCCCGTCCGCATTACCAACACGCTCAAAGTCCTGCTCCAGATGTCGCTGGTGCTGGTGGATCGGCGCGCGCCAGCCCGTGATCCGGATCGGACGCTTCGCCGGCCAATACGCCAAGCCCCGCTCCGCCCATCTGGAAACCCGCGGCGGCGTCAGCCTGCCTCCTCATCGCGGCGATAACATCAACCGCTCCGAGTTCAGCGCCGGACGCCCGCCGGCCCGACCCGCAACTCCTGCTACGCGGCTACGAGCGCGCTTCCATGACGCTCAACTTCGTCCGCGCGCTGGTGCAAGGGAGGCTTCGCCGACCTGCACCATCCCGAGTACTTCGACCTCGACTGGGTCAGGGACTCGCCGCTCGCGCACGAGTACCATCGCATGGTGCAGACCATCAAGGACTCGCTGCAGTTCGTCGAGAACGTGCTCGGAGTGCGCGCGGGCGATACCGATAAGATCGACTTTTACGGCCCACGAGGCGCTGCACCTGGGGTACGAATCGGCGCAAACCCGCCGCGTACCGCGACGCCCCGGCTACTTCAATCTGCTCACGCATTTTCCGTGGGTGGGGCTGCGCACCAACGACCCGGAAAGCGCGCACCTGGAGTACCTGCGCGGGATCGAGAACCCGGTGGGCATCAAGATCGGCGGCGGCTGTACGCGCGAGCGCGTGGCCCGCTGGCTGGATATGCTCGACCCGGATCGGCGCCCCGGACGCCTGACCTTCATCCACCGCTTCGGCGCCGGCAAGATTGCCGATTCCCTGCCCCGCTGATCGAGCATGTCCGGGCGGAAGGCGGGAAGCCGGTGTGGATCTGCGACCCGATGCACGGCAACACACACACGCTGGCGAACGGCATCAAGACGCGCAACTTCGAGGATGTCTACTCCGAAGTGGAGCAGTCGTTCGATATCCACACGAGGCTAAAGACAGCAGCTGTGCGGCGTACACATCGAACTCACCGGAGAGAATGTGACGGAGTGTCTTGGCGGCTCGCGGGGTCCCAGCGAAGCCGACCTGGCTCGCGCGTACGAGAAGCGAAGTCGACCCGCGCCTGAATTACGAACAGGCGATGGAACTGGCCTTCCTGATCGCGCGCAAGATGAAGAACGGGGCGCATTAGGAAACGCGCGCCGCAGGCGGGCGTTGGCAGGCTGAAGCTGCCCCACCACGCAAACGGGCGCGTAGCGGCGTCTAGACGTCGCTCGACGGCGAGTCTTCCGGCAGTTTGGGAGTGAGTTGGCATCGGCGCCATCGACGGGCTTCCTTTTGGCGGCCTTCTTGGCGGGGCCTTCTTTGCGGCTTTTTGTTCTGCTTTCTTGTTGGTGCTTTCTTTGCGGCCTTCTTCACCGGAGCTTTCTTAGCGGCCTTGCTTTGCGCGCCTTCTTGGCAGGAGCTTTCTTTGCGGCCTTCTTTACGGCTTTCTTTGCTGCCTTCTTTGCGATTTTCTTTGGTGACTTTCTTTGCCATTCGATTCTCCTCATCGTATAACTTCCCAAAAGGGATAATTCATCTTATACCGAAAGGTCCCGAGCGACTAGAGAAACACGCGCCAAATGCCGCCGTCCGTACGTCGCGGCGGTCAGACTGCGGTCGCGATGGTGGTACACGAGGTCCAGAAACGATGGCATTCGGCAGCGTCGTCGAGATGTCGATCCACGAGGCGAAGTCTTCCGTCATCCAGACGCCGCCGTCATTGGCGACAAACAGGCGATAGGGTTCGTGGGTTTCAAACACCGCGGCGTGGTACGCGACATCGGGCATGTCCGGGGTGTCGATGGCACGCCATACCAGGCCGCCATCTTCCGGACAGAAACACGTGCGCGATGTTTTCCAGCGCACTCGTGGCGGCCGCCGCGGCATGCGCCCGTTTGCGTGGAATCGCCCGCGAGACCATGCCCGTGCCGCCGATGGTCACCACCAATCGCGAAGCTGTCCGCGGATGAGTTTCGATGCGCGTGATCACGCGCGCGCGGAATCTCGGGCCCGGAAAGGTCGCCTGACCAGGTTTCGCCGTCGTCGAGGCTGCGGAAGATGCCGCCGCGGCGGGTGCCGGCCCACACCTGTCCCTGCGCGGCTGAAGGAATTTCGATAGCGGTAATCGCGGTGCCGTCGAGCACGGGCGAAACGGGCTGCCAATCGCGCCCGCTCTGGGTCGAACGCCTACAGACGGCGCGAACCTACCCAAAGGTTCGCGGGCGCGCCGGGTCGATCGCCACGACGGCAATCGCATTCTGATGATGCTCGTCCGGGATGCATGGCTTTCGGGCTGATCTCTTCCCAGAATTCCTCGCTCCAGTGGCGGGCTGCGGTGTGGCGGAAGATGTGGATGTCGGAGCGCGATGCGTAGACGTGGTTTTCGTCTTCGGGGTGGAACACCATCCACGCGCCGTCGCCGCCCATCACCTTCAGGAAGTCCCCCTCCGTGGCAGTGACGCCGGCCACCAGGCTGCCCGTTGTCCCGGCGCGCCGCCGCCGAAGATCTTGCCGTTACCGGGCGCTACATCGATATCGTAAAACATGGTGTTGACGAGTCTGCGGACGCGCATCGACCAGGTCTCGCCGAGATCTTCACTGACCGCGACGCCGCCATCGTTGGCTGCGTAAATCAGATTGCCACCGGGCAGTACGATGGCGTGTTGATCGGCGTGGACGTACTGCGCGCTGCCCACCGCGGGCGTCCCAGCGGCTGGCGCGACGCCACGTGGCACCGCCATCGCGACTGATGTGGATATCGTTGAGGCCGCACACCACGGTATCGGGATCGTCGGGATGGACAGCAACCGTGCGTTGTTGTAAGCGCTTTGGCCTTCGGCGGCGAAGTGCGTGCCGCCCACTTCCTACCCAGCGCTCGCCGCCGTTGCGGCTGCGATAGACGCCCAGCACCTGGCTGCCCAGCCGGTTGGCCACCAGCGCGTAAACCGTGTCGGGAAGCGAGGCCGCGATGGCCAGGCTGATGCGGCCGGCCTTGTCGCCGGGCGGCAGGCCGCGGTGGAGTTGCTTCCAGACTCCGCGATCGCCGCTGCGCCAGATGCCGGTCTGCGCACGCCAAGCTCCAGTCCCGGCCAGCAGAAAGCCTTCGGGATGCGCCGCCAACGGAATGACACCAGTAATTGCGGCTGGAGGGAGCGTTCTCGCGCATCCAGCTCCTGCCGCCGTCGGCCGAACCGTAGAGGCCGGCGGGAATTTGTTCGTCGAGGGTCACACCGCCGAGGTAACAACATGCGGTGCGCATGCCGGCAGGGCAGCAAGACGCCGATGCGGCGCGGCAGGAAATGGGTATCGGCGTCGGCGAGCAGCTCCCACGTTGCGCCGCCATCGCGGCTGAGGTAGACGCCGCTGCCGGGGTAGCAGTCCGGCGAGATGTTGGCTTTCGCCGGTGGCGCAGTAGATGAGGTTCGGATCGGCCGGGTCGAAGGCCAGCGCCTCGATGTTTGGACTGCCCAGTGCGGCCAGCAGCTTTTCCAGTGCGCGCCGCTATCGGCGCTGGTCCAGACTCCGCCCGCGGCGGCCGCCAGCCCACAGGCGACGGGGATCGGCAGGGTGCGCGATCAGAGTGGCAGTGACGCGCCCGGCGATGTTGAATGGACCGGCGCACTCCCACTTCGGAAGGTTGTGATGCCACGAGAGGGCGCGCGGCGCCTCCAGAGATGTTCGAGTTCGCCGGCGCGAGTTTCGTGAAGCGTCTGGGAGCCTCGCTGCGAGAACCAGGCGCTGTGCCGGTTGAATGTTGAGAATTCGTCGTTCACCATGATTCTTGGGTCAGCAGGAATTAACGTAGAGACGGCGAGAACTCAGAGATAAGCGCAGAGAAAACAGAATTCAATGAAGGCCTTCTCTGCGGCTCCTACCGCAGTTCTCAGCGTCTCTGCGTTGAGCTGCGTCTCCTCGCGTGGAAGCGTCATTTTCCATTACCATTTCATACCGAATTTCTCGAAGTACCAGTCGTCGGTGCGGACGCGGCGGGCCAGCATTTCGCGGCGGCGGTGGAAATGTCGCCCTCCACCAGAAGTTCCATGGCTTCGCCGAAGGCCTGGGTACTTTTGCAACGCGCGGACCGCTTCTGCCAGGCGCGGCGCGGAGAGGTGGGCGAAGGCCAGCCGCAGGCGATTGTGCAGGTACCGGGGCCAGCCCACCGGATACGGCGCAGACGTCTCGCGGAACCGGTGGCGCACCACAACCCGCGGCGGCACGATCAGCAGACTCGTAGCCCAGAGGCAGCCACGGTCGAACCGACATCTCGTTCATCCACTCGCCGCGTTTCGCAGCGTCAAACGTCGCCGTCCCATCCGCCAGTGGCGTCAGCCGGCCGCGCGGCGCATCATCAGGCAACATCCCGGAAGAATGGGGCGGCGAAGGGCGTGCCGCTTTGCGGGGAGCCAGCGGGCATCCAGATCGGGTCCGGTGAGTTGCAGGCCGGAAACCGCAGCCCCGTGTGGCAGGCAGATGAGTCACCCCGGGGCCACCGCGGCCACCTGCCGGTCTTCGACAACGTCGGCCAACGGCTGCCACTCTTCAGTGTTTATCGAGACGGATGTGCCCGTCGGCAAACACGAGAACATCACCCTTGCTTTGGCGGCGCCCAGGGAAGAAAGGCGCGCCACGCCAATCTCCGAGAGTCTGATGGCACGTCGGAAACGGGCGGTGGAATCCATCGGTGGAAGCGTCGTCGACGATTACGACTGGAACGGGAGGGCAACGTGTCGCGCAGGCTTCCACGGTGCGCCTCCGAGATCGGCGTGTTCGTTACGCGTCACCACGATGACGTGCTGATCTTCACGGCAGTTTCTCTTCGAGCCAGATATTCCCGGTCGTCTGCCGGAACGAGAAGACCATACGGCCCGGAGCCACCGAAAGGCCGATCAGCCCGGTGGTGCTGGTCATGGTGGTGCAGGGAGCGGCGGGCGCGATGAAAGTGGCGCACGGCGAAGGCGGCGCCCGCGGGTTGCTTGCCCGCGGCATTCAGGCGGCGCGCCCAGATGCAGCGAAAGCCGTCACGGTCGGAGAGGAAATAGAGCAGCTCTTCCGTTAGGCTCCAGGCCGGTTCCACTCCTCGCTGCCGCCATCCGTGACCGCGATCCACTGCTGGCGCGGCACGGGAAGACGCCATCGATGGGCACCACGGTGAAGACTCCAGGCGGTGGTCTGTTTGGTGCGCGCATGGAATGCCATCCACTGCCGTCGGGCGAGAAACGGCCGTCCAGTACGCTGTCGCCGGGACGTTGGCGACGGTGACGCGGGCCTGCGTTCGACGTCGTAGTACGTCAGGTCTTCGATTCCGCGGGTTCATAGGAGATGCGTTTGCCATCGGCTGACAATTTGCCAGCGGTAGTGCTGTACACCCCCGCGCAAAGCGTTTCCGCCGCACCGCCGGTACGGGCATCGGAGGAGAAGATGTTGCCGCTACGATCGGAGTACGCGACCGTGGCGCCATCGCCCGAGATTCTAGGATTGAAGAACCCGGAGGGAGACGACACCAGGGTAATTGCCTGCCCGAAGTCAAATCGCGCGCGCGCACCGACCTGGCGCCAAGCTGGTTGCTCGAGATAGGCAAGGTAGCGGCCGTCGGCGGAAAGCGAGGGCCCGAGCGAGGATGGCTCGTCGATGGTGATGGACGCGGGTTCACCCGTGGCGATTCTCGATCGGCGTCGAGCGTCTGGCCCAGACCTCGGCTTCCACTCGAGGCTGGAATACGCCAGGCGGCTGCGGGCATTGTCGGGCCGCGGTCGAGGCGTGCAACTGGTAGCCGGGAGCTTGTGTGAGGCGGATGGTGGGCCCTGTACGCGTCCGGCGGAGAGGGCGATCTCCCAGAGATTTCCGGCGTCGCCGGGTCCGGCGGCGAACACGACGCGTCCGGATGGCGCGCCATTCGAGCGGCAGGATATCGGTCAGCCAGGCTGAACACGCAGCCGTTGCGCTGCCAGCGCGGCAAAGGCGCCGGTCTTACGCGCGGGCCCCTCCTGCACCGGAATGGTGAACCAGTCTGCGCTTGCGCCGCAGCCACGCGGCGGCGCGACTGAGCACCAGCACCTGATCGCCGGCCGGCGACCAGACTGGGGTAGAGCGGCGGCGGCGAGATCGGCGCCGATCTGCCGCGCCTGGCCGCCGCCGCTTTCGATCACGAAGACGCGCGCCGTGCCGGGCGCAGGTCGGCGCTTTCGCGGCCTCCCAGTAGGCGATCCAGCGTCCGTCGGCGAGAAGCGGGCCGCGCCGCGGGGGCCAGCAGCACAGCGTCGCCGCCCAGTGACGGCACCACATAGATGCCGCCGCCGGAGCGTTCGCTACGGAAGGCCACGCGGGTGCCGTCGGCGGAGATGGCGGGTCGCCAGTCGTCGGCGTCGTCGGTCGTCAGACGGATCGGGTCGCGTCCGCCGATCTGCTTGGGTCCAGATGTCGAGGGGGTTGCCGGCGTCGCTGCGGTCGCTGGCGAAAGAGCCAGCAGGTTGCCGTCGCGCGAGAGCGCCGGACAGTCGCTGAGCCTCGCCCGTGTTGGCGGACGCGCCGGAGCACCGCGACGGACGTGGGGCCGTCGACAGGGTGCAGCCACCACCAGGTCGCGCCGGCGGCAAGCAGGCGCCCGCCGCGCAGAGCCAGTGGCCGGCCAGCGGCGATACGCGGCACGGGCGGGTGAGGCGAGATCGAGATCCGCCAGGGCCGAAGCCAGCAGCAATTTCACATCGCCCATGGATTGCCATCGATCCGCGCGTTTCTTGCGGAGGCAGGTATCGATGATGCGTTCAGCAGCGCAGGCAGCAACCCGGAGACGGATTGGTGCGCAGCGGCGTGGGATCTTTGGCAATCACGGCCGCCATCGTGGCGGTAGGTCGGTTTCTTCGTGAAAGGCGCGCGCGCCCGTGGTCATTTCGTACAGCACGCTGCCGAAGGAGAAGATATCGGAGCGCCAATCGACCGCCTCGCCCAGGCGGCCTGTTCGAGCGACATGTAGGCCACGGTATCCAGCGACGTGGCCCACATTGGTGAGGGTTTGAGTGGTACTGGATTCCGAATCGCCGGTAATGTTGACTTTGGCGATTCCGAAATCGAGGATCTTGACCAGGCCGCGTCCGGTCACCATGATGTTGCGGGCTTGAGATCGCGATGTACGATGCCGGCGGCGTGCGCGGCGGCGATGGCATCGGCGATCTGTATGGCGCGACGGGCAGCAACTCGCGCAGGGGGCATACGGCGCGTTTGAGCGTGCCGCCTATCGACGCGTTCCATGGCGATGTAATCGACGTCCGCATCATGCCCGACTTCGTAGACCGTGACGATGTTGGGGTGATTGAGCGCGCTCGCCGCCTGCGCTTCGCGAACCAGGCGTCCGCGGCCGGAAGTTCCCTCCCATTTATCCGGCGAGAGAACTTTGAGAGCGACGGCGCGATTGAGGGCGAGTATCCAGCGCCTGATAGACGGTTCCCATTCCACCGGAACCCAGTTTGGCCTGGATTTCGTAGTGGCCCAGGCGTCGTCCGGGGTCCATTGCTTCCGCCGCAGATGAGCCGTATCATGGGGTACTAGGGATTGTACCCCATAGTGGGCTAAATGTTCACAACTGGCTTCCGCACCAGGCGCAATGGGTCCAGCCGTGCCTGAATGGTACGGTGGCAGGCTCTGGCAGGCGGGTTGGACACCGGCTCCCGCAGCGCGGGCAGAACGCGTGGCTGGGTTGCACGCCCGACAGCCGCAGCGCGAACAATATACCTGCAAGCGGTTCGCGCAGGATGAAGTAGAGGATGATACCTGATGCCATTGAAAAGAAAGATTGCTAGCAGAGTCCACATGACATATCGCATGCCGCGTCGGCGGGCATCGCCGTAGATATATCCGATCCAGCAGGGTGTAGCCTGCGAGGATCATCGGGAGCAGGATGGGGAAGAGCAGCTTGACGAATAGCGGTGGCTTGTTTTCGTGGATAAAGATCACGCTGAAAGACAGAAACCCCAGCAGGAAAACGATGCCGGCGGCGACCCAACCTCCGGAGGGAATCACTCGCTTGCGGGGGCAGGAGGGCGTCATATGTAGTACTCCTTCGAGACGGCGGCGGCTGGCCAGTGCAAGGGCGGCAGCGGTACCCAATATCGAGGAAACGAAGGCCCAGGCGAGCCACACCATGGCGGCGGAATCCGCCTTCCAGTATGCGCAGGTCTGGCCGATCAACAGGACGAACACAGGCAAGAATCTGCGGCAGCGGCGGCGCGAGGAGAGCGCCCTGGCGGCGGGTCCGACTCGCGCGGCCAATAGGACGCTGGTGCGGCGCACAAGGTCGGCGGCGGCTGGGGAGACGGGAGCGCGGAGAGGCCGGCGGAGCGTGGCGTAGTCGTCGAGTTCGGCGGCGCAGGCGGCGCATTGGCGGGCGTGATCCCGCACCAGGCGTTCTTCACCGGGGTCCAACAGGCCGGCGGCGCTCAGCGCGAGCAGTTCGCGCACAGATTCGTGATCGCTCATACGATGTCTTCCTTGCAGATTTTTTGCTTCATGGCTTCGAGGCCGCGGCGTACGCGGCTTTTCACGGTGGAGAGCGGTGTGTGGGTGACCTCGGCAATTTCTTCCAACTTCATGCCTTCTTCGAAGCGCAGGGTCAGGGCCTCCGATATAGCGCGGGCAGCTCCGCCATGGCAGCCGCGAGGATGGCGGCGCGTTCCCGGCGAGGACTGTGCTGAAGGCGTCCGCCGTGCCGGCGGGGAGGCGCAAACTCGTGATCCTCCAGACGCTCGTTGGGGCGACGGCGAAGCAGGTCCATGGCGGCGTTGTGTGCGATGGCGAACAGCCAGGTAGTCGAAGCTGCGCGTGGAATCGTAGCGATGAAGCTGGCGGACCACGTGCAGCCAGGTCTGTTGAAAGAGGTCGTCGGCCGTGGCAGCATCGCGGACCAGCCGCAGGAAGTAGCGATACAGCCGGTGTTGATATTGGCCGACGGCCTCGGCGCAGGCGGCGGGGTCGCTACTTGCGCAAGCGTGCGACCTGAGTGGGGGTTCCGCCACGGGGAAAGCTCTCGTCGATAGCCGCTTGGTAAATCATAACTGCATTGGGTGTACGGGGGAACACGGCAAAAAGACGCAGGTAAACTGATACGCCCTCCCAAAGGGCTACGTCTGCTGTTATAGGAGAACTATGAGAATATTTCTGCTTGCGGCAATCCTGACCAGTTTGGGGGTGCGCAGAGCCTGACCGATGTCCCGCCGATCGTGCAACCGTGGCAAACCGGGCACCGGCGGCGCATCGTTGAAACCGTATGCCAATTCGCAGGCTGCGATCAACGTGATCGGGATGGCTTCGGTGACGGGACCGCCGGAAACGTGGCTGGTGGAGTCGCACTTCTCGTTTGCCAGCGTGGAGGATCTGGACCAGAGGATCAGCGCCGTGTCGCCGGTGCGCTCGTTGGGCGATTCCGGGCGATCCGTTGCAGGATGACGTGCTGACGCCGTCGCGCACCATGCTCGCGCTATACCGGCCCACTGGGTTATCGCCCCGACCAGGCGATCCGCATGTTTCGAGGGCGCGCTATTTCCAGGTGTCGCTGTTCCGCATCAGGCCGGGCACGGAGGCCGAGTTCGCGAGTTGATCCCGCCTGCGGCGCGCGACAGCGGATGTAATCAATCTGGATCGTCCGGATCTGGCCGTACCAGGTGATTTCGGGGCGCCGGCGGGGACGTTCGTATTCCTCGCGCCGATCGCCTCGCTGCGTAGTTTCGATGAGGGAGTCAATTCGGTACCGGTGTTTGCCGAAGGGCTGGCGAATGCCAGGGCGAAGGACGGCAGTAAGATCGCGGCAGATACGGAAATGAGCCGGGAGCACTTACTGTTTCGCGTGGAGCCGCGGATCAGCTTATGTGTCCCGCGAGTTCGCCGATGTGGATCGGAGTTCTGGCGGGTAAGGGTGAAGTAGGGTGCTCGGACAGAGGGGCGCTCCACTGCAGGGAACGCCGTTGGAGGGGGCCAGTGTCCGAGGATCCGCTTCAGGCGAGCCTTGAACTTCGCCGTTGGCACACAAGCGCGACGATCTTTCCAATGGGTCCAGTTTGCTCGAGGCGGAGGCTCTCTCCGGCGAATGTACTCGACGGCCGAATCAGGCAGACTGCGCGGCGAAGTTGCGAGATTCGCTCAAAGTGCGGTCTCGCGTAATCAGCGTAAGGTCGTGATTCGAGCGCGAGCGCTGCAATCCACAAATCGTTGTCTGGCACGGGCGTGCCCGCGCGTTTGAGTACAAAGAGACTCTGGCGTAGTGCTCGGCGGTCCTCAGCCCGGGAGGGGGAACACGGATACGGTCGCCTTGGCCAAGAGAAACGCTGTAACAGGGCTTCGTTGCGGTGCCGTTGGGTGCCGCCGAGCAGATCCCGGCCTTGATCTCCTCCCAACACCACCAGCGGAACCCAGACTTCGTCGCAGGCGCCCAGACGTTCCGCCAGCTGGGCTATCGCCCCGCAGCGGAGTCGGTGAGGGCGGTTGGTATCGATCCACGCGCGACCCTCATTTCCATATCGGTCGATTTGCCGCCAGAAGCGCTAAGATCGTCGAACGCGCCGCGTCGGGGTCCACTTTCCTACCGAGTCCGAAAAGTGCCCGGCAGTGGCGCCGGTGGCCCGCTTCGCATAACTCCTCGACTATCATGGATTGAGGACTCCTGCTTTGCGCTTTGCCGCCTTCCGCCTGAGGACGGGTCCACTTCGCGCGGCACGCCGCGAACGGTGTATTGCACAAGCGATGCCTGCTTCTTCATGCCTGCATGATAGCAACAATGTACAGGCACACGGATCAGCTCGCTTCGCCCGTTGCTACTTTTGGGAAGGGAAAAAGCCTGTCGCCGCCTACTTCTTGGCGGGCGGTGCTGCGGGCGCTGCTGCCGGATGCTTCTGGTCGTAGAGCTTCACGATGTCGGGCGTGATGTTGGCCGTTTCGGCGGCCCACAGGACGGGCTGCGTCGCATCCATGACCACCGTGTAGCTATTCTGCTTGGCGTACTCATCGATGACGCCACCCATCTTGACGGTGAGGTCCTGCATGAGTTTGCCATCCTCCTGCTCGACCTCGGCGTTGAGGTCGTCGGCATCGCGGTCGAAGGTCTTCTTCTTGGCGGCGATTTCGTTGTTGAGCTTCTGCTGTGCCTCGGGGTCATGGTGGCGGCGCCTTTGCGCAACTGCTCCGCCATGCGTCTGAAGTTCGGCTCTGGCGTTTCTCCATCCCGATACGCATGGGCTCGAATTTGGCCTGCATGCCCGGCCATCGCCTTGCGGCCGTCCTGCGTGTTGAGCATGGCGTCGCGCATGGCGACGACAGCGACCTTGGCCGCCAGCGCCGGCTTTCGGCGCCGCGCTCTGCGAATGCACGGAGAGCGCCACCGCGCCCAGAATTACCCCACCGATCACAATCGAATTCAGCTTCACGAGAACCTCCTCGTTTCGGATACTAACACCTGCCGTTGATTTTGAAATCTGTATATGATCGGCAACAACTGTGAAGACTTGGAATACAAATCGGCATTGCATCCCAGCGCGCCAGGGATTACATTTGACGCCAGAGGTACCAACTGCCATGCCGCAGGATCGCCGACAATTTCTTGCTTCCGCACTGACCGCCGCGCCGCTATTTGTGCCGCGATCGGCCTGGGGCGCTAACGACCGCCTGGCCTATGGCCTGATCGGATCGGGAGGCCGCGGGCGCTATCTACAGGGCAACTTCCAAAAGCTGGGCGCCGAGTGCGTCGCGATCGCCGAGGTGCTACGAGCCCAACCTGCAGAATGCGCTGAAGACCACGCCGGACGCCAAGCGCTACGTGGATTACCACGACTTGCTGGCGCAGACCGGCATCGATGCGGTAGTGGTGGCGACGCCCGATCACCAGCACGCGCCGTGTCTCTCGCGCGCGCTCGACGCGAAGAAGGATGTCTATCTCGGAAAAGCCGATGTCGCACTCCATCGAGGAGAGCCAGCGGATGATTCAGGCGGTGCGGAAGACCGACCGGATCGTGCAGATCGGCATGCAGCGGCGCAGCGCTCCGGCCGTAATCGAGGCCAAGCGTGTCTTCGACAGCGGCATATTGGGCAAGGTGACGATGGCCAAGCCGATGTGGAACTGGAACGTCTCCAAGCCGCTGGACAACTCGCCGCTGCCCGGCAAACTGGATTGGAAGCGTTTCCTGGGCAAAGCCAAGGATCGCGATCTGGAGCCCATGCGGTTCCGCTCGTGGCGCTACTTCTGGGACTATTCGGGCGGCAACATGACCGGACCAGGGCACGCATCTGATGGACGTGGTGCAGTGGTTCAGCGGCGCGGGCTTCGCCAAATCGGCAGTGTGTTTCGGACAGGCATCCAAGAATACGGGCAGCGAAGTACCGGATGTTTTCACAGCCGTCTTCGAATACTCAGAACCTGATGGCCACCTGGACGTTGAACTACTGCAACTCCTACGACAACGATTGGAGCGTGATGTTCCAGGGCGACGAGGGGACGATGCTGCTCAATACCGCGGGCTACAAGATCTGGAAGGAGCCGTGGCTCAAGAATCCGAGCCGTGCAGGAGATGGCGGAGTGAAGACACGTAATTGAACGAAGTACA
>ERZ1370068.1487-contig-11385_pt1 | contig 36956 bp, 52 predicted proteins | sample MGYA00561227_ERZ1370068 | MGnify/ENA primary metagenome ERZ1370068 (study PRJEB38410, sample SAMEA6850437) | metagenome | study: Metagenomic assessment of the ecological functions of the soil: analysis of the soil microbiota associated with the...
AATGTACTTCGATTCAGATTTTGCATGTGCTGAGATGACGCGATGGAACAGCGTGTTCGTGTAGTAGCCGGACTTCACACGAACAAGGAAGTTTTCCACGGTCAGCGGCGCCCGGTCGCGCTGCATTTCGATGACGAACAGCGCCGAAGTTGGTGGTGACGCGCACGCGCTCGATATTGGCGGCCTGGGCCTGGAACGACAGGAGCGAGCCCGAGGAGGCGGACAGCAGGAATGACTTTTCATGGTCGGCGATTCTACCGAAGCTGCGGGCGTCGTTGCTTTCCCGTAAAATCCCCCGGTGTCACAGGGACCCATCACCACCGCTTCGCGCCCAGCCCCACGGGCGAGCTTCATCTCGGCAACGCGCGTACCGCGCTGTTCAGCTGGCTGTTCGCGCGCCATCACGGCGGGCGCTTCGTCCTGCGCATCGAGGACACGGATACCGAGCGCAGCAAGGAGGCCTACACCACCGCGCTCATGGAAGACCTGCAGTGGATGGGCCTGCGCGTGGGATGCGGGTCCGGGCCGCGCGCAGCGCCGGCGAAGAATACCGGCAGTCGCGCCGCGGCGAGGTCTACGCGCGCCATTCGGCCACGCTCGATGCGAGCGGGCTCACGTACCCCTGCTACTGCACGCCGCTCGAGCTGGACCTGTCGCGCAAGGCGCAGCTCGCCGCCGGCCGGCCGCCGCGTTATGCCGGCACCTGCCGGGAGCTCTCGCCCGAGGCGCGCGTGCGCAAGAGCGCGCAGGGCATCTCGCCGACGACGCGTTTCCGCGTGCCCACCGGCCGGCGCGTCGAGTTCGACGACATGGTGCACGGAGCGCAGAGCTTCGCCACCGACGACATCGGCGATTTCATCCTGCGGCGCGCCGATGGCAGCGCGGCGTTCTTCTTCAGCAACGCCATCGACGACGCCGGAGATGGGCATCACGCACGTGCTGCGCGGTGAGGACCACCTGACCAACACGCCGCGCCAGTTGCTGGTGCTCGAGGCGCTGGAGCTGCGCGCGCCCACCTACGGGCACCTGTCGCTGCTGGTGGGCGCCGACGGCTCGCCGCTTTCAAAGCGCCACGGCGCCACCAGCGTGCGCGAGTTCCGCGAGCGCGGCTATCTACCCGTGGCGCTGGCGAATCACCTGTTCCGGCTCGGGCATTCGAGCAGCGAGAACGGCGTGCTGACCGCTCGACGGCATGGCGCGCGCGTTCACGGTCAAACATCTCGGGTCGCGCGCCGGCGCGCTTCGAGGAATCGCAGCTCAACGTCTGGCAGCGCGAAGTCGCGCATCACATGCCGCTCGAGGAGAGCGAGCGCTGGCTCGCGGCCGAGACGCCGCGCGACATCGACGCCGAGCGCCGCCGCGCTTTCATCGCCGCCATCCGGCCCGAACGTGCTGCTGCCGTCGGACGTCGCGCGCTGGCGCGACGTGGTGTTCGGCGCCGCGCCGGCGCTCGATGACGTCTCGCTGGCGCGCGTGCGCGAGGCGGGCGCCGCAGTTCTTCCGCGCGGCCGCCGATGCCGCGGCCACCGGGCGGCAAACTCGACGCCATCGTCAGCGCGGTGAAGGCCGCCACCGGCGCCAAGGGCCAGGCGCTGTGGAAGCCGCTGCGCCTCGCGCTCACCGGTGCGCCCGAAGGCCCGGAGCTCGCGCCGCTGCTGCTGCGCCATGCCCGACTCGGCCATTCACGACCGCCTGAACCGCTTCGCCGCATGATCCGCATCCACAATTCCCTGACGGGCGAGAAGCAGGAACTCAAGCCCGTCGAGCCCGGCCACGTGCGCATGTACAGCTGCGGCATCACGGTCTACGACTACTTCCACGTGGGCAACGCCCGCATGCTGGTGGTGTTCGACATGGTGAGCCGCTACCTGCGGCATCGCGGCTTGCGCGTGACCTACGTGCGCAACATCACCGACGTCGACGACAAGATCATCAACCGCGCGAAGGAGTCGGGCGTCGACTGGCGCGCGCATGCGGCGAAGTACACCGCGGCCATGCACGAGGATCTCGACAAGCTCGGCTGCCTGCGGCCCGAGAAGGAACCGAAGGCTTCCGAATACATCGACGAGATGCTGACGATGATCGGCCAGCTCATCGACAACGGCTACGCCTACGTCAGCCGAGCGACGGCGACGTGATGTACGCCGTGCACAAGTTCGCGGCGTACGGAAAGCTGTCCGGCAAGAAGCTCGAAGACCTGCGCGCGCGGTTCGCGCGTGGAAGTGGATACCGCCAAGCGCGATCCGCTCGACTTCGTGCTGTGGAAATCCGCGAAGCCCGGCGAGCCGCATGGCCCTCGCCGTGGGGCGATGGCCGGCCCGGCTGGCACATCGAGTGCTCGGCCATGTCGCACGAAGGAGCTCGGCGAGCACTTCGACATCCACGGCGGCGGCCTCGACCTCGATGTTTCCGCACCACGAGAACGAGATCGCGCCAGACCTGCGGCGCCACGCACGGCAAGTTCGCCGAGATCTGGATGCACAACGGCTTCCTCAACATCGACAACGAGAAGATGTCGAAGTCGCTCGGCAATTTCTTCACCACGCGCGAAGTGCTGGCGAAGATCAAGCATCCCGAGGTGCTGCGGTTCTTCCTGCTGTCGAGCCACTACCGCGGGCCGATGAACTACTCGCCCGACCAGCTCGACCAGGCGGAAGCGGCGCTCACGCGCATGTACACTGGCGCTGCGCGACATGCCGGTGTACGGCGGCGAACTGCACACGCCGACCGCCGCAACCGTCGCAGTTCGTCGAGGCCGATGGACGACGACTTCAACACGCCCGAAGCGATCGCGGTGCTGCAGGGGCTGCGCGCGGGATCTCAATACTGAACGCACGGCGAAGGGCGAGAGCGCCAAGGCGCAGAGAGCTGGCGTCGGAGCTGCGCGCGCTGGGCGGCGTGCTCGGATTTCTCGGCGAGGATCCGGCAAGTTTCTGCGCAGCGCGGCGACCGTGACGGGCACGGACGAGGCGGGACGCCAGGCTTCCCGGACTGAGCGACACGGAAATCGACACGCTGGTGGCGGCGCGGATCGCCGCCCGCAAGGCAAAGAACTTCCCGGAGTCGGATCGCATCCGCGATGCAGCTCGTGGCGGCGGGCGTCATCCTCGAGGACAAGCCGGGCGGAATCACGAACTGGCGGCGCGGAAGTTGATCGGTTCGGAATTTGCCGCGCGAGTGCGCGCGAGAATCACGTACAACAGCTGCAGGCTGAACACGCTCCAGCCCAGGATGCTGACCCAGATCATGCTTGACGCGGAAAGCCGAGAAGCTCCAGGCAGAAGTATCCGAGTGGAGCCGGACGCCACGACCAGCGCGGTGATCGTATGGACCTCGGTGAACCTTGGCGCGCACGTATTCATCGCAGCCGAGTGACAACCAGCTGTGCGACCGACGCGCACAGGATGGCGGCCAGTATCGGCGTCAGGATCACGAACGTCCGGACGCTTCCCGGGGGATGTAGAGAACGCTCAGCGCGGCGCAGGCCAGCGAGCTCCAGTAAGCCCATTGGCTAGAACACGACGCCGCGAACTGCAAATTTCGGCAAGTGCGCGAGTTTCATGCGTTCTCCGGCTGTAGAGGATGCTTTACTCTGCAGAGCGTCGTGGCAAGCGTCGGCGAAAGCGCTTGACTCGCGCGAGTTGTCGCACGGCAGGTGGTATACCAAATTGACCGGCTCGGGGCCTCCGTATCATTCGCGCCCCCGTATGCCGGGGTGGTGATGCCCCGGCGGGGCGGTATCGACATCGGGCTCGGGGCATGGCGCAGTCTGGTAGCGCATCTGCTTTGGGAGCAGAGGGTCGCGGGTTCGAATCCTGCTGCCCCGACCAACCGATGAGCACCAGGGCTGTTGAGGTAGTCTTCCGTTCCAGCTGTGCGCCCGTAGCTCAGTTGGATAGAGCACCGGCCTTCTAAGCCGGTGGTCGCAGGTTCGACTCCTGCCGGGCGCGCCAATTGCAGGTTTAGAGAGTTTGTTCGACGATGGTGGGCGTAGCTCAGTTGGTAGAGCCCCGGGTTGTGATCTCGGCTGTCGTGGGTTCGAGTCCCATCGTCCACCCCATTTTCGCGTCCTGCGCCTTCTCGCGCTGTTTGCGGGCCTCGCTGTGCGGCAGGTGGCGCCGTTGCCGGCGCGACGCCGAGTTCCGCAGCTGTTCGTGGCCGGCGATTCGACCGCGTCGGAATACAAACCCAATCCCAAGAACCAGCAGGGCTGGGGCGCGGTCCTGCAGCCGCTGTTCGACGAAGCGAAGCTGCGCGTGGTGGACGTGGCGCGCGGCGGGCGCAGCAGCCGCACCTTCATCACCGAGGGTCACTGGGACCGGATGCTCGCCGACGTGCGCGCCGGCGATTTCGTGATCATCCAGTTCGGACACAACGATTCGGGCGCGGTGAACCAGGAGCCGCCCGGCTCGACGCGGACCCTGCGCGCGCGCGGCACGATTCCGGGAATCGGCAACGAGTCCGGAAGAGATCGACAACGTGATCACGGGCAAACACGAGACCGTGTACATCGTTCGGCTGGTACCTGCGGAAGATGATCGCCGGACACGCGCGCGAAGGGCGCGACGCCGATCCTGCTCACGCTCACCAAGACCAACAGCTGGAAGGACGGGCGCATTCCCTGCGACGCCGAAACGCTATCGGCTCTGGACCTGGCAGACGGCGACGAACGAGAAAACGGCGTTCGTCGATCTCACGCGCATCGTCGCGGATCGCTTCCAGCGCGAAGGCCCGGAGGCGGTCACGGCGCAGTTCATCGACGACTACCGTGCATACCAACATCACGGGCGCCGACGCCAACGCGCGCGATGTGGTCGCCGGACTGCGCGCCATCAAGGCGCTGCCGTTCAAATCGATGTTGTCTGAAGGCGGCCGCGCCGTGCCGCGCGGATCGCGGTCCGCCGAAAAGATTCGGTCTGCCCGAAACTCTAGTCCGCGCGTAAAGCGGATCACCGGCTTCTTCGGCAGCGGCGCCGCTTCGTCCAGATAGAAACTCGGATGCGGTGGCTGGTTGTAGGCCACGTTCTGCCAGGCGATGGCGAGCCGGTACTGCGGATCCTGCATCGAGCGTCACGATGCGATGCGGCGTCGGGATCGGTCGAGGTGTAGATGCGCAGCTCGCGGTTGTCGCGCGTGCGCCAGATCACTTCTTCGCGCCAGTCGCCCCAGATATCCGCCGAGAGCGCTGGTGTCGCCTTGGTGCCGTTGTTGGACGTGCAGTGGTGCGCGACGAGCAGCAGCGTCGAGCGATCTGCGTCTGCCAGTTCCACTTGCTGATGACGTTCTGGTCGAGCAGTTCGCGCAGCAGGTCGCCGTCCCACCAGATAGCGAAGTTGGTGGATAGACCGCGCGGGCCGGCCTTCGACGAAATTTCTTGCCGTGCACGTCGTACATGCCGCTCATGCCGGCGCCCGCGGCCCAGGATTCGGCGCCCGGAAAACGCGGATCGATGTTGAACGCGACGCCGCGGCCGGGGCCTTCGCCCTTGTCGCCGCCGCTTTCATCCGCCTTCACCGAGGGAATGGTGAACAGCGGCTTGCCGGTGCGCGCATCGCGCAGGCTCATGCCCTGCGCGTCGAAGCGTTCCTGGATGTCGAAGCACCTCGAGGCCGGGATTGGCGGGATCGAGATCGCTGACGTGCAGCGCGTCGCCGTGGCCCCAGCCGGTGGAATACAGGCCCTTGCCGTCATCGTCGATGACCATCGGCGCCGTAGATGATCTCGTCGCGGCCATCGCCGTCGACATCGGCCACGGACAGCTGGTGATTGCCCTGGCCGCGGATACGCCTTGGTTCTTCTCCGACGAATCGCTGTCGAACACCCAGCGGCTCTTGAGCTTCGCGCCGCGCCGTTCTTGACGGAAGTCCCAGGCCGCGAGCACGGTGCGCGTGTAGTAGCCGCGCGCCATCACGATGCTCGGATGCTCGCCGTCGAGATAGGCAGACGCCGGCGAGGAACCGGTCGATGCGATTGCCGTGGCCGTCGCCCCAGGTCTCCTTCATCTGCTTCGGGCGTCGGGCTGTCGGTGTCGGGATGGCGGCGCGGTAGATAGGTCTCGCTGGCCAGCGCCTTGCCGGTCAGGCCGTCGAACACGGTGAGATATTCCGGCCCGCTCACGATGAATCCAGCGCGGCTCGTGCCCTCGCGGCGCGGCGCCGTCACCGCGCCGGGCATTCTCGCCGGCGGATTCGGGCGTGAGCCAGTTCGCGCTTGGCATCGCCCAGCACCGCGCCGGTGCCATCGGTGGTGCCGTCGGCGGTCTTTGCAGACGAACTCGGCGCGTCCGTCGCCGTCGAAGTCGTACACCAGGAACTGCGTGTAGTGCGCGCCTTCGCGGACGTTGTGTCCGAGATTGATGGTCCAGAGCAAGGTGCCATCGAGTTTGTAGGCCTGGAAAATCGGCGCGTCGGTGACGCCGGGCTGCGAGTTGTCTTTGCGCACGCCGGTCTGATGCAGCACGATTTCGTACTGGCCGTCGCCGTCGAGATCGCCGACGGACGCGTCGTTCGGCGTGTAGCCGAGCGGGAGTCTGCAGCGGGATCGAGTGATAGGGCAGCGGCGGCGCTGCCGGCTGCGAAGCGATACGGCGCGCTGCGCGGCTGTTCGACGCCGTCGACCACGGCCGCGACGAAGTAGCGTGTCTCCCGATCGAGGCGGGCGCTCGAGTCGAGCAGCCAGGTGCCTTCCGTGAGTGGCTGCGAGATTCAGCACGAAGCGCGCCGGTTTGCGCGGCGGGCTGCGACGCAGAAGCGGCCTGGAGTCAGCGGCGGCGGCCGCGGGCCGCTCCGTCTCGCGATACACGTTGAACGCGACGCCGTCCGGATCGCTCGCGAGCAGTCGCCAGCTCACGGAAACACCTTGCCATCGCTCTGCTGGACCGCGACGAGACCGCGATCGAGCCTTTCCATGTAGCGCAGTTTTTCCTTCGCGCGAGCGGCAACGCGAGCCACAGTAGCGCCAGCGCGACCGGCATCCATGCCGCGAATTTCATGACTTTGCCTTTTCCCCAGAGTTCTTCGTATTTCCAGCCGGTGAGGTCTTCGACGATCGCGCGATTCTCGGGCGTGGGTTGCGTACCCGGCTGCTTCTTGAAGCGCTCGATCTCGTCCATGAGGACGGTGTGCGTGTCGCGATTGAGCTTGAAGCGCAGCGACACGATGAAGCCGAAGATCATCAGCCCGAGGCTGCCGACGAGCATGATCGTCACCGCGGTGTTGACGACGCGTGCACGCGGCTGGATCTTGACGTTGCGAACGAGCCCGCTCGCATCGAGGATCGGGCCCACGGCGAACACCACCGCGGACTGCAGCAGCTTGCGCATGAAGGTCATGACGCCCGCGAACGCGCCTTCGCGCCGCCGGCCGGTCACGATTTCATCGACGTCGGGCATGTAGTTGTAGACGCTCCACGGAATGTAGTTGAGCGCGCCGCGCCCGAGGCCCGGCGATGACCGCGACGCGCAGGAACCAGCCGATGTCGGCCACGCCAGCGAAGTAGAGCAGCGGCGAACCCGAGGATTCCGAGGCTGAAGAAGCCGAGCGCGATGCGATATGAAGCCGCGGCGTGAATGCGCAGCGTGAGCCAGATCGCGAGACCCACCGAGACCAGCTGCGCGCACGCCATCCACGGTCGTGATCGACGAGGCGGTGGCGACCGATCCCAGGAAGATGAACGCGATGATGTACGACGAGCACGCGTGTTCAAGACGTCCTGGCTGATGTAACCGCCGATGTACATGCCGAGATGCAGGCGGAACGCGCGGATGCGCAGCGTCGCCCACAGTTCGTCGAACAGATCGCGTGATGACGTGGAACGGCGAACTGCATCTGCCGCGCGGCGGCGATGCTCGCGATCTCCTCGCGCGGCCGTTCCCAGGTGAACAGGAACACCGCGAGCGCCACGAACACGAAGAACACCGAGAAGATCACGCCGAGGTAGAGGAACGTGGCGCCCGATTCCTTGCCGCCGAGCTGCGCGATGATCACGCCGGGCAGCCACATCGCCGCGATGTTGGCGATCTGCCCGCAGATGATGCGCGCGCCCGCGAACTTCGCCTTGGTCTGGTAGTTGGGCGACATCTCCGCGGCCAGCGTTTCGTACGGGATGATTTCCATCGCGTACACCAGCTCGAAGAAGCAGTAGGTGATCAGGTAGTACCAGAAGCTCTGGCCTTCCACCCACATGAGCGCGAAGCTCGGCACCAGCGGAATGGCGAGCAGGATGAAGAAGCGGCGCCGGCCGAACTTCTTGCCCGAGCCAGGTGTTGTGGAAGCGATCGGAGATGTAGCCGATGACCGGCGAGAAGAACGCGTCGAGCAGGCGCGCGGTGGCGAAGATGATCGTCGGCCTGCGTCGGCGTGAGCCCGCAGAACGTGGTGTAGAAGAACAGGATCCAGAAGCCGATGATCGACATCGCGCCGGCGCCCAGGAAGTCGTTGCTTCCGTAGGCGAGGTAGTGCCCGAAGTGAACCTCTGCGTGCCTGGCGCGCTCATATGAACGCGCGCTTGAACTCGCCGAGCGCGAGGATGGCCATGGCCTGGCCGTAGGGCATCGAGGTGAGCGGGATCTTGCGGTAGCCGTCCAGATCGTTGAACACCGGCGTGCCGAAGGAAACGTTCTTGAGCTCGCCCGACTTGTCGATGTTGGCGAGCACCGCCTTCAGCGCGCGGACGCCGGCTTCTTCGTATTCGGCGCCGATGTAGTCCCTTGCGCACGGATTTCAGGATGCCGTACGCGAAGCCCGCGGTGGCGGAAGCTTCGAGATAGGACTTCGGATCATCGATGAGCGTGTGCCACAGGCCGCCCGCGTCCTGGTGTTTCACCGAGCGTGCGGATCTGCTGCAGGTGGGTTTCGAGCAGGAATTCGCGCAAGCCATCGCCGGGCGGCAGGTCGAGCAGCTCGATGAATTCGGGAATGGCGATGGTCACCCAGCAGTTGCCGCGCGCCCACAGCGCGTTGGCGAAGTGGTGGCGGCCGTCGAAGGTCCAGCCGTGGAACCACAGCCCGGTCTTGCGATCGACCAGGTACTTGATGTGCAGCATGAACTGGCGGCGCGCTTCTTCGACGTAGCTGCGGCCGGCCTAACAACCTGCCGATCTTGGCGAGCGGCAGCACGCTCATCATCAGCGTGTCGTCCCAGAGCTGCTCGCGGTTCTCGGAGTTGAACACGATGTGCTGGAAGCCGTTCTCCTCGGTGCGCGGCAGGCCGTCCATGAGCCACTCGGCCCATTCGTCGAGATAGCGGCAGCCAGGAGCTGTCGGGGCTTTCTTCGTATAGATAGGCGAGCGTGAGGAACGGCGCGACGGTGTTGATGTTCTTGGTGGGCGTGCCGCGGCGAAGCGATCGCGGAACCAGTTGAGCATGATCTCGCGGCAGCGCGCGTCGCGCGTCTGCTGGTAGTACTTGTAGATGCCGTACAGGCCGACGCCGTGGGTCCACTCCCAGTCGTTCCAGCCCTTGGTGTCGATGACGCGGCCGTCGGGCAGGCGCAGCAGGAACTCACCCGAGGTGTCCTTGATCTCCACGAGGTTGCGGATCAGCAGCTGGATGTTGCGGTCGATTTCGGCGGATTGAATGCCATGAACCAGGTTGGGCACGAAGAACTCCTGGACTAATCGAGATGGAAACATGGGGTCGAGCGGCCATTCATTGGGCCGCCCGTCGGGCTGCGTGTACATCAGGTCCTGCATGTACACCCACCAGCGCCGCATGACCGGATGTCCGGGCAAGCAGGTCGCGCTTGTTGCTGTCGCGCAGTTTGAGCACCGCGAACAGGTGCATGTCTTCCTCGTCGAGGAAGATCGAGTAATCGTAGATGCCGGCTTCGCGCAGCAGCTGCGCGAGCTCGGGCCAGATCTCGTCGTGGCGGCGCTTGTACTCGTCGACGGTGCCGGGCTTGAGCTTCATGCGGAATGCGTAGTTCATTTGGCCGGTCTCGCTCAGCACGATGATGGACTTCGCCGGCACGTCGACGATGCACCAGCCCCTGCTGGACGCGCGCACCGTTGAACGCCGCGGGTTTCACGGTCTCGGGCTTGTCGAAGGTGTTGTGCGCGTCCATCGCGGCGGCCGTGAGGATGGTGCCCGGAGATCTTCTTGAGCGTGGCGCCTGGCATCCTGATGGCTGCCGCTCACCGCTTCGCGCGGATCGAGATTGACCAGCGCGATGTGCAACTTGCCATCGGTGCCGCGCGCGGCGGAGACGGTGAGCGTGAGGCGCGCTGGCTTCGCCCAGCTTGTGCTGTGGCGCCTCGAGTTCCACGGGCAGATCGTCGCGCCGCGGAACGGCTTAGTACATGTGGAACACGTGGTAGGTGGGCGTGAGCAGCATCTTGTCCTTGTCGGTGAGGATCATGGCCTGCAGCACGTTGACCATCTGCGCGATGTTGGTCATGCGCACGCGATCGGCATGCGCATGGAAGATGTTGAGGTTCACCGCCGGCGACCACCGCGTCGCGCAGCGTGTTCTGCTGGTAGAGAAACCGGGTTGGCGCCCGGCTCGACGTCGTACCAGGTGCCCCATTCATCCACGTACAACGCCGACGCGCTTGCCGCGATCGTACTTGTCCATGATTTTCGAGTGTTCGGTGACGATCCACTCCATGCGCCAGGTGCGCTACGAGCGTCGCCCACCATTCCTCTTCGGTGAACTTCGTGGCGGCGCCTTTCACGTCCCACTTGCCCGTGGGCGGCGTGTAGTAGTGCACGCTGATGGCGTCCATGTACTTCGTGGCTTCGCGCATCAGCACTTCGGTCCACGGCAGGCCGCTGCCATTCGAGCCGCTGGCGATGCGCAGCGGGTTTCGCGCCTTCGGGCGCCTTGAGGAAAGTGACGTAGTGGCGATAGAGGTCCGCGTAGTACTCCGGCGCGCATGTTGCCGCCGCAGCCCCAGGTTTCGTTGCCCACAGCGAAGTAGTTCACCTTCCACGGCTTGTCGCGACCGTTCTTGCGGCGAAGCTGCGCGAGCGTCGGAGTCCGAGTCCGAGGTCATGTACTCCGAGCCAGTCCGCCATCTCCTGCGGCGTGCCCGTGCCGACGTTGCCGTTCACGTACAGTGTCGGCGCCGATGAGTTCGGCGAAATCCATGAACTCGTGCGTGCCGAAGGAGTTGTCCTCCACGACGCCGCCCCAGTTCGTGTTCACTCTTGCGCGGCCGCGGACTCGCGCGGGCCAATGCCATCGCGCCAGTGATATTCGTCGGCGAAGCAGCCGCCAGGCCAGCGCAGCACCGGCACGCCGAGTTCCCCTGAGCGCGGCGGTCGACATCGTTGCCGATAGCCGCTGCGTGTTGGGAATCGCCGACTTCTCGCCGACCCAGATGCCTTCGTAGATCAGCCGGCCGAGGTGTTCGGCGAACTGGCCGTAGATCGCGGGATTGATGACGGCGCCCGGCGCGTCGGCGCGCACCTGTGATCGACAGCGTGGCGCGCAGCCGCGTGTCATGCGCGCACCGAGTAGACAGGCGACGCACGCAGAGACGTGCAGCAGGGAGCTGCTGTATTCTTCATGGCGACGATTTGTGTACGGGCGGAGGAGGTGTGAAGGATCGAAGCTGCCGGCAGTCGGCTGCGAGATGAGTCTGCAGGCCCGCGATGAGCCGCGGATCCGCGGCGCACGCGCCTCGACGACCATGTCGCGCGAGCGCGTACGCGCCGTATTCGTTGTGATGCGTCTTGTCGCGGCCTTCATCGGCGAACGCGCGCGGCGAAACTCGGGGCCGAGTGCTTCGTAGAAACGCACGCTCATCGGGTTGAGGTCGATGAGCGCGACGGATTCTTCCTCTGGCGACTGGCGCGTACGCGCGTCCGCGATAGTCGCCGAGGCTCGGCACGATGTGGCCGGTCGGCGTCGAAGTTCCGGCGCTCGGGCGAAGTCACGAGGATCGGCGTCGCGCCGCGACGGCGCACTTCGGCGATGAAGGTGCGCAGCCATGAGCGGTAAGTGGTCGCGCGCTTCGGCATAGGTCTGCGGCCACTGCACCTTCTGGTCGTTGTGGCCGAACTGGATCATCACCCAGTCGCCGCACTCTGAGCGTCGACAGCAGTTTGTCGAGACGCAGCTCGGTGACGAAGGACTTCAGCGTCTCGCCGGACTCGGCGTGGTTCGGCGACGGCGATGTCGGCGGCCGAAGAATCGCGGCAGCATCTGGCCCCAGCTCGCCCACGGGAGCGACGCCCTGATCCGTGACCGTCGAATCGCCCGCGAGGTACGAGCGTGGGCAGGTCGACCGGCTGCGATGCGCAGCGAGCTGCAGCGTGGCATCGCCCGCGAATTTCAAGCGTGAGCTTGTCGTCCCAGGTCGCGCTGCCGATTCTCGCGCGGCTTGAGCGCGACTCTCGTGCCACCGGTGGCATTCGCGGGCAGCGCGCGCCAGATCGGCGGTGCGCACATTCACGATGAAGCTGCGCTCGAGTGCCTTGTCGACGGCGACGTCCTCGATCATGAGCCGCCGCTGCTCGGCCAGCACGCGCGCGTGGGTGCGTTTGCGCGAAGCCGCTGAATTTCAGCGTGACGCGATAGTTGCCTTCGGGCACCGCGCACCGAGAATCGCGGGGCGCGCTCGAGCTTCGAAACCGAAGCCGACGCTCGGCGTCGTACGTCAGGGATGACCGGCGGCGTTGCCGCCGCGCGGTGAAGTCGAAGGTGAGGGCTCCGCACCTCGAGCGCTCGACGACAGCAGTAACCCGCTGGAACAGCACGGAAGATGCAATTCACGGGAGAATGCGCACGCGGCGCTTCGGCCGAGTCCGGCCGGTCGACGAAATGTTCATGCTCGGCCCCCCGCCTGCGCCGTGATCGCACTTCGATCGAGTTTGATTGCTTTTTATCGTAGTTGATCGATTTGCGCCAGCGTTTCACAAGCCGGCCGTCCGACGGCTCGTACATATATATGTGCGCTGGCAGCGACCGCCCGCGCAGCGAAACTTCGTAGGCGCGCGCAATTCACTCTGGTATGAGTCGCGCCCCTGAAATATGGGGCGTTAGCTCAGTTGGTAGAGCAGCTGACTCTTAATCAGTAGGTCGTAGGTTCGACCCCTACACGCCCCACCACTTTCGCGCGCGCACTCCTGAGGCGGCAGGTAAATTCCGCCAATGGCAAAGCAACCTTCCCGCGACGATCCTTCGAAGCCGAAAGCGCACGGCTACGCCTACAAGAAGCAGTTCTATCAAAGCGCCGACGTCGCGGCCGACTACGACGAGCATCGTTTTCGCACGCCGAAGCGCCAGCGCCGCAACGCGCGCAAGTGGGCTGCCATCCAGAAGGCGCTCGCGCTCACCGACGGACGTGAAGATCCATCGTCGATCTGCCCTGCGGCACCGGCCGGTTCACCGGCAATCTCGCGCGCGCGGGTTACCAGGTGGTGGGCAGCGACATCTCGGTGGAGATGATGCAGCAGGCCGCGAAGCTGCCGACTGTGTCAGCACGCCAACATCGCCGGCTACGTGCGCGCCGACGCCGAGGCGCTGCCGTTTCGCACCAAGTCGGCCGACTGCCTCGATGAGCATCCGCTTCCTGTTTCACGTCGACAGCGAGACGCGCCGCCGCATGCTGCGCGAGTTCGGCCGCGTCTCGCGCGCGCTGGATCATCGCCGACTATCGCCACAAGTATTCGTTTCGCTACGGCGTGTGGAAGATTGTCGAGCACGCTGGGTCTCACGAAGCGGCCGTTCGAGCGCGTCTCCGTGAAGAGCATGAAGGCGGAGTTCGAAGACGCGGGACTGCGCGTGCGCAAGATCATCGCCGTGCGGCGCTGGCTGTCCGACAAGTGGGTGGTGCTCGCCGAAGCCGGGCACGTCGATCCGGCGAGTCTCGCGATGAAACTCAAGGGCACGGAATACGCCGACCTTCGAGGTCACCGAGAAACTGGGCGAGGGCAAACGGTCGGTGGTCTATCGCGCGCGCTGGCGGGGCCGCGAGATCGGCCTCAAGGTCTACAAACCCGCGGCGATCGCCAACCACGCGCCGCAAGCACAAACTGCCGCTGGCGGAGTTCGAGCATCGCCGCAACCGCGCGTTCTTCGAGGCGCGCGGCATGGCGAAGTACGTGGCCGAACCGCTCGGGTTCGTGGTCGAGCCCGGTTTCCAGATGTCACTGCAGGAATGCCTCGGACGGCGAGGTGTACTACTTCGCGCAGCGCGACCACGCGGACTTCATCTCGCCGCGCTTCATGGAAGATCTCGCCGAACTCGTGACGCTGAGCCACGAGGCGAAGCTCTACGACATCGACCTGCACGCCATGAACGTGATGGTCGATCGCAAGGCCGGCGGCGCCCAAGCTGTTCGACTTCAACCAGATCCCGTTCACCGAGCGGCCGCAGAATCCGTTCATCGGGCTCGCGCTCAAGCTAGGCTTGTTAGGGCGCGAATCCCGCGATCTGCGCAAGCTCGCGCGCTTCAACAATTTCGATCGCGTGGAACGCAAGCTGCTCAAGTTCTACAAGGCCGGCGCGCCGAGCACCCGAGGCCTGAGCGCGGCCTGAGTCAGCTTGCCTGATCAGCAGCGGATCGCTGTCTTCGAGCTTGATGGCGTCTTCCGGCAGCATGGCCGGAATTCCGTCCTTGATCGGGTAGGCGAGCTTGCTCGTCGGGCAGACGATGAGCTGGCGCGCTTCCGAGAAGAACACCGGCGCCTTTGACACCGGGCAGGCGAGCATTTCGATGAGTCTGGAATCCATGGGTTTCGTCTGGTAGTTTGTTTGTTCAGCCCGCCGCGCGCGCGGGTGGTCGAGATGAGCCAGCACAGCGCCATCGCCACGGCCACTCCCACCACCTGCTGGCTGCGGGTCCATTGCACGAGTGTGCCATCCATCGCGGCGAGTGCCCACGGCGGTGACCACGAACCAGATGCCGCTTTGCAGCGCGACGCCTGAAATCCCGGCGTTCTGCCATGAATTTGACCGCCAGGATGTAGACCGAAACGCCCGCCGGCGAACGCGGCCAGCGAAGCCAGGCCCATCTTGACGTCCAGCTGGCCGGCCGGGCCAGGCGCGCGAGGCGTATACGAAGCCGCGCGCGTCCAGCAGGCCGGAGGCGATCGGTCAGAGACCCACCACCACGCACGAGATTGCCCAGTTGACCCATCTTATGTCCCTCAATCTCCCTGCACGGCGGCGGCAGCATAGCCAAATCCCGGATAAGCCGCCCACGGCGCGCAACGCGTAGGTCCGCGGCGGCGGGTTTCGCTATAATCCGCGCCTCGCGCGTGGCCGCTCCCTTGAACGGGGCTTTACGGGCCGGGCGAAAGTGGCGGAACTGGTAGACGCGCTGGATTTAGGTTCCAGTGGGGTAACCCGTGAGAGTTCGAGTCTCTCCTTTCGCACCACTCGCCGGCGCGATCTAACGATTGATAAGGAATTGATATGCAGGTTTCTCTGACCGCCACGGGCGGACTCGAACGTCGCCTCGAAGTGGCGATCCCCGCGGCGCAGGTCGACGGCGAAGTGTCGCAACGGCTGAACAAGATCTCGCGCACCGCGCGGCTCAAGGGCTTTCGTCCCGGCAAGGCGCCGCTGGCGGTGATCCGCCAGCAGTACGGTGAGCAGGTGCACGGCGAGGTCATCAACGACCTCATGCGCGCGTCGTTCTCCGAAGCGGTGGCGCGCGAGAAGCTGAATCCGGCCGGTGGCCCGCGCATCGAGCCGATCGCGCATGAGCCCGCGGCGCAGATCTGCAAGTACGCCGCGGTCTTCGAGGTGCTGCCGGAAGTGAAGCTCGCGCCGATCAGCGAACTCACCATCGAGCGCCCGGTGGCGCAGCGTCGCCGACGACGGATCTCGATGCCATGCTCGACACGCTGCGCAAGCAGCGCCCGATGTTCAACGAAGTCGCGCGCGCGGCCGCGGCAACTGATCGCGTGACCGTGCGACTTCACCGGCAAGATCGAAGGCGTCGAATTCGAAGGCGGCAGCGGTGACGGCGTTCCCATCGTCATCGGCGCGAACCAGGTCATGAAGGAATTCGAAGATGCGCTGCTCGGCGTCGCTGCCGGCGACACGCGCGAGTTCAACGCCACCTTCGGCGCCGATCACACGAACAAGCAGCTCGCGGGCAAGACCGCCACGTTCAACGTGAAGGTCGTGAAAGTGGAAGAGCAGGCGCCGGCGCCGCTCGACGAAGCTTTCGCCAAGGGCTTCGGCATTGCCGACGGCAGCATCGAAAACGCTGCGCGCCGAAGTGCGTGCCAACATGGAGCGCGAGCTCGACGAGGCGATTCGCCAGAAGGTGCGCACCCAGGTGCTCGAGGGCCTGTTCACGAAGAATCCGCTCGAACTGCCGCGCCAGCTGGTCGAAGAGCAGATCCAGGAATTGCAGGTGGAAATGCTGCGCCGCGCGGGCGTGAAAGACGCCAAACAACTCCGCCGCGCGAGCCGTTCGAACAGCCGGCCCGGCGCCGCGTGGCGCTCAGCCTGCTCATGAGCGAGCTGGTGCGCAACGCCAATCTCAAGGTCAGTCGCGAAGCCGTCCAGGAAAAGTTGAACGAACTGGCGGCGTCGTATTCAAACCCTGAGGAAGTGCGACGCGCCTACTTGCAGAATGCCGACATGATGCGTCAAATCGAGTCGCAGGTATCTCGAGACCCAGGCCATCGAATGGGTGCTTGAGCCAGGCGAAGGTGGCCGACAAGGCCGCAACTTTTGCCGAGCTTCACGCAGTTCGGTCAGGCCGACGCCTGAAGTCGCAGCTAGAGAAGAGGAGTCGATGAACGAACGCGCATTGAACCTGGTGCCGATTGTCGTGGAGCAGACCGCGCGTGGCGGAACGCTCGTACGACATCTATTCGCGCCTTCTCAAGGAGCGCGTGGTGTTCGCCGTGGGTCCGGTCGAGGACTACATGGCCAACGTCATCGTCGCCCAGCTGCTGTTCCTCGAGTCCGAGAATCCCGACAAGGACATCGCGCTGTACATCAACTCGCCCGGCGGGTCGGTGAGCGCCGGGCCTGGCGATCTACGACACGATGCAGTTCGTCAAGCCCGACGTCAGCACCATCTGCATCGGCATGGCGGCGTCCATGGGCGCGGTGCTGCTCGCCGGCGGCGCCAAGGGCAAGCGCTTCATGCTGCCGAATTCGCGCGCCATGATTCACCAGCCTTCGGGCGGCTATCAGGGCCAGGCCAGCGACATCCACATCCAGGCGCAGGAAATCCTCAAGATCCGCGAGCGCCTGAACGAGATCCTGGCGCACCACACCGGCCATTCGGTCGACAAGATCAAGCTCGACTCGGAACGCGACAATTTCATGAGCCCCACCGAGGCGGTCGCCTACGGGCTTGTAGATAAGTTACTCGACAAGCGCGTGGCGACTCCGACACCGGCTTACGCCCTAGAGTTCCGCGGTATCTGGCCGTGCGCGGCCGTCATTTGCGAGCCGCCTCGCAGTTCTCGACAAATCCCGTATAAACAACGGCTTCCGCCTGAACGCCCCTTGGGTTCTCGCGGAACAGCCGTGATATATAGATTCCCAAAGCTCGCAGGCACACGCCTGCAAGCGCCACACGGAGCGACGATGACCGAGGACACTCGCGGACGGCATGACGATGGCAAGTTGTTGTACTGCTCCTTCTGCGGCAAGAGTCAGCACGAAGTTCGCAAGCTGATCGCCGGTCCGTCGGTTTTTGTCTGCGACGAATGCGTCGAGCTCTGCAACGACATCATTCGTGAAGAGCTCGAAGACCGCGCCGAGCGCGCGCGCGACAAGCTACCCAAGCCGTCCGAGATCAAGAAGGTCCTCGACGAATACGTCATCGGCCAGGAACGCGCGAAGAAGACGCTGTCGGTCGCGGTGTACAACCACTACAAGCGCCTGCAGACGCGCGGCGGCACCGCCGGCCGTGGCAAGGACGACGTCGAAATTTCCAAGAGCAACATCCTGCTGATCGGCCCCACGGGCTGCGGCAAGACTCTGCTGGCCGAGACGCTCGCGCGCCTGCTCAACGTGCCGTTCACGATCGCCGACGCGACCACGCTGACCGAAGCCGGCTACGTCGGCGAAGACGTCGAGAACATCATCCAGAAGCTCCTTCAGAAGTGCGACTACGACGTCGAGAAGGCGCAGACCGGTATCGTCTACATCGACGAAATCGACAAGATTTCCCGCAAGTCCGACAACCCGTCCATCACGCGTGACGTGTCGGGCGAGGGCGTGCAGCAGGCGCTGCTCAAGCTCATCGAAGGCACCATCGCCTCGGTGCCGCCGCAGGGTGGCCGCAAGCACCCGCAGCAGGAATTCCTGCAGGTCGACACCTCGAACATCCTCTTCATCTGCGGCGGCGCATTCGCCGGCCTCGAGAAGATCGTGATGAACCGCACCCAGAAGGGCGGCATCGGCTTCACTTCCGAAGTGCGCGACGTGAATACGCGCCCGCACGGCACCGACATCTTCAAGGAAGTCGAGCCGGAAGATCTCATCAAGTACGGCCTCATCCCCGAGTTCGTCGGCCGCCTGCCGGTGGTCGCGACGCTCGAAGAGCTCGACGAGAAGGCGCTCATCTCGCATTCTCACCGAGCCCAAGAACGCGCTGACGAAGCAGTACCGCCGCCTGTTCGACATGGAAGGCGCCGAGCTCGAGTTCCGCGACGAGGCGCTGTGCGCGGTCGCGCAGAAGGCCATGCAGCGCAAGACCGGCGCGCGCGGCCTGCGCACCATTCTCGAGAACGTGCTGCTCGACACCATGTACGAGCTGCCCGGCATGAAGAACGTCTCGAAGGTCGTGGTCGACGACACGGTCATCGAAGGGCATCAGAAGCCCTACATCGTCTACAAGTCCGAGACGGCGACCACCCGACGATGCGGCGACGCCGCGTCGCGTGTCGGGCGCGGGTCTGAGCTAGGCGCAATCTGCTTACACGATGCCGGTGCTTCCGCGCCGGCATGTTTCTGCCGCTACACCTACCGTCGAATCGGGAACTGCGTCGCAGGCGTTGAAACGCCCCGCGTAGCCCCATCTCCCGCGTTACACTTTGACTAAATACAGCCACGGCGCGCTGCATTTTTGCGGCGGCGCCGGTGCGTTGAGGGCCCCGCGCGTGACCGAATCCGCCTCGACTTCCAAGTCCGTCTCCATCCAGGGCCTGCCGGTTCTGCCACTACGCGACGTAGTGGTGTACCCGCACATGGTCATCCCGCTGTTCGTCGGACGCGAAAAATCCATTCACGCGCTCGACGTCGCCATGAAGGCCGACAAGCGCATCATGCTGATCGCGCAGAAGCAGCCGGACGTCGACGATCCCAAGACCGACGACCTCTACCGCATCGGCACGGTCGCCTCGATCCTGCAGCTGCTCAAACTACCCGACGGCACCGTCAAGGTTCTCGTCGAAGGCGTCGACCGCGCGCGCATCGAAGCGATGCACACCGGCGAGCACTACACCTCCGACGTCACCACCGAGCCCGACGCCGACACCTACGACGAGAAAGAGCTCGACGTGCTGGCGCGCTCGGTGATCTCGCAGTTCGAGCAGTACGTGAAGCTCAACAAGAAGGTGCCGCCCGAAGTGCTCACCGCGCTCGCCGGCATCGAGCAGCCCGGCCGCCTGGCGGACACCGTCGCCGCGCACATGGCGCTCAAGCTTCCCGAGAAGCAGAAGGTTCTCGAAATCCTCGACGTGCGCAAGCGCCTCGAGCACGTGCTGGTCGCCATCGAAGGCGAGATGGACGTGCTGCAGATCGAGAAGCGCATCCGCGGCCGCGTCAAGGCGCAGATGGAAAAGAGCCAGCGCGAGTACTACCTGAATGAGCAGATGAAGGCCATTCAGAAAGAACTCGGCGAAATGGAAGAGGGCGGCAACGAACTCTCCGACCTCGAGAACCGCATCAAGAAAGCGGGCATGCCGAAAGAGGCGCTCGAGAAGGCCAATGCCGAGCTCAACAAGCTCAAGATGATGTCGCCCATGTCGGCGGAAGCCACCGTGGTGCGCAACTACATCGACTGGCTGGTGAAGGTGCCGTGGAAGAAACGCACCAAGATCCTCAAGGACATCGCGAAAGCCGAGAAGGTGCTCGAGGAAGATCACTTCGGGCTGGAGAAGGTCAAGGAACGCATCGTCGAGTACCTGGCCGTCCAGCAGCGCGTCGACAAGATCAAGGGTCCCATCCTGTGCCTCGTCGGTCCTCCCGGCGTGGGCAAGACTTCGTTAGGCCAGAGCATCGCGCGCGCCACGAATCGCAAGTTCGTGCGCATGTCGCTGGGCGGCGTGCGTGACGAGGCCGAGATCCGCGGCCATCGCCGCACCTACATCGGCTCCATGCCCGGCAAGATCGTGCAGAACATGGCGAAGACCGCCGTGCACAATCCGCTGTTCCTGCTCGACGAGATCGACAAGATGTCGATGGACTTCCGCGGCGATCCGTCCTCGGCGCTGCTCGAAGTGCTCGACCCCGAGCAGAACTCCACGTTCAACGACCACTACCTCGAGGTCGACCTCGACCTGTCGCAGGTGATGTTCGTCTGCACGGCGAACAGCCTGAACATTCCGGCGCCGCTGCTCGATCGCATGGAAGTCATCCGTCTGCCGGGTTACACCGAAGACGAGAAGCTCAACATCGCGAAGAAATACCTGCTGCCGAAGCAGGTGAAGCAGAACGGTCTCAAGCCCGAAGAGCTCAAGGTCCATGACGACGTGCATCCTCGACATCATTCGCTACTACACGCGCGAAGCCGGCGTCCGCAATCTCGAGCGCGAGCTCGCGCGCATCTGCCGCAAGGCCGTCAAGCAGCTGCTGATGTCGGCGAAGAAGGCCGAGACCGAAGAAAGCGCGAAAAATCGGAGAAAGCCGAGAAGGCTGCCGACAAGCAGGTGTCGCGTCTCGTCGAAGAATCTCGACAAGTTCCTGGGCGTGCGCCGCTTCCGCTACGGCAAGGCCGAAGAGGAAAACCGCATCGGTCACGTCACCGGCCTCGCCTGGACGGAAGTCGGCGGCGAGTTGCTGACCATCGAAGCCGCAGTGGTGCCTGGCAAGGGCAAGCTGCAGCACACCGGTCAGCTCGGCGAAGTGATGCAGGAGTCGATCCAGGCCGCGATGACGGTGGTGCGCAGCCGCGCCAACGTGCTCGGCATCGACCCGGACTTCTACCAGAAGCACGACGTGCATCTGCACATGCCCGAAGGCGCGACGCCGAAGGATGGTCCGTCCGCCGGTATCGGCATGTGCACGGCGCTGGTCTCGGCGCTCACCAAGATCCCGGTGCGCTCGGATGTCGCCATGACGGGTGAAATCACGCTGCGCGGCGAAGTGCTGCCCATCGGCGGATCTGAAGGAGAAGCTGCTCGCGGCGCATCGCGGCGGCATCACCACCGTCATGATTCCCGGTCGACAACGAGAAGGACCTCACCGAGATCCCCGACAACATCAAGGGCAAGCTCGATATCCGCCCGGTGAAATGGATCGACGAGGTGTTCGAGATCGCGCTGGCCAGCCAGCCGACGCCGCGGCTGCCGCCGACGCCCGCCGCCGGTGCCGGAAAAGCGCCCGCGCCGCGCGGGCAAGCGCGCGACGAAGCATGGTCCAGGCGCATTAAAGCGAGGCTGCGCTCCGCATCCAAGGCCTGCGGAGCCCGGGTCTTTTGTCGGCGCTCGATGGCCGGAGCTTGATCCTGCCTGCCGGCCGGGTACATGCGTCTCACGGATGGGTGCTTAGCTCAGCGGTAGAGCGTCGCCTTTACACGGCGAGGGTCGGGGGTTCGAAACCCTCAGCACCCACCAACCCCTGAAGGGGCGGTGATTCCGGTGTGGACTGGCCTTACACCAAGTTCAGATTTCTCGTTCAGCCGCCCGGCGGCATAGTGACGGCCCAGTAGCTAGAAGCGCGGGTCCCACGTTTGCTGTTCACCAGCGGCGAATTTCTCTTCGTCTTTTCTTCCGGTCACGCTGCTGGTGTTCTTCGCGGCTGCGCGTTTCGCAGGCCGGCCGCGGCCGCCGCCTGGCTGGCGGTGGCGTCGCTGATTTTCTACGGCTACTGGCGCATCGAGCACACGGTGCTGCTGGTGCTCTCCATCGCGTTCAACTACGGCTTCGGCGAGTGGATCCTGAGAGCGCGCCACGGCGGCAAGCCGTCCGCGCGCCTGCTGCTGACCATCGTCGCGATCGCCGCGAATCTGGCCGCGCTGGCGTACTTCAAATACGCGGATTTCTTCCTGCGGACAGCTGCGGAGCTGTCGGGCGCCGGATATCCCGCTGCTCGGCGTGTGTGCTGCCGCTCGGCATTTCGTTCTTCACGTTCACGCAGATTGCCTACCTGGTGGACGTGCACGCGGGCAAGGTGGTGGAACGCAATCCGATCCACTACGCGCTGTTCGTCACGTATTTCCGCACCTGATCGCCGGTCCCGTGCTGCATCACGCGGAAATGATGCCGCAGTTCCGCAGCGCGGAAATCTATCGTCCGCAGCTGCGCAACTTCGTCATCGGCCTTGCGTTCCCGCTCATGGGCCTCGCGAAGAAAGTGCTGATCGCCGACAGCGTCGCGCCCGTGGCGAACACGGTGTTCGGCGCGGGTCCGGACGTCGCGCTCGCGACTTCCGCGGCCTGGCTCGGTGTCGCCGCCGTACACGCTGCAGATCTACTTCGATTTCTCGGGATATTCGGACATGGCGGTGGGCCTGCTCCCTGCTCATCGGCGTGCGCCTGCCGTACAACTTCAACTCGCCGTACCAGGCCTGGAACATCACCGAGTTCTGGCGTCAGCTGGCACATGACGCTGTCGCGATTTCTCGCGTGACTACCTCTACGTGCCGCTCGGCGGCAATCGGCCATGGCCGCGCACGCCGCTACGTCAACCTCGATGTTGACGATGCTGCTCGGCGGCCTCGTGGCACGGCGCGTCGTGGACCTTCGTGATCTGGGGTGGATCTGCACGGCGCCTATCTGGTCGTCAATCACGGCTGGCAGTGGCTGCGCGAGAAGGACTGGCCACGCGCCTCGTCCGGCGCTGGTTGCGCTGCTCGGGCGCGGCGCGAGTGTGGCGCTCACGTTGCTGTGCGTGATGGTGGGCTGGGTGTTTTCCGGCGCCGTGGACACTCGCATCTGCGCAGGGCATTCTCGCGAGCATGTTCGGCTTCCGCGACGGTGGCGTCGCCCATCTACATCGCTGGCTGGCTATTCGCAGGGCTGCTGTTGTTTGGATCGCGTTGTTTGCTGCTGATCGCCCTGTTCGGCCGCAACTCGCAGGCGCTGATCGACGGGCACCTGACACGCCTGGCTTGATCGCCGCGTCAGCCGCAAGCCCGCCATGGCGAGATGGCTGGCGTTGATGACGGGCGCGCTGTGCGTCGGCGTCGTGCGCGATGGCGGTCGCGGCGGCCTCGCGCACGGTCACCGAATTCATCTACTTCAACTTCTGATCCACCATGGCACGCGAGCGCCTTTGTCACGTCGAACAGCTGGCCTTCGTGGCGGGCATCGTCGGCACCGCTGCTGCTGCTCGAAGGTGGTGCTGCGGCTGTTGCCGGTGCTGAACGGTACGCTATGCCGCCGATCCGCGGCCTCGTGGCCGGTCCACACCATGATCCAGCATTCGCACGTTCACGTACTCCACGGGCTGGAACCTGCAGAACATCCATCGCGGGCGCATCAACAACTACGGTTACGTGGCGCCTTCGACTATGCAGCCGGCGCGGACGGCACGTCGCCGTGTTCGGCGACAGCTACGTCGAAGCCCAGATGAATGAATACTGCGACACGCTGCAGGGTCGCACTCAACGACTATCCTGAAGACGCCGCGCACAGTGCTCAAGCCTCGGCACCGTCGGGCGCCGAGATGCCGGATCTATCTAGGCATCGCGCCGCTGCGTGCGCCGGATCTCTCGCCGCACTGGGCGGTGTTCGTGATCACGCTCGGGGATTTCACGCGCGGCTTTTCCGCCGGCCCGGGATATTTCAATGGCAGCCCGGATCGCTCTCCGCCCGTAAAGCTGGTTCCGGAAATCCACCGCTCGGACCTGAGCAAATGGCTGCGCACGCTGGCGCTGATCCGCTACCTGCGCGGCAACCTCTCCATGCAGCCCGATCGAGCTCGTCCGGCTGCGGCGTGGCGCCGACGTCGCGGCGGCCGCCGGCCCGTGTCGCGACGAGGTTCTGTCAAAGGAGGACGAGAGCGCTGCTCGACGCACTTCGCGCGCGAGCTGCCCGGGCGCTCGGGCTGCCGCCCGACCGCGTCATCCTGGTTTTCGATGCCGACCGCAAGGCGATCTATGCCGGGAAACCCGGGCCGAAGCGGCAAGAGTGCCAGCGCGCGGCAACCCGGGCGAATGACCGTCTGCAGGAGCTCGCGGCGCAGAGCGGGCTGCGCGTGATCGACAGCTATCCCGTCTTCAAGCAGTACTTTGATGAGCGCCTGGGACCGCTGGATCGGTCGCCGCGTGGATGCCCACTGGAACGCCTGCCGCGCATCGGCTCATGGCCCGGGAAGTGGCACGCATCATCGAACGCTAGATTCGGACATGCATCTCAACTGTACTTTCCGATTCTCTGCTAAACTCCGCGCCCTTCCGACGGCCTGGTCCGTTTCAGCGCGTCCGCAAGGGATCGCCATGTACAAGGCGAGGGTCGAGGGTCCGAACACCCTCAGCACCCAGCAAAATTGGAGCGGTAGTTCAGTTGGTTAGAATACCGGCCTGTCACGCCGGGGGTCGCGGGTTCGAGTCCCGTCCGCTCCGCCAATCTTTTTCAGGCTCGTTTTCAGGACAGGGGATGCTGCAACGAATTCGTGATGGCCTGCAGAGCCAGAAATGGCTCGCGTGGCTGCGCTCTCGGCCCATCGCGGCTCACGTTCGTTTTCTGGGGTGGTTCGCAGCTCCTCGACTTCACCGGCGTTTCACAACACGACGCCGCCGAAGTCGACGGCATCGAGATTCCCGCCACCGAAGCCGACGCGAGCCTGGGCGATACGCAGGCGCGCTGGTCGCGACAGTTCGGCACCGACATCCCGCCCGAGCAGCGCGCTGGCGATGCAGCAGAACATTCTCGACGGCCTGGTGCTGCGCAAACTCGTCGAGAAGCGTCTCGACGAGGCGAACTATCGCGTGAGCGATGCCGCGCGTGCTGACTGAATTCCAGAACGTCCCCGCAGTTCCACGGCGCCGGACGGCAAGTTCGACGCGAACACCGCACGCTCGGTCCTGGCGCAGATCAACAAGTCCGAAGCAGCGAGTACTTCGCCGGACACCCGCGACGCAGCTGCTGATCAACCAGCTCCAGCAGGGCATCGGCGGCTCCTACTTCCTGACGCGCGCCGAACAGCAGCGCCTGTTCAATCTCGAGAACGAAGAGCGCGAAGTGCAGTACGCGCAGTTCGCGGCCGACAAGTTCGCCGGCAGCCGAGCCGATCGACGAAGCCGCGATCAAGGCCTACTACGACAAGAACGGCGATCGCTTCATGACCACCGAATCGGTGGCGCTCGAGTACGCCGAGCTGCGCCTCGAGACAGCTCGCGCACGCAGGTCGCGCCGACCGAGGCCGATCTGCAGAAGCTCTACGACGACAATCGCGCCAACTACGTGCTCGACGAGCATCGCCGCGCGCGCCACATCGTGATTCCGGTGACGGGCGACGACGACGCGGGCGCGCTCAAGCAGGCCGAAAGCGTGGCCGCCGAGGCGCGCACCGGCAAGGATTTCGCCGAGCTCGCGAAGAAATATTCGAGCGATACGCACGGCGAGCGAGGGTGGCGACCTCGGGCTTCGTGCAGAAGAAAGACTTTCCCGGTCCGCTCGGCGACACGCTGTTCGCGCATGAAGGTCGGCGACGTCGCCGGCGCCGGTGAAGTCGCAGTTCGGCTATCACATCCTCAAGCTCGAGGAGATCGAGGCGGGTGAAGCCAAGCCGTTCGCGGCGGTGCGCGCCGAGCTCGATTCGCAGTATCCGCCAGGACCGCGTCGGCGGACCTGTTCGGCGAACGCCAGGAAGAGATGTGCGAGCGCGACTCGAGAAGGGCGTCACCGACATCGACAAGCTCGCGCAAGGACCTCGGCCTCACGCGCGGCTCCGATGCGCCGAATTCCTGCGCGGCGGCGGCGCCGAGCCGCTCGGCTCGAGCGTCGACCTGCAGCAGGCCGTGTTCAGCGACGCCACGCTCAACCAGGGAAAGATCGGCGGCCCGGTCGCGCTCGGCGACGATCGGCTGGTGCTCGTGAAGGTCACCGCGCATCACAAGGCCGAGGTCAAGCCGCTGGACGTGGTTCACGACGAGATCGTCGCGCTGCTCAAGCACGGAACGCGGCGTCGCGGCCGCGAAAGCCGCGGCCGAGGCGGCGTCGCCAAGCTCACGGCCGGTGAGAAACTCGAGACGCTGGCGAAGCCGCTGAACGTCGACCGCCGAGCCGGCGCGCTTCGTGAGCCGCGGCGATCCGTCGATTCCCGCGGCGCTGCGCACGGCGATCTTCGAAGCGCCGCGCCCGACGCGACAAGCCGGTCGTCGAAGTCCGCGACGCTCGATGACGGTTCGACCGCGGTGTATCGTGGTGACGCGCACGCGCGTGTCGGACTGCAGCGCCAATCCGACAGACTGGTGCAGCAGCAGAACGCGCAGCTGCCAGCAGCGTTCGGCGCAGGGCGAAGTGGCCGCGTACGTCAACGAAGCCAAAGCGCAAAGCCAAGATCGTCAAGAACCCGAGCGTCTTCGAGTAACGACCGCATGGGAGCGGCCGGCGCGGATATCAAGCCCGCCCCTGTCGTTCCGATCCTCGATCGCCATGGTCGCCGGTGGCGTCGTCGGCTCGGCTGCTGTCGGCCCGACGGCGCGATCGGCGCCGTCAAACTGCGTGCCGATTTTCGATCTCGTCGGCACGATGTTCATCAACCTGCTGAAGATGCTCATCGTGCCGCTGATCCTCGCGTCGGTGATCACCGGCGTCGCGGCAGCTCGGCACCGGGCCTGATCTCGGCCGGCTGGGCGGCAAGACCCTCGCGTTCTACGTCATCACCACGCTGATCGCCGTGCTCATCGCGCTGGTGCTGGTCAACTCGTCGAGCCTGGCGTCATGGACGGACAGCCGGTGCGGCCATTTGCTGGCGCTCACCGCCGACGCGGCAGAAGTCACCGCAGGGCGTCATGAGCCGCGCCGATACCAGCGTGCTCGACACCGATCCGCGGCGTCGTGCCGCCGAACATCGTCGAGGCCGCGGCCAACACCAAGATGCTCGGCCTGGTGTTGTTCTCGATGCTGTTCGGATTCTTCCTGGCGCGCATCCCGCAGCCGCAGCAGGGCACGGTGTTCGGCTTCTGGCAGGGCATCTTCCTCGATCATGATGCGCATGACCGGCTTCGTGATGATGCTCGCGCCCATCGGTGTGTTTGCGCTCATCGCCAAGGTCGTGGCGATTTCGGGATTCGGCGGCGCGGACCGCTGGCTGCTGTTCGCCGTTTGCGTGGTCGGCGGGCTTGCTGTTGTACGGCTTCGTCGCGCTGCCGATCCTGCTCGCCGCTGGTGGCGCGCGTGAATCCCTGGCGGCTGTATCCGGCCATGGCGCCGGCGCTGCTCACGGCGTTCTCGACCGCTTCATCATCGGCGACGCTGCCGCTGTCGCTCGAATGCCTCGAGAAGCGCGCGAAGGTGTCCCAGCGCATCGCCGGTTTCGTCATGCCGCTCGGCGCATCGATGAATCACGCCGGCAGCGCGTTGTACGAATGCGCCGCCGCGATGTTCATCGCGCAGGCCTACGGACTGCACCTGTCGTTCGCCACGCAGTTCACCGTGGTGATCCTCGCGCTGATCACGTCGATGGGCATGGCGGGAATTCCCGCCGCTTCGCTGGTGGGCATCGCGGTGATCCTCGCGGCGGTGGGATTGCCCGCCGAAGCCATCGGCGTGTTGCTGGTGTTCGATCGCATCCTCGACATGTGCCGCACGGCCATCAACGTGCTGGCGGATGCGGCCTGCACGGTGATCGTGGCGCGTCTCGAAGGCGAGACGGGAGTCGCTCGCCGGCCCGTAGATCCGGCGAAGATCGCAGCCGTAGCGGACCGCAATTTCAGCCTTCGCCGGCTTCCTGCGGGAAGCTCATGCCCACCGGTGCTGAAGCCCGCCGTCGACGTAGAGGATCTCGCCGGTGATGCCGTTGGCCAGATCCGAGCACAGGAACGCGGCGGCATTGCCCACGTCCTCGAGCGTGACGTTGCGGCGCATCGGCGCGACATCGGCGACGCGGCTCAGCATCTTGCGAAAGCCGGCGATGCCGGCGGCCGCCAGCGTCTTGATGGGCCCCGCGGAGATGCCGTTCACGCGAATGTTGTGGGGCCCCATGTCGGCCGCGAGGAAGCGCACGTTGGCCTCGAGGCTCGCCTTGGCGAGGCCCATGACGTTGTAGCTGGGGATCGATTTGCACCGCGCCCGAGGTAGGACAGCGTGAGCGATGGCGCCGGCGCGGCCGGCCATGAGCGGCTTGTGCGGCGCGGGCCAGCGGCGGTGAGGCTGTAGCTCGAAACGTCGTGGGCGACTCTGAAGGCCTCGCGCGACGTGCTCTCGACGAAGCCGCCGGTCAGCGCCTCGCGCGGCGCGAAGGCGACCGCGTGCACCACGATGTCGAGCGATCCCCAGGCCTGCTTGATGGTGCGCGAACGCGGCAGTCGATCTCGGCGTCGCTGGTGACGTCGAGCTGGCATGGTGAGCTTTCGAGCCGCAGCGATTCGGCCAGCGGCTGCACGCGCTCCTTGAACTTCTCGTTGACGTACGAGAACGCGAGCTCGGCGCCTTCGCGATGCATGGCCTGGGCGATGCCCCAGGCGATGGAACGATCGGACGCGACGCCGACGATGAGCGCGCGCTTTCCGCTCAGGAAACCCATGTGTATCCCCTCTGAGTTGGAGCGAGGCCGGCATTCTGCCAGCCTCGCCTCGCCGGGGACGAAATCAGCGGCGGCGAACGTTGACCGTGAGCTTCTGGCCCGGACGCAGCGTCGAGTGCGTTGCTGATGCCGTTCCAGTTGACGCAGGTCGGACACCGTGACGCCGAACACCTGCGCGATGCGCGACAGCGTGTCGCCGCTGCGCACCTTGTAGCGAGACCGGCGCGCGAGCTGCCGGAGGATGCCGAGCGACGCTTGCCCGATGCCGGCGCGCGCGTGTTGCAGCACCAGCTTCTGGCCGGCGCGCAGCGTGTCGCCGGGACCCATGCCGTTCAGGCGCGCGAGCGTCGCGACATCCATGCGATTGCGCTTGGCGATGCGCCACAGCGAATCGCCGCTGCGCACCACGTGCACGCCCGGGCGACGCGCCCGGAGCGGCCGCTGCGAGCCGTCGACGCGCGCCGCGGCGAGCATCGACCTTGGCGGGTAGATTGACGACCGCGGTGGGCACGCGCAGCTCGGTGCCAACCACCAGCGGCGTTGGCTGCCGAGTGTGTTCATGTCGCGCACCACGATGGCGCTGCGTCTTGTACTTCTTGGCGATCGAGGCCACCGACTCACCGCTTTTCACCGTGTGCAGCGAGACGCGCACGCGTTCATCCGGGCTCAGCAGTTCGAGGTTCTGCGTGAAGGCGTCGGCGGTATCGCGCGGCAGCAGCAGGAAGTGCGGGCCGGCCGGATCGGTCGCCCAGCGATGGAAGCCGGGTTGAGCTCGTACACTTCATCGAGCGTGATGCCGGCGAGCTCGGCGGCGAGCGTCAGGTCGAGCTGGCCGCCGGTATCGACGCGCGCGAAGTAGGGCTCGTTCGGGAATCGGGCTGAACGCGATGCCGTAGTCCTCGGGATTCGCCACCAGGCGGCGCATGGCCAGCAGCTTCGGCACGTAGGCGCGCGTCTCGGCCGGCAGGCTGCAGGCTGAAGAAGTCCACCGCGCTTGCCGGCGGCGCGATTGGCGTTCACTCTCGCGCTGCACGCGGAACTCGCCGCAGTTGTAGGCGGCGATGGCCAGCAGCCAGTCGTCGAAGAATTCATCGTGCATGTACTGCAGGTAGTCGAGCGCGGCGCGCGTCGACGCCATCGACGTCGCGGCGGCCGTCGTACCACCAGTCCTGCTTGAGGCCGAAGCGCTCGCCGGTGCCGGGCATGAACTGCCACAGGCCGTTGGCGCGTGGCCCACGAATCGCGCATAGGGTTCGAAGGCGCTCTCGACCACCGGGCAGCAGGGCGAGCTCGAGCGGCATGCCGCGCTGCTTCGATCTCCTGGACGATGTGGTGCAGGTAAGGGACCGCACGGCCGAACACGCGTTCGAGGTACTGCGGGTTGTTGGCGTAGAACGCGAGCTGCTGATCGATCTGGCGCGGAGTCGATGTCCTCGAGCTTGAAGCCGGCGCGGATGCGATCGAAGACGTCGGGATATTGTTCAGGCGTCAGGCCGGCGATGGTGAGCGAGGAATCTATCTGGCTCGGGTGCCGAGTGTCGGCACGGTCTCGACCATCCGGGGTCAGGGGCCGTCAGGAGTCAGCAGGGACCTCGGCGGCCGCGACGGCAGTGCCGGCTTGGCGGCCTGGGGGTCGCTGGCTGGCCACGGGCTCTGCGGTGCCGCGCGGCTGAGACTGGCCTGACAGGGGCAGCCGCAGGCGCCGCAGCCAGCGCTGGCGGGCGCAGGAGCGTCCTTCGGGACTTCTCGGGGCGGTGGCGCAACCCGTCAGTGCGAAGCAGCAAGACATACAATGGCGCGAAGGGCGCCACGCCGTGAATCCACCAGTCAATTCACACCCTCATGGGGAACGTCGCAGGACCGCTTTCTGAAATATGACGGTACTTCGTTCGATGGGCGGTATTTAAGCCGTAAGTTCACAAGTTTGCTACCTTTTTTGTGATCTAATTCACGCCGTTTGTGACGCACGCCACCGCATCTACCGCTGTCGATTCCTGGCTCGGTTCCGGACTGGGCCAGGCTGTGCTACAGGCCGAATCCGAGCTCATGTCAGAAGCATTGGACGACGTTTTGGCTGGGAGTTGCTTCAGCTCGGAACTTGGGGCCCGCGAGCGGCTTGTTGTCCGGTTGTCGGACGCGACAGTCACGCCGTTATCGCCAACGGACGGTTCAAAGCATCGCCGATGCCGATATTGGCGCCCGGCTCTCACAGTTGCCGATTGCCAATGGCGCGGTCGACGCCGTGGTCCTGCCGCATACGCTCGAATTCGAAACCGATCCCTATGCCGTCGGTGCGCGAAGCCGATCGCGTGCTGGCCGGCGAAGGCCAGCTGATCGTGCTGGGCTTCCGGCCATTCAGCCTCTGGGGATTTCGCAGCCGCGCGATCAGCCGCGGCTATCCGCCGGGCCTCAAGCGCATGCTGGGTGCGCGGCCGTATTGCCGACTGGCTCGAGCTGCTGGGCTACGACGTTTCGCTGACGCGCAACTATCTGTTCACGCCGCCCTGGGGCGGCAGCGCGCCGCGCCCAGGCGTGCCTTCGGCACTGCTGCGCCGAGGCTGGATCAAGCCCTGGCCGGCCGGCGCGTTATCTCATCAAGGCGCGCAAGCGCGTCTACACTGACGCCGATCCGGCCGAAGCGCGCGAACGCGCCGCAGACCATCGGCGGCCTGGTGAAACCGACGACGCGTTCGAGTTCGTAAGTTCGACGATGTTCCTCTAGACTCGTGCGCCATGAGACAGATCGTTCTCGACGTTGAAACCACCGGCCTCGAAGCGAGCGCCGGTCACCGCATCATCGAAATCGGTTGCGTGGAAATGCTGAACCGCCGGCCCACCGGCCAGAAGTTCCATCGCTTCCTGAATCCCGAGCGCGACATCGATGCCGGCGCGCTGGCGGTGCACGGCATCGACTCTCGCGCGGCTCGCGCAAGCGCCGAAGTTCGCCGAGATCGCCGGTGAGCTGCATGGCGTTCATCGAGGGCGCCAGAACTCATCATTCACAACGCGCCCTTCGACGTCGGTTTCGTCGACGCCGAGTTCGCGCGCCTGACCGGCGAATCCGTACCGTCGGCCACGGTGCTGCAAGGTGCTCGACACGCTGGCGCTGGCGCGCAGCCTGCATCCCGGGCCAGCGCAACAGTCTCGATGCACTGTGCAAGCGCTACAGCGTCGACAACACCAAGCGCGAGCTGCACGGCGCGCTGCTCGACGCCGGCATTCTCGTGGACGTGTACCTGGCGATGACGGGTGGGCAGAGCGCGCTGGCGCTCGACATGAGCGGAGGACGCGAGTCGGAATCGACGCCGCAGCAGCGTCGGCGCGCGCCGATTCGCGCGCACCGGGCGCTATCGCTGATGGTGACCACGGCCGACGCTGACGGAGCTGCGCCAACACGAGGCGATGCTCGATCTGATCGTCAAGGCGAGCGGGGAGAGGCGGTGTGGCGAGACAGCGGTGATGGTCAGGGAGCTCGGCGTGAAGATCTGCTGCTCACCGGCGTCCGCCGGTTCATTGGCTTCGCACGTCGCGCACAAGCTGCTGGCGCGTGGCGACGAAGTGGTCGGGCTCGACAACCTCAACGACTACTACGACCCGAACCTGAAGCGCGCGCGCCTCGCCATCCTCGAGCGGCAGCCGAAGTTCCGTTTCGTGAAGATGGATCTCGCCGACAAGGGCGGCATGAAGGCGCTGTTCGCGCGCGAGAAATTTCCGCGCGTCATCCACCTGGCCGCGCAGGCCGGCGTGCGTTATTCGCTCGAGAACCCGCAGGCGTACATCGACAGCAACGTCACCGGCACGCTCAACGTGCTCGAGGGCTGCCGGCACAACGGCGTCGAGCACCTGGTGTTCGCCTCGACCAGCTCGGTGTACGGCGCTCAACACCAACATGCCGTTCTCGGTGCATCGCGGCGTCGATCATCCGCTGTCGCTGTACGCGTCGACCAAGCGCGCCAACGAGCTCATGGCGCACAACTACGCCGCGCTGTTCAAACTACCCGTGACCGGCCTGCGTTTCTTCACGGTGTACGGCCCCTGGGGCCGGCCCGGACATGGCGCTGTTCCTGTTCACGCAGAACATCCTCGAGGGCAAGCCCATCGACGTGTTCAACCACGGGCACCACAAGCGCGACTTCACGTTCGTGGATGACATCGCCGAGGGCGTGGTGCGCGCCTGCGATCGCGTCGCCGCGCCTAACACCGACTGGAGCGGCGACGATCCGGATCCGGCCACCAGCAGCGCGCCTTACCGCATCTACAACATCGGCAACAACGCGCCGGTGGATCTGTCGCGCTACATCGAAGTGCTCGAAGATTGCCTCGGGCAAGAAGGCCGTCAAGAACATGCTGCCGCTGCAGCCGGGCGACGTGCCGCGACACCTTCGCGGACGTCGAAGACCTGGTGCGCGACGTCGGCTACAAGCCGGCGACGCCCGTGGAAGTGGGCATCCGCGCGGTTCGTCGACTGGTATCTGGAGTACTACAAGACCAACGCGCCGCAGCCAACGCGAGGTCACCAACCTCGGCTGAGCGGGCCCTTGAGGTAGAGTGCGGGCGTGAAAGTCCCGCTGCTCGATCTCAAACCGCAGTACCAGCGCGCTGAAGACCGGCGCTCGACGCCGCGCTGCTGCGCGTCGCCGAATCCCAGTACTTCATCCTCGGGCCCGAAGTGAAGGCGCTCGAGGCCGCGACCGCCGCCTATTCGGGTTGCAAGTTCGGCATCGGCATCTCTTCGGGCACCGACGCACTGCTGATCGCGCTCATGGCGCTCGACATCGGCGCGGGCGATGAGGTCATCACCAGCCCGTACACGTTCTTCGCCACCGCCGGCACCATCGCACGCGCGTCGGTGCGCGGCCCGTGTTCGTCGACATCGAGCCGGACACGTTCAACATTTCGCCGCAGCCATCGAGCGATTCATCGCCACCTGCGAAGTGCGCGATGGCGTGCTCATCAATCGCGCCACCGGCGGTCGCGTGCGCGCGCATCATGCCCGTGCACCTGTACGGCCAGGTGGCGGACATGACGAGCATCATGGCGCATCGCGCGCGCGTCACGGCCTGCGCGTCATCGAAGACGCCGCCCAGGCCATCGGCTCCGAAGACGAGCAGGGCAGGCGGGCCTGCTCCATCGGCGACATCGGCTGCCTGTCGTTCTTCCCCACCAAGAACCTCGGCGCTTTCGGCGATGCCGGCGCCTGCGTCACCAACGATCGAGAAGCTGGCCGCGAAGCTCATGAAGCTGCGCGTGCACGGCATGGAGCCGAAGTACTACCACGAGCTCATCGGCGGCAATTTCCGGCTCGATGAAATCCAGGCCGCGGTGCTCAACGTGAAGCTGCCGCACCTCGATTCGTGGAGCGCGGCGCGCCAGCGCAACGCGGCGTTCTACGACGCGGCGTTCGCCGCGCAGGGCTGGGCGGCAAGGTGCGCACGCCGCCGCCCGCGGCGCAGGGCTCGCGACACATCTATAACCAGTACTGCATCCGCGTCGAGCGCCGCGACGAGCTGCGCGCCTGGCTCGGCGAAGCACGAGGTGGGCGCCGAGATCTACTACCCGCTGGCGCTGCACATGCAGCAGTGTTTCGCCTATCTCGGCCACAGGCCGGAAGACTTTCCGGAGAGCCTGCGCGCCACGCAGGAATCGCTGGCGCTGCCCATCTATCCGGAGCTGGCGGAGTCGCAACTGCAGTACGTTGTCGATACCATCGCCGGCCTGTTTCCGCCAGTAAGCTCCTCCGATGGCCCACGACAATCTGACCGCCGCCTGGCGTGCCCTGCAGGCGCGCGCCACCGAAACCCGCGCCGTGAGCCTGCGCGCGCTTGCGCGACGCGCGATCCGGCGCGCGGCAGCGCGATTCGCGCGCGAGGCCGCCGGTCTCTATCTCGATTTCTCCCGCCAGCGCATCGACGACGACGGCCTGCGCCTGCTGGCGAGCCTGGCCGATGCCGCCGGACTGCGCGCGCGCATCGAGGCGATGTGGCGCGGCGAGGCCATCAACACCACCGAAGGGCGCGCGGTGCTGCACACGGCGCTGCGCGTGCCCGGCGTGTCCGCCGACGGCCCGGGCGGCGAGGACATCGCGCGCCAGGTGCTCGCCGAGCGCGAGCGCATGCTGGCGTTCGCCGAGAGCGTGCGCGACGGCGTGGTCCGCGGCTCGGGCGGCGCGCCGTTCACCACCGTCATCAACATCGGCATCGGCGGCTCGGACCTCGGGCCCGCCATGGCGGTGCAGGCGCTGCATCCGCTGACCGCGAACGCGCCGCGCGTGCGTTTCGTCTCCAACGTCGATGGCACCGATCTCGCCAACGCGCTCGAGGACGCCGACGCGGCGCGCACGCTTGTTCATCGTCGCGCTCCGAAGACCTTCAGCACGCAGGAGACGCTCGCCAACGCGCGCACGCGCGCGCGCCTGGCTGGCCGGCGAAGCTGGGCGAGGCCGCCGTGCCGGCGCACTTCGCGCGCGGTCTCGACCAACGCGCAGGCCATGGACGCCTTCGGCGTCAATCCTAACTACCGCTTCATGATGTGGGACTGGGTCGGCGGCCGCTATTCGCTGTGGTCGTCGATCGGCGTGTCGCTCGCCATCGCCATCGGGCGCGACGCGTTCCTCGAGCTGCTGGCCGGCGCGCACGCGATGGACGAGCACTTCCGCAGCGCCCCGTGGGAGCGCAACCTGCCGGCGCTCATGGGTCTGCTCGGCGTCTGGAACATCAACTGCCTCGAGCTGCCGACGCTCGCGGTGCTGCCGTACGACGGCCGCCTCGAGCGCTTCCCGCCTACCTGCAGCAGCTCGACATGGAGAGCAACGGCAAGTCGGTGAACGCTCGCCGGCGCAGCCGGTGCAGCATTCCACCGCGCCGCGTGATCTGGGGCGAGCCCGGCAACAACGCGCAGCATTCCTTCTTCCAGATGCTGCACCAGGGCACGCCGCGCGCCGCGCTCGACTTCCTGCTGCCGGCGCAGTCCTCGTGCGGCAACCAGCCGCAGGCCGAGCTCGCGATCGGCAATTGCCTGGCGCAGGCCGACGCGTTCGCGTTCGGGTACTCGATGGAGCAGGCCGCCGCCGAGCTCGCGGCGCGCAAGCTGCCGCCCGAGCGCGTCGAACTTCTGGCGCGCCACAAGGTCCATGCCGGGCAACCGTCCGGTGAGCGTCGTCGCTTTCGAGCGACTCGACGCGCGCACGCTGGGTAGTTTGGTCGCGCTGTACGAGCACAAGGTGTTCACGCAGAGCGTGATCTGGGGCATCAATGCGTTCGATCAGTGGGGCGTGGAGCTCGGCAAGAAAATGTGTGAAGAAGTGTTGCCGCTGGTGCGCGATCCGCGGCGCCGCGACCGGCACACGCGCCATGCTGAAGCCGCTGCTCGATCGCCTGACTGCAGTGGAATCAATGATGCGGGCCGCGCTGCTGGCGGCTGCTGCTGCTCGGCGCCGTCGCGGGCCCCGCGGCGGCCGATGCCGGCTGGTTCAGATCCAGGCGACACCACGCGTGCTGCGCAACGACCTGCTGGTGCTGAACGACGCCGGGGATCATCCGCCGTCGGCCAGAGTCAGTGGCCGGCTCCCGCGCGCCGGTGTGCGCGCGATCGAGAACGGCAAGGCGCATTTCGCGACCAACGCTGCGGTCTCGTTGGCGCTGGACCGCGAGGCGTGCGCACGGCTCGACGATTACGGCGGTGCGGTGTGGGCAGCCCGTTACCGCGGTGCTCATCTGGATGCGTCGCTCAGCGCAGGATCCGCTGGCTTTCGAGATTGATACCGTCGGACGCGAGGATGCGGAACTCCAGCGGCCGTGCTGTGTATTCCACCGGTGAACGCGCCGAGTTTTCGCTGAACCTCACCGCGCAGCCAACTCCCACTGACGGCGATGAGCTGCGTGCTGACGGTTCGCACGCCACCGTCCAGCTCGGCAACTGGCTGCTCAGCGCCAACACGCTCGACCGCTACAGGGCCTGGGGCATGAAGGTGGTAGTTTGATCCTTTCGAACAATGCGCGGCCGATGCCGACGGTGGTGGTGGAGCGGGCCGCCGCCATGCCGTTCGGAAACCGCGCGGCTGAACTGGCTCGGGCCGTGGCGCTTCAGCTTCGGTCTCAGCCGCATGGAAGACGAACGCGAGATATATTGCGCCGTTGTTCATGGCCTGAGCAATACGTAACTGAACGAAGTACAT
>ERZ1370068.3570-contig-268_pt1 | contig 36953 bp, 38 predicted proteins | sample MGYA00561227_ERZ1370068 | MGnify/ENA primary metagenome ERZ1370068 (study PRJEB38410, sample SAMEA6850437) | metagenome | study: Metagenomic assessment of the ecological functions of the soil: analysis of the soil microbiota associated with the...
TTGAGTAATAATGATCGAACGTCAGCCAGCTTCTCGGAGACATGGTTGCAGGAAGGACAAGCCTTTCTCGTAAACGTTTTCCAATCGCCGAGGGTTTTCAGTCCTGCGGGGCGGCCTTGCTCGATAGCTTCGTCCAGATGAAACAGCCCATGAAAGCAAACGTCGTGCCATGTCCATGTTCGCATGTCATGGCATCATGGAGTTACGAAGTATCCCAGTTTGGTAAGCGCAGTAAACAGCTTGCTCTGAGGCAAAAACAAAACCGATGCCCAGGCCGGCTTCCACAGCACCTTTGACGCCGTACTGCGGAATCGGTGGCATGGCGTGAAATCTCTTCCAATGACAGACCAAGCTGTGCGCCCGCGATGCAACCTGTTCGAGCAATCCGTATTTGCGCAGCAAACGGCGCAGGCTTGAAAACCACCGGCGCAAATGCAATTCGCTGCGCCTCAGGACTTGCCAGGCCGTCTGAGAATCGTGACTGAAAATTCTGGCGTGGCTGGCGGGGCAGGGGGAGAGGCGGGTAGATTTCCGTTGCAGCCTGCCCGGCCCTTGCGGGCATTTACAATTTTGAGAGCAAGGGGCAAGGCGCGCGTTCCGGCTGGGCAGAACGTAGGGGTTGGAGGTGTCCCAGACATAACCCTGCCAGCACCGAGCAGATTTGCCGCATGATTTCGGGGCTGGCCTGGCGGGGCAAGAAGATGTCGTAGCAACGGCCCGTCGCACCAGGCGGCGACGTACGCAAGCTGAAACGTGTTGATGCCCTTGCATCACGTGGTCGGACGTACTCCGCCTGCCAGTCCACGGCCTCGCCGCGCAGTTGGCGCGTCAACACCCTGGCCGCGCGGTTGGCCGAAGCAAGCGCCAGCGTCACGCCGGAACTGAAAATCGGATCGAGAAATTCCGTCGCGTTGCCCACCAGCGCGAAACGCAGGCCGCCAAGCTGTGTTCACCGCGCACGCATAACCGCTAATGCTGCTGCGGCTCGAAGTGACAAATTTCATCCCGCCAACCGCGCCGCCGCGTTTGGATCCGACATCAGGATGGCGCGCAGCCGCGCTTCCGGTCGCGTCGGGATGACCGTCGAAAAACTCCGGCTCCGCCACCGCCCCGACGCTGGTTTTCCCGTTTGAGAACGGAATGATCCAAATCCAGGCGCCGCCGGGATGGATGCACGCCCAGATTTTCCTTCCTCGCGGCCCGAGGGACGCTGGTCGCCCGTGACGTGCGTGAACAGCGCCTCGCGCACCGGAAAACTGCGACGGCTTCTCCAGCTTCAACAGCCGCGGCAGCACCGCGCCCGTAGCCGCTGCAATCCAGGACAAATCGCGCGGAACACTGTTGCGGCTGGGTTTTATCCGGCATTGCTCCGATGGGTCACCACGGTCGCCGTCGTTCGCTCAAACTCGACGGCCGTCACGCCGTGGCCGATAAAGAATCTTCACGCCGCGCGCCGGCCACGCGCGTCCGCCAGCGTCTTGTCGAAATCGGCGCGCGGCACCTGGAAGTGTATTTCCAGCCGGCGGTGAACTGGTCGGAGAAATCGAAGTCGCAGGTTTGATCGCCCCGCAGAAACACCGCGCCGCACTTGTGCATGAAGTCCCTGCGCCTCGACCGCCTCGAGCAAGCTCCGGCTTCCTGCAACAAATCCATGCAGTGCGGCAGCAGGCTCTCGCCGATGACAAAACGCGGAAAGACCTGCTTCTCGACGACGAGCAGCCGAAAGCCCTGCGCGCTGCAAGAGCGCCGCGGCGCGTCGAACCTGCCGGCCCGGCGCCGATGATCAGCACATCCACGTCAGTTTTCATCGGATCAGTCTGCCGGCGCGCAGGCATTGCTGCTGCGCCTCTTCGGATTGCAGCAAAGCCGTCACGCGCTGGATGTCCTCGGCCAGCGGACGGTCGCTTTCCAGTTCGGGAGAAACGCTGCGCACCACGTTCGTAGAGTTTGCGATAATCGCCGCCCATCGACTTTCTTGCGCCGCGCGCGTCCGCCGCCTGCGCCAGCGCGAGGGCTTCGATGCGCCAGCGATCTTCCAGACCAGCGGCAGCGCGGTGCGCGTCATCTTCGCCGCGGTGCAGCCCATGCTGACGACATCCTGGTTGTTCGCGTTGGTGGAAATGGTTTGAATGGACGCCGGCGTGCCGAGCAAGCGCGCTTCGGCGGCGAGCGAGGTGGCGAGCAATTGCGCGCCGGACAAACCGGAGTTCAAGCCCGGCGCGCCGCCCGCCAGCATCGGCGGCAGCCCGCGGCTGTAACGCCAGTTGACCAGCCGCTCGATCTGGCGTTCGGCCAGCAACGCCAGTTTGATCAAGCCGATGCGCAGATAATCGCTGACCATCGCAATTTGCTGGCCGTAGAAATTGCCGCAATGAATCACCATTTCGGTGTCGGGAAAAATCAGCGGGTTGTCGGTGCTGGCGTTGAGTTCGCGCGTGACGACCTGTTCGACGTGCCAGTGCGCTTCCTGAAACGCGCCGAGAATTTGCGGCGCGCAACGCAGCGAATACGGGTCCTGGATCTCCGCGCCCGGATCAACCGGTTTGGGCTGCGAACCCCACTGATGCTCGTCGATGCGCCGCGCGAAATCCGGATGGGTGCGCAGCGAATCGCTGATGCGCCGCGCGACGAGCGATTGGCCGCGAAAGCCGCGCGCCTTTGTGGACTTGCTCGCACAGCGCTTCCGGTTCGCCGCCCAGCGCCTGAAACAAGACAGGCCGTGAGCAGTTCCATCCAGTGCAATTGCTTCTGCCGCTTCGTGCGTGGACAAGCGCGGCGAGCGCCGGTCATCACCGACGTGCCGTTGACCAGCGCCAGGCCTTCCTTGCATTGGAGCATGACGGTCGGCAGCCCGGCCTTGCGCAGCGCCTCGGCGGCGGGCAGGCGTTCGACCGTTGAATCGCGCGTGGCCGAGGCCGACGAGCAGATCCGGCCATGTGCGCCAGCGGGACGCAGGTCGCCGCTCGCGCCGACCGAACCTTCGCTGGGAATTTCCGGCAGCACGCCCGCGGTTCAGCGCGGCGAGCAGCAGTTCGATCAATTCCTCGCGAATGCCGGAGTAGCCGCGGGCCAGCGCATTTGCGCGGGCCAGCATGATGGCGCGGGTTTCCGCCGCTGGAAAACAGCGGGCCTGCCCGACGCTAGCAAATGGTGGAAGCAGATGGAGCTCTGGTGCTGGCTCAAGTCCTTGCGCGACGATGCGAAAGCCGCTGAGCGGGCCGAAACCGGTGTTGATGCCGTAGATCGCACGCGGCTGAGCGACCACCTTCTCGACGAACTCAGTGGCTTTGGCGGATGCGCGGCGGGCATCGGCATCCAGTTCGCAGGCCGCGTGTTGCGTAGCCAACTGCCAGGCCTCGGCGATGGTAAGTTTGTGTCCGTTCAGCGCGATCATCGGTCCAAAAATGGAGCGCTGTTCTATAACAAACTGTATGAACAGGCGCGCAGCCCTGTTTGAAAGGAGCCGATTGGTGCGGGCAGCCAATCCGTCTTGTGCGTCTGCTTTGGGCGAAACGGCGATTTGAGAAAGCAGCCAGGCTGCAACCACGACGTATTTCATCAGTCGCGCGGTCCATGCCGACGGCGCCGCCGGCAACACCGCGGAAGATGTTGCCGCCGCCGATGACGATAGCCAATTCGACGCCGAGCTCGGTGATTTCCTTCAGCTCACGCACCATCCGAACGATCGTGGCGCGGTTGATGCCGTAGGCGTCGTCGCCCATCAGCGCTTCGCCGGACAGCTTGAGCAGGAGTTAACTTGCAGGCCGGCATCCGCCGAATTCTCCCTGGCAATGTGGCAGGCGGGAGTTTACGCGGCGACGCGGGCGATCGGCCCGGGCTCCGCGCGCGGTCACATCGAGGGGATGTCTCAGTCCTCTTGGCTGCTGCCACTTGCGCAGCCACCTCGGCGCGCGAAGTCATCGACCCGCTTTTCGATGCCCTCGCCCACCACGTACAGCGTGAACGACTTGACCTTCGTGTTGGCGGCCTTGAGCATCTGGTCGACGGTTTGCTTGTCCGTTCTTGACGAACGGCTGATTCAGCAGCGAGACCTCTTTCAGGAACTTCTGCACCGAGCCCTCGACCATCTTGGCCACGATCTCGGCCGGCTTGCCGCTCTCGGCCGCCTTCTCCGTGGCGATGCGGCGCTCGGTCTGGACCAGATCGGCCGCCACATCGGTGGTGGCCAGCGCCTTGGGCTTCATCGCCGCGACGTGCATCGCCACGTCGCTGGCTGCGACATCGCTGCCTTCGAACTCCACCATCACACCGATGCGCGAGGCCGTGCAGGTAGTGCGCGAGGTTGCCGCCGCCGCGCATAACGCTTGAAGCGGCGGATCGACATGTTCTCGCCGATCTTGCCGATCAGCCCTTTGCGCACGTCTTCCACCGTCGGGCCGAAGCCGTCTTGCGACAGATGGCAGCGCCGACAGCGCGGCCAGGTCGGCCGGGATTCTTGGCGGCCACCAGGTGCGCGCACACGCCTTGGCGAAGGCGAGGAACGAATCGTTCTTCGAAACGAAGTCGGTCTCGCGGTTGATCTCCACCAGCGCGCCGGTGCTGCCCTCGACCACCGCGGCCACCACACCTTCAGCGGTGATGCGAGAGGCGGCGCTTGCCGGCCTTGTTGCCGAAGCTTGACGCGCAGGATCTCTTCGGCGCGCGTCATGTCGCCGTCGGCCTCGGTGAGGGCTTCTTGCACTCCATCATCGGCGCGTCGGTCTTGGCGCGCAGTTCACCGACCATGCTTGCTGAGATTGCGGGCATATCAACTCCAAGATGCGGGCTGTCGTGCCCGCTACAACCTAGGCAATGAGCGGCCGCAGGCCGCCTCGTCCGTCATGCTGGAGTCCCCGCTCGGAGGGCTCGGGGAGCGGTGCTAACGACGGAGTGAATGAAGACGCTCAAGCGCCTTCATTCACTTCCACGAATTCGTCGCTGCCACCGGCGGATCTGCACGATCTCGAGTCACCGCTTGGGCCTTGCCCTCGAGCACCGCATCGGCCACCGCACGCGCATACAGCGCCACGGCTTTGGCCGAATCGTCGTTGCCGGGGATCACGTAGTCGATGTCCTCCGGGCGAGTGGTTGGGTGTCGACCACGCCGATCACCGGAATGCCGAGTTTCTTGGCTTCGGCCACGGCGATCTTGTGGTAGCCGACGTCGATCACAAACACCGCATCGGGCAGCGCATTCATGTCTTGGATGCCACCGATGTCCTTTTCGAGCTTGCCCAGCTCGCGCTCGAACATCAGGCCTTCCTTCTTGGTCAACTGCTCCAAGCCGGCCTCTTTTTGTGCCTGCATCTCCTTGAGCTTCTTCAGCGATGCTTTCACGGTCTTGAAGTTGGTCAGCATGCCGCCGAGCCAGCGCTGGTCGACGAATGGCATGCCGGCGCGCTTGGCTTCCTGGTTGATGACTTCGCGCGCCTGGCGCTTGGTGCCTACCATCAGGATTGCGCCGCGGCGGCTCGCCAGCTGGCGCACGAACTTCATCGCATCCTCGAACGCCGGCAGCGTCTTCTCGAGGTTGATGATGTGGATCTTGTTGCGGTGCCCGTAGATGTACGGGGCCATCTTGGGATTCCAGAAGCGCGTCTGGTGTCCGAAATGGACGCCGGCTTCCAGCATTTCACGCATCGTCGTGGGCATTGAGCCTCAAAGGTTGGGTCTAGAATCCGGCGCGAATCGCGGGCGGCTGAATGCTTGGCCGCACTGCGACACCTTTCGAGGGCCGGTTCGGGATTGATCAACTGACAGTCCGCGCCGCGCGCCACGAGCGACTCGCCAGTGCCAGGACACACCCAGTTGAACCCGCGGATTGTAGCAGCCGTGCCCGGCCCGACCCTCGACGCCCACCGTGGCGCCGTGCACTCGGGCCGCAGCTCGGTCAGAGGCCGCCGTACGCCAGGCGCTGGAGGCCGCCGCAGCGCCTGCGTGCGACAAGGCATTCATTCGATTGTTCGACGCAACCGGCGAGCGCGAGCGCCCTGCACGCCATGCACCGCGCCGGCGCACCGATCGGCCCGTTGGCCGGCGCGCCGATCTCGGTGAAGGATCTGTACGACGTGGCCGGCTTTCCCACCACGGCCGCATCGTCGACGATGCACGATGCGCCGATCGCGACGCGAGACAGCCTGGCGGTCGCGCGCGTGCGGCAAGCCGGTGGCGTGCTGGTCGGGCACACCAACATGAGCGAATTCGCGTTCTCGGGGGTGGGCATCAATCCGCACTTCGGCACACCCGCCAACGTGGCCACTGCGGCGCTCGACGCAACGCCGCGCGCGCCGGGGGTTCGACGTCCGGCGGCGCCACCTCTGTCGCTGCCGGTGCGGCGCTGGCCGCGCTCGGCTCCGACACCGGGGGTTCGGTGCGTATCCCGGCGGCGCTGCAGGGCCTCGTCGGCTTTAAGAACACGCAGCGGCTGACGCCTCTCGATGGCACGGTGCCGCTGTCGACCACGATGGACACCGTGTGCGCGGTCACCCGCGACGTGCGCGATGCAATCACCATGCACGAGGTGCTGGCGCGGCGCTCCGTACAGCTCGAGCCGCGTCCGCTGACTGCATGGCGGCTCGCGGTGCCGCGCACGCTGATGCTCGATGCACTCGACGCCACCGTGGCAGGCGCCTTCGAGCGCACGCTGCAGGCGCTGCGCCGCCGGCGCGCGCGATCGAAGACATCGTGCTGCCCGAAGCTGGCGGAGGTCGCCACCATCACTGCCGGTGGCGGTTTCTCGCCGCCAGAGAGCTGGGCGTGGCATCGCAAACGCATGGCTGAGCGCGGCGCGGGTTACGACCCCCGCGTGGCGCTGCGCATTCGCCGCGGCGAAACGATGAGCGCCGCCGACTACATCGACCTCATCCACAACCGGCGGAGCTGGATCGATCGCACTGGCCGGCGTGATGCGCGGCTTCGACGCCATGCTGTCACCGACGGTGCCGATCGTCGCTCCCGCGATCGCGCCGCTGGTGGCCAGCGACGAGGCGTTCTTCGCTGCCAACGGGCAGCTGTTGCGCTAACACCTCGATGGTCAACCTGCTCGATGGCTGCGCACTGTCGTTGCCGTGCCAACGCGAAGACGAGTTTCCGGTGGGGCTGATGGTGTGGCACGAGGCGCTGGCCGATGATGTCGTGCTGAGTGTCTCGCTGACCCTCGAGTCGGTGTTGCGCAGCGCCACCACGAAAGCGGCCTGACGCGATGCGAGTCGCAGTGATCGGCGCCGGCATCGTGGGCGTCACGACGGCGTACGAACTCGCCGTCGACGGCCACGATGTCACCGTGTTCGAGCGCCAGGCCAGTGTCGCCGCCGAGACGAGCTTCGCCAACGCCGGCGTGCTGGCGCCGGGGTATGTCACACCGTGGGCGGCGCCGGGCATGCCCGGCAAGGTGCTGCGCCAGATGTTCGGCCGTCACGCCGGCGGTGCGTCTGGCGCGACCATTCTCCCCGCGCTGCTCGGCTGGACCTTGCGCTGGTGGCGTTCGTGCCGACCGAGCGTGCATCAGGCGAACCGGGCCCGCATGATTCTGCTGGCGCGCTTCAGCCTGCTGCGCATGCATTTGCTGAGCGCGTCGCTGCAACTGGAGTTCGAGCAAGGCAAGGGTCTGCTGGTGCTGCTGCGCACGCCGCGCGACCTGGCGCGGGCGCGCTCCGGTGTGAAGCTGCTTGCTGAGTTGGGCGTCAACTGCCACGTCATCGACGCCGCCAAGGCGCGCAAGCATCGAGCCCGGCTTGAATGTCGACACGCCGCTGCACGCGCTGCGCTGCATTTGCCGGACGAAGAGGTTGGCAACTGCCGCCAGTTTGCGCACCTGATGAAGCAGCATGCGCAGCAGCGCGGCGCAATGTTTAGGTTCCACCGCGACGTGCAGCGCATCGAGGCCGGAACGCAGCCGACCGTGTATCACCGCGCGTTGCCGCGTTTCGACCCGCAGCAACTGGCCGGCGCCGAGCAGCCGACGACCCTTGCCCGAGTCCGGAAGGCAGCGAGCAGTTCGATGCGGTGGTGGTGTGCGCGGCAATGGCGTCGCGCGAGCTGCTTGCGCCGCTGAAACTGCGCCTGCCGCTGGCCCCGGTGCACGGCTACTCGGTGACCGCGCCGCTGCGCGAAGCCGGCGAGCATGGCGACGTCGGCCCGCGCTCGACGCTGATCGACGAGCGCTACAAGGTCGCCATCAGCCGCCTCGGCAAGCGCGTGCGCGTGGCCGGTGGCGCCGAGTTGGGCGGCACGCTGCAGACCACCAACGACGCTGCCCTGGCCACGTTGTACAAGGTGACTCGACGACTGGTTCCCCGGCGCCGCGGTGCACGCCAAGGCGCAGAGCTGGAAAGGCGCGCGACCGATGTTGCCCGACGGCCCGCCAGTGATCGGTGCGAGCGGCATGCCCGGCGTGTGGCTCAACCTCGGCCACGGCTCCAGCGGCTGGGCGCTGGCCTGCGGCTCCGCACGGGTGCTGGCTGATGCGATGTCGAGCCGCCCGCCGGCGATCGACCTCGAGGGGCTGGGCGTCGAGCGCCTGCGCTGAGTATCGGCCCACCAACCCGCGTAGCCTCCCAGTGATCTTGCAGCGGTGATGCGATGCCTGAGCGCGCTCTGCCGCGCCCACTGGCGCAACAGCACCGGCGAGGCAATCGCCAACCCAATCAACGTCGTCACCAGGCCCGGCGCAATTGTCAACAATGCAGCCGCGACGAGCACGCCCTGTTCCCAGCGCTCGAGCTCGGTCACCATGAACCTCGACAAGGCGGCAGCCAACAGCGTGATGCCCAACACGCAGCCGACGAACGTGATCACGAAGGCGCTCCAGCGTGAAGCCGTTGGCCACCAGCAGCAGCGACGGCGAGAACACGAAGACGAACGGCACCAGCGCCTTGGCCATGCCGAGCCGAAACGCCATGTTGCCGGTCTTGAACGGATCGCTGCCGGCCATGCCCGCGGCCGCATAGGCGCGCCAGCGCCACCGGCGGCGTGATGTCGGCCAGCACGCCGTAATAGAAGACGAAGAAGTGCGCCACCAGCGGCTGCACGCCCAGCAGCACCAAGCGTGGGCGCAGCCACCGTGACCATGATGATGTAGTTGGCCGTGGTCGGGATGCCGCAGCCGAGCAGGATGCACACCAGGCCGGTCATGACCAGCGCCACCAGCAAGCGTCAGCGATCTGTGGTGTCGGCCAGCATTGCAGGCAGGAAGTCGACCGCACCGCCGCGCAACGCGCCTGCGCGGCCGCCGGTGATGATGGTCGACAGCTTGAAGCCGACGCCGGTGAGCGTGACCACGCCGATCACGATGCCGACCGACGCGGCGGCAGCGCCCACCGCCAACGCGTACTTCGCGCCGGTCTCGAAGGCCTCGACCACGGTGCCGCAGGCCGATGCGCCCGCGGATGTGAAGTCCACGCATCAGCGGCGGTGCGCCCACGAGCACCGCACCAAAGATGCCGAGCTTGATGGCTTCGCGTTCGATGCCGCCGAAGCACAGCAGCAGCAATGCCGCAGGTGCAAGCCCACCATCAGCGCCCAGTTGATGGGTCGGTTGCCGCGTGCGCTGGTGGTGAGGCCGACGATGCGCGCACGAGCTGATGCCGCTGAAACGCCGCCAGGTACGGCGTGCGGCCGCTGACCAGGATGCCGATCAGCAGGAACAGCGGGATCAATGTCGGCCAGCGCTCCCTGAACGATTCCTCGAGCTTCGGCATCTCGTCTTCGGTGAGGCCGCGCAGCCCGAAGCGCTTGGCCTCGAAGTGCACCTGCATGAACACGCCGAAGAAATGCATGAACGCTGGCACGATCGCGGCGGCGATGATGGTCTGGTACGGCACCGCTGCAGGAACTCGACCATCAGGAACGCGGCCGCACCGAGCACCGGCGGCGTGATCTGCCCGCCGGTGGACGACGCAGCCTCCACGGCGCCCGCGAACTCGCGCTTGTAGCCGACGCGGATCATCGCGGGGATGGTCAGCGAGCCCACGGTCACGCGCGTTGGCCACCGAGCTGCCGGACAGCATGCCGAACATCGCCGAGCCGAACACGCTGACCTTGGCCGGGCCTGCCGGCGTAGCGCCCGGCGATGCTCGAGGCAATGTCGATGAACAAGCTGGCCCAGCCCGACGCGCGTGGCCAGCACGCCGAACAGCACGAAGTGAAACACGTACGTCGCCACCACGCCCACCGCGATGCCGTAGATGCCCTGGCTGGTGAGGTACTGGTGGTTGACCAACTGGCTTCCCAGCTCGCACCGGCGTGCTGCAGCAGGCCGGGGAAGATCGGCCCCGCCAGCGCATAGACCATGAAAACGATCGCGATCAGCGGCAGCGGCCAGCCCATGCTGCGGCGCGTGGCTTCGAGCAACAGCACGCAGCAGGATCGAGCCCATCACCACGTCGAGCGTGCTCGGGTTGCCGACCCGAAACGCCAGGTCGTCGAAGACGTACGGGATGTACAGCACCGCGACAGCGCCACTGCGATGCCGAGCAGCCAATCGAACAGCGGCACACCGCCCGGTGCGCAGCCAACTGCGGCGGCGGCTTGCGATCGTCGTGTGCGCGCCTGAAACCGAAGACGAGAAAGATCAGGCCCAGCACGAAGGCCAGGTGCACGCCACGGTGCGTGGTCTCGCGCAGCAAGCCGAAGCCCGCCGTGTAGTAGTGGAAGCACGACAGGGTGATCAACAGCACCTTGAGAATCATCGACGCCGGCTGCCAGGTCGGCCGGAAGCGCATCTCCGGATCGAACTTCTGTTCGAGCTCGCGTGACCTTGCTTGACGTCGAGCGTTGTCGTCGCCATCGCGTGATCCCCAGTCACAACAACAACAAGGGCGGGCGCTTCTCAGCGCGCCGCCCTTGCACGGTGCCGATGTCGGCGCGGCCTACTTCGATCAGCCCAACTTCGCGGTAATACTTTTCGGCGCCCGGGTGGAACGGGATGCCGGCGCCCTTGACCGCGTTCTCCTTCGTGATCATCTTGCCCTTGGCGTGGCCGGCGGCAAGCGTCTGCTGCGTCGCGTCGCTGAACAACGCCTTGGTGATCTCGTAGACCGTCTGCTGGCATCGGCCTTGTCGCTCGTCACCCATTGCGGCGCCCACCGCCAGGGTCTGACTGCGGCGACGCCCTTGTAGGTGTCGGCGCGGGATCACGTCGGGCGCAAAGAACGGGCTCGCGATGCGCAGGCCGTCGGATTGCGGGCCTCGATCGGCACCAGCTCGATGCCCGCGCCGCTGGAGGCCAGCTCGGCGATCGCACCTGCCGGCGCGCCACCGGTAAAGAAGAAGGCATCGAGCGAGCCGTCCCTTCGAGCTTGTCGCCCGCCTGATTGGGCTTGATGTACTCGGGCTTGATGTCGACTCTCTTGCACGCCATAAGCGGCCAGGATCATGCGCGCATTGATCAGACGTGCCCGAGCCCGGCTCGTCGAGCGCGACGCGTTTGCCCTTCAAGTCGGCCGGCGACTTCACGTTCAGACCCTTGCGCACGACGATGTGCACGCTCTCGGGATACAGGTTGGCGATCAGGCGCAGGCCCGGCACGTTGGGCTTTGCCCTCGTACATGCCCGTGCCCTTGTGCGCCCAGGTGGCCACATCGGCCTGCGAGAAACCCGATTCGACGCACCGCCCGCGATGCCGTTGACGTTGGCCACCGAGCCGTTGCTGGCCTGTGCGGTGACGACAATCTTGCCCGGCACCGAAACCGCGTTGGCGATCATGCCGCCCACGGGGTAGTAGGTGCCCGCGGTGCCACCGGTGCCGATGCGAAAGAACTGCTGCGCCTGAGCGGCGCCGACGAACGCGCAGTGCGCTGAACGCGGCTGCGACAAATCGCTTCATGCAAGAGAACTCCTTCAAGGGCGGGGGCCCGCAGTAGAGCACAATGCCCGCGGCCATTCGATCGCGTGATCACAAAAGCTGACTGCGGCCATGCCTGCATCCGCATCCGGTGCTGCCACGCCTGCGCAGTTGGCCGCTGCATCTGACCACCGCCTGCCGCGCCATCGAACAGGTCCGCCGCGGCGCAATTGCCGCCGCACACGCTGATGGCACGCGCCGGCGAGGCCGTGGCCCGCCTGGCGTTGGCGATTGCGCCGCATGCGCAAACGATCGAGTTGTGGTGCGGCCCCGGCAACAACGGCGGCGACGGTTTGATCGCGGCAAGCGCTGCTGCGCCAATGGGGCAAGGACGCGCGCCGTGCTCATTGGCGACCCGGCGCGCGGCCCCGACGACGCGCGCGACGCCTGGCAACGCGCACAGGACGCCGGCGTGCCGGTGCTGACCCGGCATGCCAGCACGGCGTGCAGGCCGACCTGGCCGTCGATGCGCTGCTGGGCATCGGTGTCAACCGCCCGCTCGACGGTGCGCTGGCTGCGGCAGTGAACCGGCTCAACGACAGCGCCTGCCCGGTGCTTGCGGTCGACGTGCCGTCGGGGCTCCACAGCGACACCGGTACCGTGCAAGGAGTCGCCGTTCGTGCCGCGCACACGCTCGCATTGCTGGCGCTCAAGCCGGGGCTGTTCACGGCGCAGGGCCGTGACCATATCGGACGCCTGTGGTTTGACGATCTGATGGTGGCTGCAGCGCCCAGCCCGATCGAGCTCGCGGGTCGCGACGCGGCGCTGGCCTTGTCCGCACCGCGGCTGCACGCGCAGCACAAAGGCAGCTTCGGCGACGCGGTGGTGATCGGCGGCGCCAGCGGCATGGGCGGCGCTGCGTTGCTTGCCGCGCGCGCCGCGCTGGCGGCAGGCGCTGGGCGTGTCTACCTGGGCCTGCTGGCCGCGCGCCGAGGCCGCGCTGGTTCGATGCCGCGCATCCCGAGATTGATGTCGCGCACCTTGGCTCAGCTGCTTGGTGCCCGCCGCGCTCGACAACGCCACGGTGGTGTGCGGGTGCGGTGGCGGCACGGCGGTGCGCGACGTGCTGCCCACGGTGCTGCACCACGCGCGGCGCCTGGTGCTCGATGCCGATGGGCTCAACACGGTTGCCGCCGACGCCGGCGTTGACAAGGGCCTTGCGGCACGCGCCGCGCGCAGCCTGGCCACGCGTGCTGACGCCGCACCCGCTGGAGGCCGCGCGCTTGTTGAACACCGGCAGCCGCGACGTGCAGGCCGACCGGCTGCGCGCGGCGCAGCAACTGGCCGACGCGATGCAGTGCACCGTGTTGCTCAAGGGCTCGGGCAGCATCATCGCCACGCCGGGGCACACCACATCGATCAACCCGACTGGCGATGCGCGCCTGGGCACCGCAGGCAGCGGCGACGTGCTGGCCGGCTGGATCGGCGGCCTGTGGGCGGCCCACGCTGCAACGGCGAGCGCGCACGCGGTTGCGCAAGCCGCCGCCTGGCTGCACGGCGCCGCCGTCGAGCACGCCGCTGTTCACGGGCCGTTGCTCGCGTCGCGCCTCATCGAGGCAATGGCATCGGCGCGCGACGCGCTGCAGCCCGCGACGTAGTCTCAGGCGTCGGACGACGCGCAGCTTACCTGAGCGCGCGCGCGGCTCTCAAGCAAGCGACAGCAAGCGAACGATTGTCAACCGCGCGGACTGCGAGCGCGGGTGCCCTTGGTGGCGTTCTTCTTGCCGTTGGGACGCGGCCTGGCCTTGGCCGCGCGCGCCAAGCCTTCTTGGCCGCACGATCGCGCGCCCGCACGGCAGCCAATTCGGCCTGCGGCGATTGCGCATCGGCCTTGCGGCCGCGCGCCAGCAGGCGATCGCCGTCGTCGTTGCGCACCATGCGAAAGTCGATGCGCCGGCTGTCGAGGTCGACGCGGCTCACCTGCACGCGCACGCGCGTGCCGGCGGCGTAACGCACGCCGCTGCGCTCGCCGTGCAGCTCCTGCCGCACCTCGTCGTAGCGGTAGTAGCCGCCGCCGATCTCGGTGATGTGCAGCAGGCCCTCGACGTACAGATCGTCGAGCGTTACGAACAGGCCGAACGGCACCACCGCGCTGACCGTGCCGCTGAACTCCTCGCCCAGGCGCTCGCGCATGTAGCGGCACTTCAGCCACGCCTCGACGTCGCGCGAGGCCTCGTCGGCACGCCGTTCGTTGCTGCTGCAATGCGCGCCCGCGGCGTTCCACTGCTCGAGCTCCTGCGCGGATGCCGTGCGCTTGGCGCAGCCTCGCCATCACTGGTGCGCACCGCCTTCACCGGCGTGGGCGCGTCTTCGAGCGCGCCACTGGCCAGGTGGTACCGCTTGCCGTTGAGCAGCGCCTTGATCACCCGATGCACCAGCAGGTCGGGGTAGCGGCGAATCGGGCTCGTGAAATGCGTGTAGGCCTCGTAGGCGAGGCCGAAGTGGCCGCTGTTGGCCGCCGTGTAGTGCGCCTGCTGCATCGAGCGCAGCAGCATCGCGTGGATCTGCGTCGCATCGGGCCGTTCGCGCGTGGCCAGTGCAATCGCCTGCAACTCGCCGGGCGTGGGGTCGTCCGACAGCGACATGCCCAAGCCCATCGCCTTCAGGTAGTTCTGCAGCGTGATGCGCTTTTCGGTCGTCGGCCCTTCGTGCACGCGATACAGCGCCGGGTGCCCGTGGTCGGCGATGAACTCGGCGGCGCACACGTTGGCGGCCAGCATCGCCTCTTCGATCAGGCGATGTGCCTCGTTGCGCTTGCGCGGCTCGATGCGCTCGATGCGGCCGTTCTCGTCGGCAACGATCTGCGTCTCGGTGGTTTCGAAATCCACCGCGCCGCGCGTGCCGCGGTGCTTCAGCAGCGCGCGGTACACCTCGTGCAGGTGGATCAGGTGCGGCACCAGCTCGCTGCGCCGCTGCGCCTCGGGGCCGCGGGTGTTGCCGAGGATGGCCGCCACCTCGGTGTAGGTGAAGCGCGCCTGCGAGCAGATCACCGCCGGGTAGAACTGGTAGGCAGTGATCGCGCCGTGGCCGTCGACCACCATGTCGCAAACCATCGACAGCCGGTCCTGCTCGGGATTCAGCGAACACAGCCCGTTGGAGAGCTTCTCCGGCAGCATCGGGATCACGCGACGCGGAAAGTACACCGACGTGGCGCGCTCGTAGGCGTCGTCGTCGATCGGCTCGCCGGGCTTCACGTAGTGGCTGACGTCGGCGATCGCCACCACCAGGCGCCACCCGGCGCCAGCGTTCTTGCCGCGGCCCAGCTGTTGCGGCTCGCAATACACCGCGTCGTCGAAGTCGCGCGCATCCTCGCCGTCGATGGTGACCAGCGGCACGTCGGTCAGGTCGATGCGATGGCGCCGGTCGACCGGCCGCACATGGTCGGGCAGCGCCGCGGCCTGCGCCAGCGACTCGGCCGAGAAGCGGTGCGGCACTTCGTACTTGCGCACCGCGATCTCGATCTCCATGCCGGGATCGTCGATCTCGCCGAGCACCTCGACCACGCGGCCCACCGGCTGCGAGAACATCGATGGCGGCTCGGTCAGCTCGACCGCAACCACCTGGCCGGCGGTGGCCGCTCGCGGTGGCGTTCTTCGGGATCAGGATGTCCTGGCCGTAGCGCCGGTCCTCCGGCGCCACCAGCCACATGCCGTTCTCGTGCAGCAGGCGGCCGATGATCGAGGCCTTGCGCCGCTCGATGATGTCGAGCACGCGGCCTTCGGGCCGGCCCTTGCGGTCGTAGCGCACAATGCGCACGCGCACGCGGTCGCGGTGCAGCACCGAATGCATCTCCTGCTGCGACAGGTAGATGTCGGCCTCGCCGTCGTCGCGATGCACGAAGCCGTGGCCGTCGCGGTGGCCGATGACGGTGCCACAAACCTCGCTCATCAGTGCACCGCCCAGCGGTGCAGCTGACGGTCTCTTTCAGGGTCTTGATGCTAAAATCCTTCGCTCTTGAAATGCCCAGGTGGCGGAATTGGTAGACGCACTAGTTTCAGGTACTAGCGCTTAACGGCGTGGGGGTTCGAGTCCCTTCCTGGGCACCAATGTATGGATGGAGAAGCGGGTTCGCTGGCGCGAACCCTTTCTTTTCCTCGCGCAGCGGCCTGCTCACACCGCGAACTTCTTCGCCAGCCTTTCGGGCCGCAGGTTGTCGTATTCCTCGAACGGCTGATGAATCCACGGGCTGGTGGGCAAGGTCTCGACGAAATAGTCCGGCGTGTAGCTCGACACGCCTTTGACCCAGATCACCGCCGAGCGCAACTCGGCGATCGACGGCATGCCGCGCAGCCGATCGACCACCGCGCGCAGCGTGATGCCCGAGTCGGCCAGGTCGTCGACCAGCAGCACGCGGCCGGCCAATTCGCCCTTGGGCATCGTGATGTACTTGGCCATGTCCAGGCGCCCTGGATCGTGCCCGCCTCGGCGCGATACGAGCTGGTCGACATGATGGCCAGCGGTAGGTCGAACACGCGCGACAGCACGTCGCCGGGTCGCATGCCGCCGCGCGCCAGGCACAGGATCTGATCGAACTGCCACTTTGACGCCGCAACTTTCAGAGCCAGGCGTTCGATCAGCAAGTGGTACTTCGTCCCACGATACGTACAGGTGCTTGCCGTCGTCGGTCAACATGGCTTGCAGTCTCCTGGTGATATGGCGAAACGAACGGCCTCAAGCCGCGAAACGGATGCCGCAGCACGATCGTGTGCTCGCGGTCAGGTCCGGTGGACACCATGTCGATCGGCGCGTCGATCAGCGCTCGCATGCGTTCCAGATAGGCGCCGTGCATTCAGCGGCAGCTGATCCCACTGCGTCAGGCCCGCGGTGCGTCTCGCGCCAGCCGGGCAGCGTTTCGTAAATCGGCTGGCAGGCGGCGATCTCGTCGGCATCGAGCGGCAGGATCGTCGAGCCGCTGGCCACCGTACGAATAACCGACGCAGATCTTGACCTCCGTCAAGCCGTCGAGCACGTCGAGCTTGGTGACGCACAGGCCCGACACGCCGTTGATCAACATCGCGCGGCGCAGCGCCGCGGTATCGAGCCAGCCGCAGCGCGCGCGTGCCCGCCCGGTGACCACGCCGCGCTCCTGCCCCACGGTGGACAGGTGGTGACCGACCGTGCCCGGCACGTCGATCGGTAGCTCGGTCGGGAACGGGCCACCACCCACGCGCGTGGTGTAGGCCTTGGTGATGCCGAGGACGTGGTGCAGCATCTGCGGTCCGACGCCCGAGCCCGCGGCCGCATTGCCCGCCACGCAGTTGCTCGAGGTGACGTACGGATAGGTGCCGTGGTCGATGTCGAGCAGCGTGCCCTGCGCGCCCTCGAACAGCACGTTGTGGCCGGCGCGATGCACCTGCGCGGATGCGGCTGCCGACGTCGCCCATCATCGGCACCAGTTGCTCGGCTGCGCTCAGGCCGGCATCGAAGATCGGCTGCGAATTCCAGCGGCTTTGCACGCAGCAGCGCCGGTGAGCGATTCGTTGTGCAGCGCAAGCAGCTCCGCAGCTTGCGCTCGAAGCGCTGCGGGATGCTTCAGGTCCTGCATGCGCAGCGCACGGCGCGCCACCTTGTCTTCGTAGGCGGGGCCGATGCCCTTGCCGGTGGTGCCGATCTTGCCGCTGCCGCTGCTTTCGCGCTGCGCCTCGCGCGCCGCGTCGACGGCCACGTGGAACGGCAGGATCAACGGGCACGATTCGCTGATCAGCAGGCGCGAGCGCACGTCTTGTCCGATGCCTTCGAGGCGCGCGATCTCGGTCAGCAGATGCGGCCGGATCGACCACCACGCCGTTGCCGATCAAGCACGCGACGCCCTCGCGCATCACGCCCGATGGAATCAGCTGCAGCGCGGTCTTGACGCCCTTGATGACCAGCGTGTGGCCGGCGTTGTGGCCGCCCTGGAAGCGCACCACCGCTTGCGCATGGTCGGTCAACCAGTCGACGACCTTGCCCTTGCCTTCGTCGCCCCACTGGGTGCCGACCACCACCACGTTGCGGCCGCGCGCGATCGAAGCGTTTGCACTCATGTTTTGAACTGCGGTCAGTGAAGGTAAGCGCTCGAGCCAGAGCGCCTGCAAGGACCCACTGGCCGCTCACGGCGGCGAGCTCGCGGTCGCAGTCGAACTCCTGCGCCTCGTGCTCGTGGCCGGGCAGGATGCATAGCACGGTTTCGCCCTCTTCGCGCAGCCGGCGCACTGCCGCACGCAACGAGGCGTCCTCGCCCCACGGTGCGCGAATCGCGCGGCGCGGCGCCGCGCGGCGCCACGCGACGACAGCGCCTTCAGGTCCAGGCTGAAGCCCACGGCCGGCCGGTTGCGGCCGAACACCGCGCCCACTCGTCGTAGCGTCCGCCGCGCACCACGGCTTCACCAACGTCGGCCGCGTAGACGGCGAAACGCGCGCCGCTGTAGTACGCGTAGCCGCTCAGGTCGGCGAGGTCGAAGCCGATGCGCACCTGCGGATGCGCGTGGCGCACGTGGCGCGCCAGCCAGGCCAGATCGTCGAGAGCACGCGCGCACGAGCTGCTGCGCGGCAGCACCTGGCGCGCGCGGTCGAGCACCGACTCGTCGCCATACAAGCTCAGCAGATCGGTCAAGCGCCTGGCGCGCGCGGGCCCGGGAAGTCACGCGTCAAGTCGGTGAGCGAGGGCGCTGTCCTTGGCGGTCAACGCAGCGACGACGTCCTGCAGCCGCTGACCATCGGCCGGGACGCCTCCCAGCACACCGCGCACGATGCGCGCATCGGCCAAGTCGAGCACCAACCCTTCGAGACCGGCCGCGCGCAGGCCGTCGAGCGCGAGCTCCTGCACCTCGAGGTCGGCCTCCAGCCCGCCGTGCCCGTAGATCTCGGCCCCGAGTTGCAGCGGCTCGCGCGTCGCGTGCGGTGCGCCGGGGCGCGTGTGCAGCACCGGACCGCAATAGCACAGCCGCGACACGCCGACGCGATTCAGCAGGTGCGCGTCGATGCGCGCCACCTGCGGCGTGGTGTCGGCGCGCAGACCGAGCGTGCGGCCACTGAGCTGATCAACCAGCTTGAAGGTCTGCAGGTCGAGCTCGCGGCCGGTGCCCGACAGCAGCGACTCCAGGTACTCCAGCAGCGGCGGCATCACAAGCTCGAAGCCGTAGCTGCGCGCCAGGTCGAGCAGCGTGCGCCGCAGCTCTTCGATGCGCCGCGCCTGCGCGGGCAACACGTCGGCGATGTGCTCGGGCAGCAGCCAAGCGGAGGACATGAACGAGCCGGCCGGTTAAAAACGGCATTGTACGGGTCGCTTTACTGCGCCCCGACCGCTGCGGATCGAGCGCCCGCCCGGCCGTTCCGAAGGTCGCGAGCGCCCTCGGGGCGGCGAACGCAGTGAGCGTGGCGGCCTGCTATCTCCAGAAGATCACCAGCAGCAAGAGCCCGATCAGCATGCTCGACAGCCCGAGAAAGCGGATCTGGCCGTCGCTCAACCGCAGCGCCTTGAGAACACCTCGCGCCACGTGGTCGGACTCCAGAAACGGCAGCAGGCCTTCGAACACCAGCATCAGCGCCACTGCGCCGAGCAACAGTTCGAGCATGGCCGGGATCAGTGGCGAGGCGGCGCCGCAGGGCCGGCGTGCCAGCGCCCCGCCCCGCATGGCCTTTGAAGAATTCACTGGATGGGTCGAGGACCATCACGTCGCTGCGGCTGCGAAAACTCGCGCGATAGGCTTCCAGGCTGCGATAGAACTGCGCGAACTGCGGATCGCGCCCGAACGCATCGGCATAGAGTGCCGACGCTTTGGCATCGCCCTCGCCCTTGAGCTTTTGCGCATCGCGATACGCCTCGGCGATGATCACTTCGCGCTGGCGGTCGGCATCGGCACGGATGCGCTCACCGTCGGCGCGCCCTGCGAGCGCAACTCGTTGGCTACCTGCTGGCGCTCCGACTGCATGCGCCGGTAAACCGAATCGGTGATGTCGGCCACGAAGTCAACGCGCTTGATGCGGATGTCGATCAGCTCGATACCGAACGACTTCGCCTCGTCGGCGAGGCGGCTGCGCACGTCTTGCATCACCTTGTCGCGCTCTTCGGCGACAACACGCCCCGCACGTTGCGCTTGGTGACCTCTTCGTTGAACGCCGCCTGCACCACCTGGCTCAGCCGGCTCTCCAGGTTGCGAAAGTCGGTGCCGTTGTTGCGGATGAACTGGCGCGGCTCGGCGATGCGCCACTTGGCCAGCCAATCGATCACCAGGCTCTTTTTCTCAGCGGTGAAGATCGCGCGCGTCTCGGTGCTGTCGAGCGTCTGGGTGCGCTTGTCGAGAAACACCACGTTCTGAAACGGCGGCGGCAGCTTGGCATGCAGCCCCGGCTCGGTGATCACCTCCTTGATCTCGCCGAGCGCATAAACCACGCCGACCGACTTCTGGTCGACGATGAACAGTGTCGAACTGGCGATCATCAAGAGGATCAGCAAGCTGGCGACGAACAATCCGATGCGATTCATGTTGTTGTTCTCCTGCGGCGGCTCTAGCGGCCTTCGCGATCGCGGCTGCGGCCGCCGTCGCGCGATCGGACGTCGGTGGCGGCCGGACGGCGACGACGTGCCCGTGTCGCCGCCCGTCGGCGGCGTGCGTGGCAGCTGCCGGCCCGCCACGGCGCCTTGCTGCAGCAGCTTGTCCAGCGGCAAGTACAGCAGATTGGAGCCGCTGCGGCTGTCGATCATCACCTTGCTGACACTGGAGTACACCTGCTGCATCGTCTCGAGATACAGGCGATCGCGAGTCACTGCGGGTGCACGCTGGTACTCGGCCAGCACCGAGCGAAAACGCTGCGCGTCACCATCGGCCTGTGCGATCACACGCTGCTTGTAGCCCTGCGCCTCTTCGCGCAGGCGCGCCGCCGTGCCGCGCGCCTTGGGCACCACGTCGCTCGAATAGGCCTGGCCTTCGTTCTTCAGGCGGTCGCGGTCGGCCCCCGCCTTTACCGCATCGTTGAACGCCGCCTGCACCTGCTCGGGCACCTGCACGTTCTGCACGTTGACGTTGACGACCAGAATGCCGGCGTTGTAGCGGTCGAGTTGGGCCTGGATCGACTTCACCAGATCGCGTTGACAGCGCCTCGCGCTGCTCGTACAGCACCGAATCGACCTTGCTGCGCCCGACGATCTCACGCACGGCCGATTCGGCGGCCTGCTCCACCGCCAAGTCGGGATCGCGGTTGTCGAACAGATAGGCACGCGCGTCCTTCAGCCGGTATTGCACCGTGAAGCGGATATCGATGATGTTCTCGTCCTGGGTCAGCATCGACGAATCGCGCAAGCCAGTGGCCTGGATCGACGTTGTTGCGCCCGATCTCCTTGGAGCGCAGCTGCGTGACGGGCACCGTCTCGTGCGACTGGAACGGATACGGGAAGCGCCATTGGAAGCCGGCATCGGAGGTGTAGGTGTACTTGCCGAAGGTGCTCACCACCGCCTGCTGGCCCTCCTGCACGATGAAAAAGCCGCTTCCGGCCCACACCAAGACCACCACCAGCGCGATCAGGCTGACACCGATGCCCGCACTCTTCATGTCGGGCTGGTACTGGGGTCCGCCGCCCTCGGGGTCGGTGGCGGCGTTGGCCACCCTTGCCGCCGAACAGACCGCCCAGCCGGCGATTGAAGTCGCGCCACAACTCGTCGAGATCGGGCGGGCCTTCGTTGCGGCCGGCCATCGCCACATAAGGCGAGCGACGCGCGCGCAGCCAAGCCAGGGCCTGCTTGCCAGACCAGGGCCAGGCGGGTCAAAAGGGTTGGCGGTTCTTCGGGGGTGGCCGGTGTCGGTCGCGGGCTCATGCGGTGTTGGTAGTTTGGGCCGAGGGATCGGATTCTCCGGCAATCGCGGGCCGCGACGCTGCGCCCTCAGATGGTGGCAACGCCGGCGGACGCAAGGCCTCGCCAGCCGCCACCTTGGCGATCAACTCGCGCAGGCGATCGAGGCCGGTGCCCGCGGTGGCGCTGACGAACACCCGCGGCACCAGCGTGCCATCGCCACGCGGCATCCAGTCGTGCAGCGTCCGCGGTTGCGGCTGAACCGCATCGAGCTTGTTGTAGACGAGCACCTGCGGAAGCTCCTGGGCGCCAATCTCGGCGAGCACGCGCTCGACCTCTTCGCGCTGCTGCTGCGACTGCGGGCTCGATGCATCGACCACGTGCAGCAGCAGATCGGCCTCGGTGGCCTCCTGCAGAGTGGCGCGAAACGCCTCGACCAGCTTGTGCGGCAGGTCGCGGATGAAGCCCACCGTGTCGGACAGCGCCGCCGATTGCTGGAGTGCCATCGAGGTAGAGCGACCGCGTGGTGGTATCCAGCGTGGCGAACAACTGATCGGCGGCGTAGACGCGCGCCTTCACCAGCGCATTGAACAGCGTCGATTTGCCGGCATTGGTGTAGCCCACCAGCGACACGCGCAGGGCGCCGCTCTTGGCGCGTGCCTTGCGCTGCGTATCGTGCTGGCGCTTCACTTTGCTCAGCCGTGCCTTCACCGATTTGATGCGCTCGCTGATCATGCGGCGGTCCAGCTCGATCTGCGCCTCGCCGGGGCCGCCGCGCAGGCCGGCACCGCCACGTTGCCGCTCCAGGTGGCTCCAGCGGCGCACCAGCCGAGTGGACAAGGTATTGCAGGCGCGCCAGTTCGACCTGCAGCTTGCCCTCGTGGCTCTTGGCGCGGCGCGCGAAGATCTCAGGATCAGCGCCGTGCGGTCGGCCACCTGCACGCCCAGATGGCGCTCGAGGTTGCGCTGCTGCGCCGGGCTCAGCGCCTGATCGAACAACACGCCGCTGGCTCGGTGCTCGGCCACCAGCGCCTTGATCTCGTCGGCCTTGCCGCTGCCGACGAACAACGCCGCATCGGGGCGCCTTGCGTCGCGCGACCAGCCGCGCGACCGGTTCGTCGCCAGCCGATTCGGCCAGCTGGGCCAGCTCATCGAGCGTCGGATCGAACGAATGCCCCAGTGCCCAGGTCGACGCCCACCAGCACGGTGCGCGTTGCTGCCGCGTCGTCGACGCCCGACAGGTCGGATGTGCGATCCAAAGGCTGACCGTTGGTGGGCCCGCTGCGCATGCGCAGCGGTCAGGCCGCTTCGTCGGTGCTCTCGTTGGTGTGGAAGTTGACCGGCCGGCCGGGTACCACCGTCGAGATCGCGTGCTTGTAGACCATCTGCGTGACGGTGTTCCGCAGCAGCACGACGTACTGATCGAACGATTCGATGTGTCCCTGGAGCTTGATGCCGTTGACCAGGTAGATCGACACCGGCACATGCTCCTTGCGCAGCAGGTTCAGGAACGGGTCTTGTAGAAGTTGCCCTTTGTTGCTCACGATATGCTCCGTGTTGAGAGTTCCGGAAGGAAGCCGCACGTTATCACACGGCGGCTGCTGTCTTGATCGCAGGGCTGATGGCGCATCGGCGCCACCACGGACATCGACCTTGCGACTGCCGAAGAGTTCAATCGCGCGGCCGCGAATTTCAGCGGGAACGTGCTCGGCCCTCGTCAAATGGATTGCGCGAACTGCGCATCTCGATTCGCAACGGTGTGCCTACCAGGCCGAAGTGGGCGCGAATGCGGCCCTCGAGATAACGTTTGTATGCATCGGTCACGTGGTCGAGCGCGTTGCCGTGGATCACCACGATCGGCGGGTTCATGCCACCTTGGTGCGCGTAGCGCAGCTTGGGCGCACTGCGCCGGCGTCGCTTGGGCGCCTGGTGCGCCACCGCCTCCTGCAGCAAGCGCGTGAGCACCGGCGTGGGCAGCTTGGCACGCGCCGAATCGTGGGCCTGGATGATTGCGTGCCACAGCGGACCAAGGCCCCGGCGCTTGCGTGCCGAGATGTGCAGCACCGTGCGCATAACGCAGAAACGCCAGCCGCTGCGCCAGCGCCCGATCCACCATCTCGCGCTGGTAGGCGTCGACCGCGTCCCATTTGTTGACGGCCACGACAACCGCGCGGCCGCTGTCGAGGATGTAGCCGGCGATGTGCGCGTCCTGGTCGCTCGACGCCCTGCGTGGCATCGAGCAACAGCACCGCGACGTTGGCGTCGGCGATCGCCTGCAGCGTCTTGACCACCGAGAACTTCTCGACCGCCTCGAACACGCCGCCCTTGCGGCGCAGTGCCCGCGGTATCGATCAGCTCGAAGGCTCGCCCGCGCGCTCGAACGGCACGTGGATCGCATCGCGCGTGGTGCCGGGCTGGTCGAAGGCGACCAGCCGCTCTTCGCCGAGCCAGGTGTTGATCAACGTGCTCTTGCCGACGTTGGGCCGTCCGGCCACGGCCAGGCGGACCGGCTTGTCGGCCTGTGCGCGTCGTCATCGGCGCGCCTCATCGAACGGACAGCCCGCGAGCGCCGCTGTCGAGCAGGCTGCGCACGCCCTGTCCGTGCGAGCGCCGACACCGGATGCGGATCGCCGAGGCCGAGCTCGTGGAACTCGTTGAGCGCCGGCGATTCGCTCATGCCTCTCGGCCTTGTTGCGACCGTGAGCACCGCGCGCTTGCCGCTCGTGCGCAGGAACCGCGCGATATCGTGGTCCTGCGCCGACAGGCCGGCCACGCACGTCGACGACGAACAGCACCGCATCGGCCTCGGCCACCGCCTGGCGCGTCTGCTTGGCCATCTCGTGCACGATGCCGGCGTCGCTCGTCGGCTCGAAGCCGCCGGTGTCGATGACGATGAACTCGCGGCCCTTCGGAGACGCGCGTCGCCGTAGTGGCGATCGCGCGTGAGGCCGGAGAAGTCGGCCACGATCGCATCACGCGACTTGGTCAGCCGATTGAACAGCGTGCACTTGCCCACGTTGGGGCGACCGACGATCGCGAGAACGGGTTTCATCGCTCGTCGCTGCTGATCGCCTGCCACGCGGCCCGTCGGCGCCACGGCCTCGTCAGCCGAATCGCAACGCGTACAGGCCGCCGTTGCGCGTGACCACCAGCACGATGTCGCCCAGCTCGCACCGGGGGCGCCACCACCGGCGAGCCATCGGTGCTCCAGGCGCCCAGCAAGCGGCCGTCGTTGCGCGCCAGCGCGTGCACCCATCCTTCGGAGTCACCAACCAGCACGGCGGCATCGGTGACCAGCGGTCCGCTCAGGCCGCGATACAGCAGCTTCTCCTGCGTCCAAGCGATGTCGCCGCTGGCGGCTTTCCATGCTGTGATGCGGTCGCTGGCGTCTGCGCCGACCACCAGTTCGGCATCGCCGCCGACGGGCTGGATGCCACCGACGTTGCGACTCCAGCGCAGCGTGCCGTTGTCGGCGCGCGCGCAGGCGCACCGCCGATTGGAATGCGCGCGCACAGCAAGATGTCGCCCACCCGCAGCGGTGGCCCCACCAGATCGGCCAGGCGCTCGATCTCGTTGGTGCCGCGCGGGACTGGCCATGGCCACTTCCCAGCGCACGCTGCCGCGGGTCGGATCCACGGCAGAGCAACTGCGAGCCTTGCCCGACCAGCAGCGTGTTCCTTGAAGGCAGCCAGCACGCCCGGTTGCGACAGCGTCAGCGCATCACCGGGCCGCTGCAAGCGCCACAGCGGCACGCCATCGAGCGCGTCGAACGCGCCCGACCACGCGGTCGACGCCCATCACGAACACGCGCTCGCCGGCCACCAGCGGCGCGCGTGGTGATGCGCGAGTTGAGGCGCTTGCGCCAGAGTTCGCTGCCAGTCTCGAATACCACGACCTCGTTGTCGCGCGTGGCCACCGCGGCAAAGCGGCCGTCGCTGCCGACACCGGCCGAGCAGCGCGGCGCCGGCGTCGCGCGCGCCAGCGCTCCGGCGCCGTCGTGGCATCCAGCGCAGCCACCGATCCATCGCCGCCCGCCACCACGAACGCGCCGTCGCGCGCCTGCACCGGTGAGCGGGAACGTCACGCGTCAAGTCGGGCGTTCCAGACCGTGCGCCCGTCGAGCTGTGGCTGGATCGGTCTCCAGCGGCGTGGGCTTGGGTTTCTCGGCGGCGCAGACCGCAGCAACAGCGCATGACGCGAGCAGCAGCGTGCGACCCGACGCGCCAGCTCTCATCGCGACGCCCCGGAGCCGCCGCGCAGCGCCCGCGGCGGGTGCGGCGCCCAGGGCGGTGAGCTTGGCATCGATCAAGCGGCGGTACTCGACCTGTCATCCATCGACTTGAACGCCTGCTGGTAGGCGGCGCGTGCGTCGTCTTTCTTGCCTTGCGCCATCAGCACGTCGCCGCGGCGGTCGGCAGCCAGCGCCGCGTAACGGCCCCGCGGGCACGGCCATCGAGCAGCTTGAGCGCCTCGTCGTATTGCTTGGCGTCGAGCAGCAGCGCGCCTGCCGCAGGCGGCCGAGCGCACTGGTAGTCGTCTGTCGACGCGCGTGTTCGATGACCCAGGTGAGCGACGCCGCGTGCGTCGTCTGGCCTTGCCCTTGTCGAACTGCAGCTTGGCCGCCAACATGCCGGCTTGCTGCGCATAGGCGGTGCGCGGATAGCGCTCCTTCAGGTCGCGCGAACACGCGCGCGGTCTTGTCGAGATCACCGGCAGTGAGCCGCGCGGTCGAACTCATCGAACATGGCACCGGCATGCGACGATTGCTCGCGCTGCCACCATTGCCAGCCGGTGATGCCGGCATACACCAGCAGCGCGGCCACGAGGCCCCAGGTGATCAGGTTGCCGTATTGCTGCCAGAACGCCTTCAGCGCGTCGACTTGCTCCTGCTCTTGCAGGTCGAGGTGGGTGGCCATCGTGTGGTGAATTGCGGTTGCGTGGGCGCCGCGCGACGGCGGCAGTGAATCCGCCGCGTCGGCAATCAGCCTGGATTATGCGTTGCGCAACTCGTGCGCCCAGACCGGCCGCGTCGGCCAACGGACGCAGCCATTGCGCGGCGCCCGCTGCCGCGCAACGGTTGATCGCCACCGTACCCCGCGCGAGCTCGTCGGCGCCGAACACGAGCGCGAAGCGCGCGCCGCTGGCATCGGCGCTTCTTGAATTGCGATCTTCATGCTGCCCAGGCCCTCTTTGCCCGCCGCGTGCATCTGCACCGATACGCCTGCCGCGCGCAACGCTTCGAGCACCGGCGATGCGCGCCTGCGGCATCGTCGCGGCATCCGGAACCACTGCAAACGCGTGCATGGCGCGGCAGCAGGCACCGGCAAGCCTGAGCTCTGGATCAAGCAGCAGCAGCGCGCTCGATGCCGAGGCCGAAGCCGATGGCCGGCGCTGGCTTGCCGCCCAGCTGTCTCGAACAAGCCGTCGTAGCGGCCGCCGCCGCACACGGTGCCCTGCGGAGCCGAGCATGGTCGGTGACCCACCGCGAAGACGGCGAGGTTGTAGTGAGTCCATCGCCGCGCACCATGCGCGGGTTGACGCGGTAGGCCAGCCCGGCCGCATCGAGCGCCGCGCGCACCGCATCGAAGTGCGCCAGCGAGTCGGCGCCGAGGAAGTCCAGCAGCTTGGGAGTCACCTTCGACCAACGCCGCATCGCCGGGTTCTTGGTGTCGAGGATGCGCAGCGGGTTGCTGTGCAGGCGGCGGCGCGAATCGTCGTCGAGCTGGCTCGCGTGGGCCTCGAAGTGCGCCACCAGCGCGGCGCGGTGGGCGGCGCGCTCCGCGGGCTGACCGAGGCTGTTGATCTCCAGCCGCACGTGGCGGCCCTCAACGAGGCCGAGCTCCCTGCCAGAGGCGACGCAGCATCAGGATTTGCTCGGCGTCCACGTCGGGGCCAGCTGAAGCCCAACGCCTCGACGCGTCGACTGCTGGTGGAACTGGCGGTAGCGGCCCTTCTGCGGCCGCTCGTGGCGAAACATCGCACCGATGTGTCCAGAAGCGCAGCGGACCGCTGTACAGCGCGTTGTGCTCGATCATCGCGCGCACGATGCCGGCGGTGGCCTCGGGCCGCAGCGTCAGCTGGTCGCCGTTCATCTCGTCGCGCCAGGAGTACATCTCCTTCTCGACGATGTCGGTCACCTCGCCCAAAACCGCGCACGAACAGCGCCGTGGGCTCGACCACCGGCGTCAGGATGTACTGGTAGCCATAGCGCGCGAGCACGCGCGCACACGTGGCCTCGAACCACTGCCACAGCGCGCGGAGTCGGGCAGCTCTGTCCTTCGCGCGGCACCTGACGCGGCAGGATGTCGTTCATGCCCTTCACCGCGGGCAGCGGCGATGGCGATCGCTTGTCGGGCTGCGGATCAGCCATCACGCGTCGGCGTAGCGACGCGCGATGTAGTCTTCGACGATGCGCTGGAAGTCCTGCGCGATGGTGTCGCCGCGCAGCGAGCGGCTTTCTCGCCGTCGATGAACACTGGCGCGGCCGGAGCGCTCGCCGGGTGCCGGGCAGGCTGGATGCCGATGTCGGCGTGTTTGCGCTCTCGCCGGGGCCGTTGACGATGCAGCCCATCACCGCGCACCTTCATGCGATTCGACGCCGGGATAGCGCGCCTTCCACGCGCGGCATCCGGGCGCGCAGGTAGCCGTCGATCTGCTTGCGCAAGTTCCTGGAACACCGTGCTTGGTGGTGCGGCCGCAGCCCGGGCAGGCGGTGACGCTGCGGGTTGAAGGCGCGCAGGCCCAGGCGACTGCAGCAGCCTCCAGCGCAATCAATACCTCCTGCGTGCGCGCCTCGCCGGGCTGCGGCGTCAGCGGACACGGATGGTGTCGCCGATGCCCTCTCTTGCAGCAGCACGCGCAAGCGCCGTCAGCGCGAGGCCACCGTGCCCTTGGTGCGCCATGCCGGCTTCGGTGAGCCCGAGGTGCAGCGCGTAGTCGCAGCGCGCGGCCAGCGCGCGGTAGACGCTGACCAGATCCTGCACGCCGCTGACCTTGCAGCTGATGATGATCTGGTCGCGCTCCATGCCAGACTCTGCGCGCGGCATTCGGCCGAGCCGATCGCCGACTGCACCAGCGCCTGGTACATCACCTGCTTGGCGTCCCACGGCTCGGCGCGCCGGGCGTTCTCGTCCATCAACGCGGGCGAGCAGTTCCTGATCGAGGCTGCCCCAGTTGACGCCGATGCGCACCGGCTTGTCGTAGCGCATCGCGGCTTCGATCATCTGCGCGAACTGGCGGTCGCGCTTGGCGCCCTTGCCGACGTTGCCGGGCTGGATGCGGTACTTCGACAGCGCCTCGCGCACGCCGGATGATCGCTCAGCAGGCGGTGACCGCTGCAGTGGAAGTCGCCGATCAGCGGCACGTCGATGCCCATGCGATCGAGTTGCTCGCGAATGTGCGGCACCGCTTGCGCAGCCTGGGGCGTGTTGGACAGTGATGCGCACAAGCTCGGAGCCGACTTGCGCCAGCTCCTTCACCTGGATCGCGGTGCATCACGCATCGACGGTGTCGGCGTTGGTCATCGACTGCACGCACCGGCGCGTCACCGCCGATGGTGACGACGCGAGCCCCACCACGCACGAGCCTGGCGGGTGCGATGCCGCGCCGGCGCGGCGCGCCGTCGATGGCACGGTCGCTGAGCCCGGATCGACGGCGGTCTCACGGACGGGACCTCATTTCAGTTCCACCCGCAGCACACGTTGTCGCGATTGGGCGCACCGAGGGTCACGCGCTGCCGCGCATCGTGACCTCGGTGGCGGTCGCGTTGCCGATCACCAGGCGCAGCGGCAGCGCACCGTCGAGGCCGACGGACTCACCCGGCTGCAGCGTACGAGACAGCAACAGGTTGCCGCGCGAGTCGTCGCCTCGACCCACGAGGGTTCGCTGGCCCGCACCACAGCAACGCCAGCAGGCGGCGCACCAGGCCGCCTGGTGGCGCCGGCGTCGGCCGCAGGCACGGTCTCGGTGGTCACCGTCGACGCCCGTCCGCTGGCGGCGGCGTGGATTGCGGGCGACCACCGGCAGCGTCACGGCGGCCGGCGGTAGTGCCGGCGCGCTCGGGTGACACCGGAGTGAGCCGAGTGGCGCCTGGCAACGATGGCGCGCGAGGCGCGGTGTCTGCACTGGGTAGGCTCGGTAAATCGACGGCAGCATCGGTCAACAACGCGCCGCGCGCTGCGGCCACGGCACAAAGCCGGCGGACGCCAACAACAGCACGGTCACTACCCAGAACACCGGCCGGTAGCCACAGGCGCGGCTCTGCTCGGCTGCCTGCATCGCCGCGGTCATGATCTTGAGAGGCGCTTTCAGCCCGTGGTCCACCCGCTCGAGCAAAGCGCGCCCAGTGCGCCGCTGGAAGCAGATCGAGCATCGGGTTTGGCATCGATCTTCAGCACGCGCCCACGCCGCGCAGCCTTGCGCGCAACGAACGTGGCATCCGGTCAGCTCGTTGTAGCGGCCGCAAGTTCCTCGAGCCTTCCTCGAGCTTGGACTGCGGGCGCCTTGATGGCTGGCAGCCAGCGCTGCGATGCGGCCCACTGACGCTCGCGAGCGGAGCGCAGCATCGAGCCCGCGTTGCGGGGACTCGGGGCTCGAGGACTCGGCCTCAGCCATCGTGGCGGCCCCGCTCGAACGCCAACGACTCCGGCGACTGCGGAAACGCGCAGCGCGCCGGCGGCCGTAGTCGCGTGCGCCACGCTGGTTCCTCCATGTTGTTCCCGATGCGATGCCGCCAGCCACAATGGTCTGCGCGCTGGTGAATTCCGGCACCGCATTGACGCGACCGATGTAGCGCGCTGCGCTCGAACTGCCGCGTCGGTACAGCACGTCTGGCGTAGGTTGAACGCGGTCACCGGACTGGTCGGGACTCGAGTTCGTAGGCGCGCACCAAGCTGCGCTCAGCATCGGCATAGGCGCCGATGCGCGCCTGGCACACGCCCTGCGTCATCAGGCTGCGCGACAACCCGGGTATCGAGGCGTGGCGATCGCCCGCTGGAACTGCGCCAGCGCCTCGGTATGCGCCGGTTCTGGCCAGGAACCAGCCATAGTTGTGCATGATGTCCGGGTCGCGCGGACTGAGCTGCAATGCGCGCTTGTAGTTGTTCCTCGGCCAGCGGTGTCTCGCCCAAGCTTTGGTAGACGAGCCCGCGCAGGTTGTAGGCGTCGGGGCAGCGTCGGGGCTTGACCGCCAGCGCGAGCTTTGACCTCGTCGAGTGCGGTCTCGTACTGGCCGCGGCTGTAGTAGCCCGAGGCCAGCTCCATGCGCACGCGCGGCACGGCGATCGGTCGGTCTGGTCGGACTCGGTGGTGAGCTACGCGGCGGCGGCTCGGCCGGCGGCGACGTCTTGCAGGCCGACATGACGGCCGCAGCCGCCAGGGCGCTGATCGCCAGTGCCAGCCTCGTTCGCGACTCACTCGTTGCTCCTCGATATCGCCATCGATCGATCGCTCTAGCGCCGCGCCGGCTCAACCGGCACCAATGGGATCGTGCCACGCGCCAGCGTTGCGCCGACGTGTGTGCGTCGCGCACCTCGCCGGCGAGCTGGCCGCAGGCTGCGGCGATGCGGTGTCGTGCCGCGCGTGCGCCGCACGGTGGTGACGATGCCGGCACCCTGCAGCACGTCGGCAGACAGCCGTCGCGTTCGCGCGGCGAGCGCCGCAGACCCGATTGGCAAATGGATTGAACGGAATCAGGTTGATCTTGCACGCCACGCGGTCGCACACCAGGTCGCACGCAACGCCCGCGCCTGCTCGGTCGGAATCGTTGACGCCGTCCGAGCATGCAGTACTCGAAGGTGATGAAGTCGCGCGGCGCCGCGTCGAGGTAGCGATTGCAGGCGTCCAGCAGCTCGGCAATCGGGTACTTGCGGTTGAGCGGCACCAGCTGCGTCGCGCAGCGCGTCGTTCGGCGCGTGCAGCGACGACCGCGAGCGCCACCGGGACAGTCTTCGCGCAGGCGGTCGATCATCGGGCACCACGCCCGAGGTCGACACCGTGACGCGGCGGCGCGACAGGCCGTAGCCGTGGTCGTCGAGCATCACGCGCAGGGCCGGCACCAGCGCCGCGTAGTTCTGCAGCGGCTCGCCCATGCCCATCATCACGACGTTCGTGATGGCGCGCTCGCCCGGCGCCAGGCTCAGGCGCTTGCGCAGGTGATGCTCGGCATACCACAGCTGGGCGACGATCTCGCCGGTCGTCAGGTTGCGGCTGAAGCCCTGGTGGCCGGTGGAGCAGAAGCGGCAGCCGACCGCGCAGCCGGCCTGCGACGAGACGCACAGCGTGCCGCGATCGTCTTCGGGGATGAACACCGTCTCGACGGCGTTGCCGCCGCCGACGTCGAACAGCCACTTGACGGTGCCGTCGGCCGAGGCCTGCTCGCGTGATCAGCGAGCGGCGCAGCCTCGGCGCGCTGCCCGCGAGCTTCTCGCGCAGCGACTCGGCGAGGTCGGACATGCGCGCGAAGTCGGATTCGCCCTTGCTGGTGGATCCAGCGGAACAGCTGGGCCGCGCGAAAGCGCTTCTCGCCCAGCTGCTCGCAGTAGGCGGCCAGCCCGTCGAGATCGAAGTCGAGCAGGTTGACCGCCATGTGCGTTCATCGAAGCAGGATCTGGCTACAGCCGCGATCAGCGGGCGTAGACGTTCATGGCCGGGAAGAAGAACGCCACCTCGACGGCGGCGGTTTCGGCAGCGTCGGAGCCGTGCACGGCGTTGGCGTCGATGCTGTCGGCGAAGTCGGCGCGGATGGTGCCCCTGCTGTCGGCCTTCTTCGGGATCGGTGGCGCCCATCAGGTCGCGGTTCTTCGAGAATCGCGCCTTCGCCTTCCAGCACCTGGATCATCACCGGGCCGGAGATCATGAAGCTGACCAGGTCGCTTGAAGAACGGGCGCGCCTTGTGCACGCGCATAGAACTGCCTCGGCTTCGCTGCGCGACAGGTGCGCCATGCGGGCGGCGACGACCTTCAGGCCGGCGGCCTCGAAGCGGGCATAGATCTGGCCGACCACGCTCCCGGCCACGGCATCGGGCTTGATGGGATCGAGAGCGTGCGCTCGACGGCCATTCACTTCTCCTGTGGGTTCCGGGTTGCCTTCAGAAAAACGACGGATTCTAACGGTCGCGCGCGCAGGGGCTGGCGTCGTGGGGCGCCAGGCGCGCCGGCGCAGAGTGTTGTGCAGCCGCCGGCGCGCGCACGACCGCCGACCGCCGCCACCACCGCCGCCGCCGCTCATCTGCTTCAGTGGAAACGCGTCGGCGCCAGATGGGCAGACCGACCGAGGTCTGCATCGGGTCGGGCTGGCGCTCGCCGACCACCGCCTTGCCGCCCTGCCACCCTTGCGGCCGCCCGCCGTCCCAAGCCGCCGCCCAGGCCGCGCGGCTTCTGCACGCCGCGCTTGTCGTACGTCTGCTCCAGCGGATCGGGATCGGCCCGTCCTCCGAAATCTCGCGCCGCGGCTGCCGTGCTCGCGGATCGCGCGGCGATCGAAGGTCTGCTGCAGTGGTTGGGTATCGATGCGAAGTCGAGGTTGTCGCCATCGTCAGCCGTGGCGGCGCGCCTCCTGCGGCATCGGTTGCCCGCCGCCGCGGCGTGCAGTCTTGTCCGCCCCGCGTCGGCCGTTGCGCGCTTTCGCGCGGCGGTCTGCCCTCGCGGGGCCGCGGCTGTCGACCACGATTGCGCTTGTTGCGGTTGTTGGGCCGGCCGTTGTCGCCCCGGCCCTCCTGGGCGCGGGCGGGCCGCCGACCATCGATTGCAGGGTCTGCATGTCGCTCGCCGGCAGATCGACCCACACGCCACGGCGGAGGCCGCGCGGCAGCACCACGCAACCGTAGCGAATGCGGATGAGCCGGCTCACCGGCCATGCCCAGCGCCTCGAACATGCGCGCGCACCTCGCGATTGCGCCCTTCGGTGATCACCACGCGTGTACCAGTGGTTGGCGCCCTCGCCGCCGCCATCTTCGACCGAGCGCATCGCTGCGCGCTTGGCCGTCGAGCTCGATGCCCTCGAGCAGGCGAGCCGCTGCTCGTCGTCGAGCGTGCCGAGCACGCGCACCGCGAACCGCGCGCTCGACGCCGAAGCGCGGGTGCATCAGCCGGTTGGCCAGGTCGCCGGAGTTGGTGAACAGCAAGAGGCCCTCGGTATTGATGTCCAGCCGCCCCACCGACTGCCACTTGCCCTGCTGCAAGCGCGGCAGGCGGCGAAACACGGTGGGCCGATTCTGCGGGATCGCCGTGGGTCACGATCTCGCCCGGCTGGCTGTGATAAGCCAGCACGCGCGCTGCCGGCGGCAGTGATGCGCAGCCGCACCCGGCTGGCCGGCCACTTCTGATCTGGTCGCCCGCGCGATGCGCTGGCCGATGTGCGCCGGCCGGCCGTTGACCGTGATCTGCGCCATCGGCAATCGCAGCAGCTCCATGTCGCGCCGCGAGCCGATGCCCGCCTGCGCCAGCACCTTGTGCAACTTGGGCGCGTTGGGCATCGCAGCAGCACGCGTTTGGCGCGGCTCGCGTCGCTCAGGCGCGGGCTCGCTGTCGTAGGCGCTGGACACGACATCGCAAAGCGCTCGCCCGACATCGACCGGTGTCCATCTGGCGGCGGCGACTTCGTCGCCAGCGGTCTTCACTGCCCGCCATCGTCGTCATCGTCGTCGTCGTCGAAGGCGTCCTCGCCTTCAGTCGAGGCCGACCACCTCGCCCGTCGCCGCGCGTTCACCGCGGTTGCGGCGCCCGCGCCGGCGATTGCGATTGCGCCGGCGTTGTTGCCGCGTTCGTCGCCGCCGGTGGTCGCCGCCGGCCGTCTCACCTGGAGTTCGCCGCTGGGTGGCCTGCCGACTGCGACGTCGCGGCGCGCGCATCGTCTGCGCGTCGCCTCGGCATCCGGCTGCGCGGAGGCGAGGCGCGGGCATTACAGGAGCGGACGGATCGGGGTCGGTGGAGTTCAGCGGTTGTGAGTGTCGACCCGGACCGCGAGGTCACGTCGTTGGGCGAGCCCGCGTGCGGCGCGCCTCTGCGAAATCCGCCACTGCCGCCGGCTCGCGGCAGTGGCTCGGCGTCGACGCTCCGAGCGCACCCTGGCCGTCGCCGAGCTGAGCGAGCAGATCGGCGCCGGTGCTGGCGCCGGTCGGACCCTGCAGCGCGGGCAACTGGATCGAGCGCGCAGGCCGAGGTCGTCGAGGAAGTGGCGCGTGGTGGCGTATAACGCCGCCGGCGGCCGGCGCCTCGCGGTGCCGATCGCCTTCGATCCAGCCGCGGTCTCGAGTTGCTTGATGATCGACCGCCGACGGTGACGCCGCGAATGCTTCGATGTCGCCGCGTGTCACCGGTTGCTTGTAGGCAATGATGGCCAGCGTTCCCCCATCGCCGCACGCGAATAGCGCGCGGGCTTCTCCGGATGCAGGCTCGGAGCAGGTCGCTGCCACGTCGGCACGGCCTCTGGAAGCGCCAGCCGCTGGCCAGGCAGACCAGCTCGACACCGCGGCCCTGCCAGTCGCGCACCAGCTCGTCGAGCAGCGCCTGATCGTCGTCGCCGTCGGCCTGACCATCGAACAGCGCGCTCAGTTCACGCAGCGTCAGCGGGTTGCTGCGCGCACAGCAGCGCTGCTTCGAGCACGTGTTTGGCCTCGAGGGTGTTCATCGTTGTCTATCGGATGACCCGGCGCCCGAGCGCGCCCAGGGTCGGCGTCCCGCACATATGGCTGGATGTCAGCGCCGCGCCCCTCGGCACGGCCTTGTGTCATGGTGCTGCAGCATGCGAGGGCCGGCGCCTTTGCGACCGGCCCTGGGTGCGCGGGGGCTCGTCAGCGCACCGCGCGCATCGAACGCTCGCCGTTGCCGACCTCTGCCGCAGCGGCCGCGCCCGATTGCGCGCTTTGGCGGCCATTGTAGCGGCGGCTACCGGCGGCGGCGCTTCATCTCGTGCAACGCAGCTTGCCACGCGAGGGGCCAGGTCGGCGGCGGCTGGCGCGGCGAACGCCAGGCGCGCGCGACCGTCGATGGGGTGCGTGAATGCCGACTGCGCCGCGTGCAGGCCCTGGCGCTGCAGGCCCCAACCGGGGCGGCCACCGTACAAAGTGTCACCAACCAGCGGGATGTCCGCGTGCGGCCAGGTGCACGCGGATCTGGTGCGTGCGCCCGCTGTGCAAGTGCATTGCAGGCCCGGCGGCCGCTGCGCCCGCGCGCCAGGCAGGCGACGTCTGTGCGCGCCGGCTTGCCGCCCGCCACCACGGCCATGCGCGCGTGCGCAGCATGCGGATCGCGGCCGAATCGGGGCCTCGATGACCAGCTCCGCCCAGGCAGGGCACACCGAGCAGCCAGCGCGTGATAGATACGTTGCACTCCGGCGCGCCGCGATGGCGCGCACCAGCGCAGTCATCGCGGGCAATGTCTTGGCCACCACCATCGCCGCTGGTGTCCCTTGTCCAGCGATGCGACGATGCCCGCACGGCGGCGACCGCCGCCGCCGCGTGATGCGCCAGCAGTGCCGTTGAGCAAGGTGCCTGACCAGTTGCCCGCAGGCCGGATGCACCACCAGCCCGCCGGCTCTGTCGAGCACCAGCAGGTGCTCGTCCTCGAACTGGATGGCCAGCGGCATCGCCTCGGGCCGGAACGCCAGCGCCTGCGCGGTCGGCCACAACGTCACCTGCAATCGTTGCCCGGCCTTGACACGCGGCGTGACGCGGCGCTGACTACCGCGCCCCATCGAGCGTGACGTGACCCTGCGCGATCACGCCCTGCAGATGGCTGCGCGAAAACGCCGGCAGCCAGCGCCGCCAGCAGCTTGTCGACGCGCTGGCCGTGAGCCGACGCATCGAGCAGCCACTCGCGCCGCTCGGGCTCGAGCGCGTCCGGGCGTGCCGCGGTGTTGTCGTCGTCGCGCTCCGCTGCCGGTCTGCGCTGTCTCGTGCGTCATTAGAATCGCCCTGCCAACTGATGCCGCCGCGCTGACCGCGGCCCGACGCCCGATGAAGTCTCCCGTTTCGCCTCCCTGCTGCGCTTTGCGTGGCTGTACTGCGCTCAGGTGGCCGGCTGCGGCTCGTCACCGAACATCAACGAAAAGGACAGCCCCGAAAAATTGTACGCAGACGCACGCGACGAGATGGCCTCGGCAGCTACGACAAGGCGATCAAGCTGCTGGAGGCGTGGAGGGCCGCGCCGCCGGCACGATACTGGCACAGCAGGCTCAGCACCTCGACCAGGCCTACGCCCAATGGAAAGTCGGCGAGCGTGCCACGGCGCTGGCTACACTCGACCGCTTCATCAAGGTGCACCCATCGAGCCCCGCGCTCGATTACGCAATGTACCTGAAGGGCATCGTCAACTTCAACAGCAATACGTAACTGAACGAAGCATAA
>ERZ1370068.9009-contig-7819_pt1 | contig 36953 bp, 51 predicted proteins | sample MGYA00561227_ERZ1370068 | MGnify/ENA primary metagenome ERZ1370068 (study PRJEB38410, sample SAMEA6850437) | metagenome | study: Metagenomic assessment of the ecological functions of the soil: analysis of the soil microbiota associated with the...
ATTGTACTTCGTTCAGTTACGTATTGCTGCACGTAGCAATCGGCAAGTTCAGCCAGGCTTTGGCAAGGTTGGGATCTTCGTCAGTCGCTTTAGTGAAGCTTTCGACTGCCTTCTGAATATTCTCGCCGTCCCGTTTTTCCCAGTACGCCTTGCCCTGAGCATAGAGCTGGACGACATTCGGTTTTACGTTCTGCCGTGCATCGCCAGCGCTGCGAAGACGCGGCGGCTCTTCATCACTCATCGGAAGCTGGAGTTGGGTCGCAGTCTCAAAGCTAATCAACTGTTCGTGCCAGACGAGCTTATCTGGACTCAACTCCTGGTTGATCTCGGCAATACGTGAACCGTCACGCGCGTTCTCCAGGCGAGTGGTCAATATCAACCCCTTCGGACCGCGGGTGATTTGTCCAAACATCAAGACATCCGCATTCAACCTCTGAGCAATTCGCGAGGCCGCTTCCTCACCAAATAAAGGGTCGGAGTGACCGTGGACTTAGCGACCTTTAGTCCTCGCCAGCGTCCGAGTTCATTCGCCAAGTTCTTGCGTAAGCGTCGGCCCCACACACTTCTCGGTAAGGCCTTCGCAGGTAATCGGAAAAACAACCAGCGTGCGCCCGCTAGTCCAGGTCGAATAAGTGGAAGATAACGACCACCATGACTAAGAGCGCCAGAGCGGCCACAGCCGCATTGCGAACATTGAGATACGGATGGGGCGGTAAGACAAGGCCCTTGTGAATGCTCTCCAAATCAATCAGTAGTTCAGCGGCTGATTGATAACGATCCGATCGGTCCTTCTGCAAACATGTCTTGACCAATTTGTTCGAGTCCCCTGGGGCAATTAATTGCAGCTTGCGCGCAGCAACCTCGGCTCATGGTCGATGATCGCCGAAATGACCTCAGCGTTCGTTTTGTGGTGATACGGGTTCTTCCCGGAAACCATTTCATAAAGAACTGTGCCCAGGCTAAAGATGTCACTACGATAGTCGAGCTTCTCGCCGCGCAATTGCTCGGGCGACATGTAGGCCACTGTCCCGACCAAGCAAGCCGCCTCGCGCCAGTTCGCTGATGCTTCCGGTAGCCTCTTCGAGAGTCTTCGGGGTGGTCTTAGCCAATCCGAAGTCGAGCACCTTCACCTGGCCACCCGGCGTGACCATGATGTTCTTCGGCTTGACGTCTCGATGAATTATTCCGTGAGCGTGCGCATTGCCAAGCGCGCTGACGATTTGCTGGGCCAGCGGAACAACCTGATTACCGGTCAACTCGCCGTGGCGAATCAGATCCGCGAGGGTCTGGCCCTCGATATATTGCATGACGATGAAGCTGTGTTCGTCGGTTTCTTCAAAACCATAGACGGCGCAGATGTTTGGGTGATCCAACATCGCTACGGCTTGCGCTTCCTTGATGAGCTGTCGTTTGGCCCAACCGTCGGAAATGAAATCGCTGGAGAGGAATTTGAGTGCCACCTTTCGATTCAAACGTAAATCTTCGGCAAGATAGACGGTGCTCCATCCCTCCCTGGCCCAGGCTACTGAGGATTTGATAGGAGCCAACTTTCTGGCCCGCCATCGAATCGTCGTCACGCGAGCCTATGACTTTCATCGCCAGGGTCACGCCGGTTTGCTCGAGCAGGCCGCTGCTGCTGTCATACGCAGCCACCAGCGATTCGATTTCCCGGCGCATGATGGCGTCGCCCCGGCAAACGCGGTCCAGATACACCTCGCGCTCTTCGGGGTCGCAGCTCAACGCCTCGTGAAAGACTTCTTCAATATGGGCGAGATTACTCTTGGCCATCCTGCATTTCCCGCGATAACCAGGCCTTGGCAAACGCCCAGTCGCGCAATACCGTCACTGTTGACACCTTTAGGACTTCAGCTACTTCTTCGACGGGTGAGGCCGCCGAGAAGAAGACGCAACTCGACAGACCTTTGCCTTCCGTTCGTCGATTGCCTCTAACCTATTTAACGCGTCATTCAGGGCGATAATCTCTCTATCTTTTTCGGCAGGCAGGACTGCAGGCTTCCGGAAAGCGGGACGTGAATGGCTTTGCTCGCCGCGTTTCAGCCGGTTCTGATCGCGGGCGTAATTCAGCAGAATGCGCCGCATAATCTGTGCGGCAATCCCAAAGAAATGCGCACGATTCTGCCATTGGACTCTTCTTTGATCGACCAGCCCGCAGGTAGGTCTCATTGATTAATACCGTCGTCTGTGAGGTGTGATCCGGGTCTTCGCGCCGCATATACGCGTGCGCCAGCCGATGCAGTTCTCTTTCAACCAATGGCAACAGCTTGTCCATGGCGGACTTGTCACCATTGTTCCAATTAACTAACAGCTCGGTTATGTCGGAATCAGGGGAAATCATTGATCCGTGCCAGCGGTCAGCTGTTCGCCTTAACCGCATATCCATGTCTGCCAATTACGCGAAAGAAGTTCTCTGCGCGGGTGATAGCTTCTTTCGATCGCCGGTGCGTGTGTTAGTGAAGAGTGTAAACGGCTCGGCGTGATACCTGGCTCCAGGCGAAACAACCCAGCCTTCATGCGAAACGAGCGCATTATATTGCAGCCATTAACGACAACCGTTGCAAGATCAATTGGTTCATAGCGGATAAATACTCAAAGACATCATGGCATCAGGCATCACTCACCCTACAACCCCGCCAGCATCGTCAGACACACTGAAGAACTGGATCATGGTGGTCCTCACCCTCGTTTTTATTTCCTTATATGGCGCGGCGCTGGTTGGATGGCTCAAACCTCTGGCCGACGAAAAAGATGGTGCTCAGGCTGGAGCCGATTATCTTCGTGATCATCGGCTATTACTTCGGCCGCTTACCAGGCCAGCAAACGAAAGACCCTGCAGCGGGAGGTCAGCCGCCAGACGCAGCGCGCCGACGCTTCGCAATCAGCCAAAGAACAAGCATTGCAATCGAACCAAGCGCTGGAAGAAAAGCTGAAGAACGTGAAGGTCACGCTCGCGATCCGACACCAACTGCCTTCGCAACCACCTCCGGCAGCCACAGCCTCGGATCCGCAACAGTGAGGGATGAAGATTCTGCGGCCGGTGGTGAGTGCGGCGGTTGCGGATTTTGAATTCATGACTACGGCCACCGCTCTTGCAGCGAAATCGGTCGTTATGATTATGGGGCTAATGACCCCGGCAACCCTTGCACTGAGCGCTTAGCTGGAGTATAGAACGCCCAACTATCGGGATGTTTTTCATGTATCCGTCCTGATAACCTGAATCTCGGTAGGTTCCCTGGAGGCGCCTTCCACCATGTCCGAACGATTTGAAGTCACCGGTAAAAATCAAAAGGCTCTTGTTCACCATGAAACTGCATCGCGGCGACGGCATGCTGCTCATCGCGATGAACTGGAAGAAAGGAAAACCGCCGCAGGACTTGTGTTGGGTTTGCGATCGAATACAAAGAGCCGAAGGGGGACAAATTCTTCGCCTCAAGAATCGCGTCGCTTTTCCGGGTATGGATGGGGGCGTCAATCCGAACCGGATGTCGACGCGGCTTTCGCCGATTCAAAAATTCCGCTGGGTGCATTTTCCGCGGAACGCGGAACTGGCCGACGGCTTTAGCTATAAGGTCGCGGTTTCATGAATCAGAACGATGAGTTGAGCTACTGGAGAATCGCAGCAGGCCGAGATTGAACTGCGGCGTGAAACCTATCCGGGCGAAACTAACGTAGGTGCTTCACGCGCGGCTTCGTATCGTCGCAGGCTTTTTGTCGACAGATACGGCCCGACGCGATTCAAAACCTGTTGCCCGCTAAGGCCGCGGCCGGCCTGGATTTCGTTCCCACTCTGGCGAAGGCCGAAGCCGCGCTCGCGTGGATGGGCTTCCGAAGCGCGCAGGCAATTCTTGAAGTTCTCGATCAAGGTGCGGCGGACACGAGCTCAAATCCGCCTCGTAGTTTAGATGTTCAACCTGCCGGAAATTCTCAAACGCGGCTGCAGGACAAGAGCTGAAGGGCCGCCTGAAGGTGAATCATCGACGACTCAGGCGACCATAAGCCAAAAACTTCCGCCGAGACCAGCGCCTTCAATCAACTAACCAATTTAATCGGCGCCACAACATTAAGCGGCAGCACATGGGCAATCTTCAGCACAACAAGATGATTGTAGTGGATGGCGCGAAGGCGCGTGCGGCCAGTAGTTGGATCGACCAATCATTCCTGGCGCGGCTTCTATGTGCAAAACAACAACGCGATCATTTTGAAAGGCAAGAACGCCGTAAAGCTTTGCATGAAGGCGTTCGATGATTATTGGGCCAATGACAATGTCAAGGGCTTCAGCGGGTCAGCCTCGGCCGTCGGAACGACCTTAAACTGTCAGGCATCGACGCGCAGATTAATTTTCGCCGCGCTCGAAAAGAATGCGGTGCTGAAGTCGATCGGTGAAGACGTCGCCAGGACGACGTCGAGCCTGTTCTTTCTTTGGCCTTCCTGTACCAGACACCAATGGCCCAATTCGCGATGCGATTAAGAAGTCGCCAGCAGGACGATCAGATTTTTCTCGTACGGCATTTCAGATCGAGACGTGACGTGGGCGGGCTGGACCATGGCCAAGCCAAGCGGCAAAGTCGTGCTGGTGGCGCCGCAGCCCTATCAGCATCTGCCGCAGCCGTTCAAAGCCGAACCCGCCGGTGGTGGTGGCGTGCGTCTGCATCACAAGTTCGTCGTGATCGATTTTGAGCAAGCCGACCGCGCGGGTCTACATGGGTTCGTTCGACTTTCTCAGGCGTTGCGGATACGTCGAATGGTGAGAACCTTTTGCTAATCAAGAATCGCCGCATTGCCACTTCGTACATGATTGAAGCTGTGCGCATCTTTCGATCATTACGAATTTCATCGCGTCACGCCGGCAGACGCTGATGGCGCGCTGCCAAACTTCAGCTGCAGAAGCCTCCGCGCAATCCGGGCGAGAAGGCGCGGTTCGATGAGGATTACACCAGCCCGCGAAGAAAATCACCCGAATCGCGAGAGTTGTTCTCCATGAACAGCCAGATAAACACAAGGAGAATCGAAATGAGCTTTCTAAAAAACTTGGAATGGTTTTGGCATCGGTAGCGTCCACCGCATTAGGCATCAGTCCACTCGTCACCCCTTTGGCTGGGCGGCGGCACCAAAGCGACTGGCGTCGTTGGGGCCATCACGAATGACTTGACGTTAATTGGCTCAGTGATCGCGCAAGTGGAAACCATCTTCGCGGACAGGACGGCACGGGCCCGCAAAAATTCAAGGCGGCAGTCGCGCTGGTGGGTCGATCATCAGAACGTCCCAGCTGGTCAGCGGCAAGAAGATCGCGGACGAGCAGAAGCTGAAGGACGGTATTGCCGGGGTTACCCCAGGGCATCGTCGATGTACTGAACTCACTTCATGCGGACAGCGTTTCGACGGGAACTGAAGAACGCCTGATGCTGCGAGCCTCCATGACAGGGAAGAACTGAGAGGTACTCATGCACCGTCGGGGCGTCTGCGTGCGGGACGAAGCAACCGCGGCAACAGGCTTCATACATGCCGGCCCCGCCCACGGCGACGCGCTCTTCCGATTCAAAGGTGCGTTGCGTGTAGTTCGCCGGTTGGCCGCACCTCATACAAATGGCGTGGGTCTTCGCCTAATGTATTCGGCGATCGCGAGTAGCTGTGGGCATGAGCTCCAGGGCCTTCCGGTATAGTCCTGATCCAGACCGGCGATAATCACGCGCACGCCCTGCTCCGCCAATTCGTTCGCCACGGCAATCAGAGTCGTTGTCAAAGAATTCGGCCTTCATCGATGCCAACAACTTCCGTGATCTGCTTGAACCCTGGCCCGAATCTCGGCCGCCATGCGGACGTTAGAAGACTCGTGCCGCATCTCAGGTGCGAGACGATTGCGTCGTTTGAAAAGCGCGCGTCGATCTCCGGCTTGAAGACCTGGACTTTCTGGCCGGGCGATCTTGGCGCGACGGAGACGGCGAATCAATTCTTCTGACTGCCGAAACATCGAGCCGGCAATTACTTCAACCCAACCTGCCTCGCGCTGGCTGGGATGTTCCGCCGCGCGGGCACTTCATTTTCATCTGGTTCAATGGTGCCGAATCATTCTTGCGGTGAGCGTGCATACAGGTGCTTAGTTCTCCGTCAAATCATGTTTCCCTCTCCCTCTGGAGAGGTTGAGTGAGGGCATAGTTCATGTTAGCGACGTAAGCCCTCACCCCAGCCCTCTCCCAAAGGGAGAGGGAAATCGAGCGACGTTGCGAGTCTAAATCAAAGCGATCAATTCCCAAAGCGCGTCCCCTGTTTTCTTTGCGATGCTTTGCGCCTTTGCTTCTTTGCGTGAGAATGCGCCATTCCGCGGCGGCAGTTTCACGCAAAGACGCGAAGCTAGCAAAGTTCCGCAAAGAAAACGCTCACCGGTATGATTGTTCGTCCGCTTCTCGCAGGCTGTCGGAGGATTAGGTTGGTGTTACTCGCGGCCTCAATCGTAACCGCAGACCCCTCGTTCGAACGCTGAAAATCAAATGAGCCCGTGGTGATTTCCACGATTTCACGAAAGGCCTGGTGCGCGGTCTTTTGGCCACTGTCAGCGCCAACGATCTGGCCATCGTTGAAGAACCACGCGCCCGCCTCTGCGTGTCGCTGGCGACGCGTTAAGGTCCCGGTGAGACGTGAGTTCTCGATGGCTTGTACGGCATCGAAAACACTGATAAGTGAGAGGTCGCCGGCAGAATGAAACTGCCGGCTGGGCTCAGCTTAGCCGTAGGCGCCGCGGGAGCGGGCGTCTTGCCTTCCGGATGGCGGGCGCGACGAATCGCTTCCAACCCGGTCACGATCGAAATCCGATTATCGAGTTCGCTTCGCTTCAGCAAGGCGATCGTGCGCGGCATCGAAATCGTCACGCTCGATGTAGAGACTGGCGAGCGCCGGGCAATGCCGCAGCCTCTGCGGCTGTTTGTGCGACGCCGCGATTCCGCGCGTACGCTCCCGCAAACGGATCGACCGCGGGCTGCTTTCAATGCGGCTCTTCAGCCGCTTGAGAGGCCCTCCGGCGAGCGTACTTAGCAATGAAAAGCTCCGCATCAAGGATCGCAGTTTCGACTTCGCCAATAGCTTGCTTTGTGATCGTTGGACATCGTCGTAGCGCAACTTGTTAAGTTGCGAATTCCCCTACGCAAGTTAACAACTTGCGCGACCAGGGCGAAGTTTAGCATACCCAACTCGGCTTGCGGCGTTGGTATACTGACGACACTTTGTCAGCTATTGAACGAGATTTCGATCCGCCTCGCGCGTTTCGACGAAGAGGGCTGGACCGGAAATAATCACTACCATAGTTTTCTGCTGCGCCACCTATCGGCAAAGTGCGGAGACGTCCTGGAGATTGGCTGCGGCACCGGCGCTCTCTCCGGGCGCTTGCGCGTCGGGCGGCAAACATGTGACCGCCATAGATCTCTCGTCTGAGATGATCCGTGTGGCGCGATCCCGATCGCACCAATTTCCGCAAATCGATTTTGAAGCAGCGGACGTGATGAGACGAGAGTTTCCGCCGGACACGTTTGACTGCATCGCGACGATCGCCACGCTCCACCATGTACCCACGCGCGCGGTGTTGCTGAAGCTAAAGAATGCGCTCAGGCCGGGCGGCGTGCTGCTGGTGCTCGATTTGTATGAACCCGAAAGAGCACTCTGGCGACTCAAAGGCCAGACGGACGCGCTTCATAAATGTCGTGCGCGATGGGCGCCAGGTGATCACCACTGCCGGTTTGATTCATGACGCCGTGCCTGCGTCCACCGCCCGGGACGCTACCGCCGGAGGGCGTGGGCGGGTTCGCGGCAAGACTGATCGGTATCCGGCGGTGCGATCGAGGTTGCACCGCTCTGTATGCGTCGATATTTCCCGGTGTGGTGATTCGCCAGCACCTGCTCTGGCGCTATTCCGGCGATTTGGACCTCAGGACTTCAATCTGCGCCTACGTCAAAATCTCTGCTGCCGCACGTTTGTCCGCTCTGAATTGCGCCGTGAATCCCAAAGCGCCGATATGGCCAACGGCCGTCGCTTCCCCGGCAAAGAATACCAGTTTGTTGTCGACTGGCTGGGAGAGAAGTTTTGCTGAGCCTCAAGTCCGCCCACCGGCACATAGCTGTAAGCGCCGCGCGTGAAAGGATCATCCGCCCAATCATGAAGATATGATTCGACCAGTTGGGCGCTGATCTCTTCCGGTGACACGTTGAAGATGCGCGCGAGCAGAAGCGATCACTTGATCGACGATGAACTGAACGCTACGGCTTCTGGCTGCGGATGCGATCGGCTCGCGGCCCGCCGGCCCATCCAACCAACAAAGGAAGAGCGCGCAGCGGCAATGTGTGTCCACCAGGTCGGCAATGGCGCATTGGGGCAATGAAAGAACTGGCGTCATGAAAGCTAACGCGCTTTGCCTTTGTCATCCCATAACTTCGCCTCTTCCCAGAAGCGTTCACGAAAAGTCAGATTGACCTTCAATACGTTCCCACGGCCAGCCGCTGAATGGCAACTTGCCTGGCAACCGGTAGATCAGGAACAAATCGAATGCCTCCATCGCCCGGGTCTTGCTGAAGGATCTTCAGGGGAACGGTGATTATGATCGCGGCCGCAGAGTAATCAATACGCGCCGCCGAGTCGGTAACCCCGGCGGGCCTACAAACAACGGCTTGAGGCATTGGCCGCCCAGGATATTTCCTCGACCACGTTGTTCAATTGGAAAACTGCGCCACAGCTCTCCGCTTCAGCTCGCAGTGCTTGCATCAGCGAATCGTAGCCGCGTTCGAATCGGAACGCCGTATCGCCATCAATCGCCTCGGCAGCTTCGTTGGCCGCGATTAATCCATGAACGCCGATCCGATCGACGTCTGCAGCATGAAACCCTTCGACGTAACTGGCTCACCATCGCTTTAGCGTGCAGCGTGTCATCGTCGTTGGGCAATCCATTCAAGAACTCTCGCAGTGTTTGATCAGAGGCACTTGATTTCATGCGATCCATCAAGCGCTCGAGGCGCTTCCAGAAATCATTTGAGCTGCTGATCTTGCCGCTGTCGAAATACCATTGCCGCTCGTTGACTTCGGAGAGTTTGAGGGTTCGCTGCCCCGCGCCATTTCCCAGAGCGCCGGTGATTTGCCATGCACAAACTCGGCGCCGAGTTCGATTCCGGGACGGAAGCCGCGGCTTGGGTAAGCGTGAACACGCGCCCGCCGATCCGGCTGCGAGCTTCGACGACGACAACTTCGCATCCCGCGCGACTCAAGTCGTGAGCAGCCAGCGAGTCCCGCGGCGCCGGCGCCAATAACGATGACTGAACGAGTGAGACATTATTTTGATCAATGCGGAGATCCCAAACCTCAATAGTGCGGGCTCAAAATAGCATTGAATAGATCGAGCTTCGTGAGCGAGAGCGATTCTTTGCGCCTTTGCGACTTGGCGTGAGATGCGCTCTGCAACGACCTAATCTCACGCAAAGTCACGAAGCTTACGCAAAGAAAACCGCAAAGCCTACCGGTCGTTGAAGAAGTTTGCCAGAACCCGGACCTTCCCGTATCATCTCCCGGTCCGAATGCTCTATCTCGACGGTCCCTGGCGCTTCCCCCGAAGGTCAGGAATGGGAAATTACCGGGAGAAGAAATGAATGCGCGTTAACAGCAGTTTTGCAAAGACTTTGATGCTCGCGGTCGCTCTCGTTCTCATGAGCAGCACCCTTGAGCATAGCCAGGACCCCAGAATACAAATTCTAGCGTCCACAACAACACCCAAGTCAGCCATCAAGAAGCCCAGGTGTCTGAAGACGGCAAGAAGCGTGGGTTTCTTTGATATCGGCGCCGGTATTGGGGCCGGTCAGACCGTCGAATTGGTCTGGGACAAAGCAACGGACAACGATGCCTGCGAACAGTACTTCAAGGTGCAGTTTGCCGACGGCGAGTGGTCTGATGCAGTGAAGTTCAACTTCTGCGAAAAGGACCTCATACTCGAGGTTCAACTAAGTCAGAAACAGTTCTCGAACAAAGTGAAGCCTCTGCGGAATCCGCAGGAGGCTTTTTTGTTTTCGTCTGAGTCCCGCCTCAGGTGAGAGTGGAATAAGAAATTAATCCACAGATTACACAGATTACACAGACTAAAAAGGCGGAATTCGCAGCAAAGGAGTCTCGAGACACGACTCTGATTCTCTTTCAGAATTCGCCCCTTCTGTTCGGTCTAATCCGTGAAATCTGCGGAGATAATGTCTTTTTGGCGGGATGAAGACGGACGGGCGGTATCAACAACACTGCGCGTAAACGCGGTACTCCAAACCAGATCAGAAATCCATTCTAATCCCAAGCCGAATCTCCCTCGGCCGCATCGTGCGGGTGGGCACCAGGAATGAATCGATGAACGCTTGTCGCGTCGCCGCAGAGACGAAGTTGGACCAAAGGCATTGAAGTCGATGAACTCGCTGCCAAAGCTGAACACAGTGGCATTCAGCACGTTGTAGAATTCAATCTGCGGGCGCAGCTTAACGCGCTCAGTCACCTTAAAAGCTCTCGCGATATTCAAATCGAAAGCGAATTGACCGGGGCCCCTGCCGGCGTTGCGCGGCAAATCGCCGGTTTGCCCAATCGTCGGCAAGAGCAAACTGACTCAAAATCGAGCCGTCGAGCGCCTGTCCCGGACCTTCGCCATTTCAGGACCTTCATATCACCGGTAAAGATCGGCCGATCATTATTGATGTCATCAAGATTCCGATCTGCGCCGAGACCTAGTGTTGAATGGCGCACCCGAAGCCAGTCGGATTATTGGCGAGATACGCAGACGGCCCAAATATTTCGGCGTGTCCAGCGTACCGGAGAAAACAAATCGATGCCGGCGGTCCTGTAGGCCGTAAACGAACTCGCGTTGAAAGTCTGCGGCGATCAAAGCATCTGAGGTGTTCACCACGCCGTCATCCTTCAAAAACGACAGCGTGTAAGCGACGTGAAATGAAAATGCGATGCCGTTCTTTGACTGGCGAAAGCGATTTCGCAGCTCAAGCGTCAGGCCGTGGTAAGACACTTCTGCCAGACCGGAATCAACTGTCTTCCACTTCGCCTTTCGATGGATCGGGTCGCAGCGAATTCAACGCCGCCAGCGCCGTGGATGTTACAGACGTGGTGGACGTGAATGCGTTGAGGTTGACCAGCGAAACCGGCACGCCAATTCCGTAACGTGCACGACTGAGTTTGATTAGCCGGATCGGGCGGAGCCAGGACGAACCGCACCAAATCCCCGCGGTCGAGGTGTTGAGAATGGGCCGCACGCCGGCCGGCTTCGACAGGAAGTTGGAGAAATCGCGCGAGGCGAGATAGTCCGTAAAGCTCTTGAACCCTTTGGCAACGCCGGCGCGTTCGTATTGAACTCGCGCCAGAGGTGCAGGCTGCGGTTCCACGTGTAGTTCCGCCTCAATGACGAACGTCTTGCCTCATCTGCCGCTCGAAACCGACATTCACCTGGTAACTTTCCGGAATGCGCAAAGTGGGATCGAGTCGCCTCGAGAACGCTGCCCGCGCTCGACGTGCCGCTAGTTACCCACGGCGAATTGTTTGACTAATGGAGAGCCGGGTGTCAGCGTCGGTGGGAATTTCGAGGTTGGTGGCAATGAACGCGCGCCGTTGAGCATCGGTCATCACCTTTCCCGTCGCCGGATCAGTCAACGCATCAGTATCGAGGAACAGCTGCTGGGCACCGGTGGTGAAGTCATCGATCGTTCTCAGCAGCGCCCGGTTATAGAAAATTTCCCGCGCCCGCGCGAATCACGCGTCTTACCGCTCTCGAAAGGATCGTAGGCCAGCGCAAAGCGCGGTCCGAAATTGTTCGAATCGTTGACGATATTTTCATTCTCATAACGCAGGCCATAACTCAGTAAGACGTTAGGTTTGATTCGCTCATTCATCCTGCGCAAAAGGCCGGCATAAGTATTGTGCTGGATCGAAGTCGTCAGGAAGTTTGGCGAAAGCGGCTCGGGAGGTTCTCCAGAAAATCGCCGGCGCTATCAAAGTTCCAGGTCCCCGTCGCATCCGAAAAGTCAATGAAGGTTGATTTGATTCGCTCGAACGTCGCTGCGCCGAATTTCAACGAATGGGCACCGTGAACGTACGCGAAGATTTCCTGGAACTGAAACCGGCTCTCCGTTGCGATCAGTTGCTCCAGTCGTCGAGGTTCCCGCGATCAAGGTTCCGCAGTATTCAAAGCCGCAGAATCTTTGATGGCGATGAGCACGACTGACTTGGCGGCGCCGCCGACAGCCTCCACCGCGGGCGTCAGCCGCGAGAACTGAAAACGGGTCTGGGCCACAGCCTTCGACGAGAGCACTAAATTATCGGAATAAGCGATGGCTTCGGTGTTTCGTGACTTGCCCACCAGGGCCTCGGCTAAGACGATCGCCACCGCCAAACTGCCGGAGGTTATTCAATCGGCCAAATTGAAACAGAAATGCGCCGTCGTGCAGCTTCGTCCACTTCTGATCAGCGCGCGGTGAAAGATGTGATTTCGCTGCGGCGTGCTGACCGGCGAAATGAACGGGCGCGATTCCATTGGTAGCCGTCAGCGCCGGCTCCGATGGATTTTCTGCGCGCTTTAAACCTGGATTGGTCGGCGCCGGCAGCGGAAACAGTGGATTCTGATCGAACGGCACGAGGCGTCATCGATCAGCGTCGATTCGAGAAACGGTGTCGTACTCGTAGGCAGTGAAGAAGAACGTGCGCTTCTTTTCCGCTATAGACGTGCGGGATGATGACCGGGCCGCTGAACGTAAATCCAGGTCGTGCTGCTGCAATGGCAGACGCTTGATGCCCAGCGTATTGTTCTTCCAACTGTTCGCATCCAGCGCTTCATCGCGAAAGAAGTAGTAAGCCCGTCCGCGAAACTTTGTTCGCGCCGCCACGCGTGCGCAGGTTGATGCGCCCACCTGAGGCGCGGCCATACTCTGCGGCAAATTGATTGCGGATGATCTGAACTTCGTCAACTGCATCGATCGAAGGTGTAAACCGTTCCTTCGCCGATCGATCGTCGTTGTTATCCAGGTCCGTCGATCGTGATGTTGTTCGAATAAGCCGTGCCGCCGGAAATCGAAAAGTTGCCCGCTTCTTCAGGCGTCGTGCGGGCCGAAGGATCGGTGGCCAGGTCGCGCACCGACAAAGGCTCTTCCGCCACGCCACCCATCGTAAAGATCAAATCGATCGGTGAGCGCGAGGACCACCGGGAGGTTTTCAATCTCGCGCGTCTTGACGGTCCCGCCGACGACGGTGCGCGTCACATCGACAGGCGACGCATCTTCGGTGGTTATTACCACGGTGTCGAGCTTGAGACCCGGCGGGAACAGGATGAGATCAATCTGCGCATTTCGCCCGGCGGTGAATTCCAAACCAGATTCAACCGTCGTCTGAAAGCTGTTGGCGACGGCGGTCAGCGTGTACTTGCCCGGCGCAAGCTGAATTATTTTGTAGTTGCCATCGCCATCCGTAACGGCCGCCGCGTTCGACTTTGGTGTCGACCAGTTTCGCGGTGATGGTTGCGCCCGGAATGACCGCGCCGTTTTGATCGAGTTACTTTGCCGCTGATCGTGACGTTGTCGAGGTCCTGCGACGCTGCAGACAGCGACAGACAGCACGACAATTGTCGCTGCGACCACGAGCCTTGTTATTCGCAGTAGGGGGCATCGGGCGCCGCTGGCAATTAATCGGTTAGCATCCCAGGGCGGCAGACTTTACCATCGCGGATCCGAATGGCCTCAAGCATCAGCGACGATCGCAGAGTATAATTGGTTGTCAATGAAGAACTTCGTCACATTGCGAACGAATCTGTCATCTCAGGATTTTTGCTTACCATCGCCCTTGGTTGCGCGCTTATGGCATCGCGCGCAGGCGGCGCAAGTTCCGGACGTAAACGAACTGCTGAAGAAGGTGGTCCGAAACCAGGCCCGGCTTCGGCGCGCTGATCGCGAGGTTAATTGGCGAGTATGGTCCAAGATGACAACATCCTGATCATTCTGGAGCAGAACGGACGGCTGCGGGCGCTGTTTAATCGATCGGACCATGTCGCCCCTCAAAGAGGTCTCTCGCAGACTACGTTCGAGGTTATTTCAACATACGCGCACGCACGGCCAGGCTATCTGGCCTTTAGCGCGACAATCAACCGGACGCGCCACGTCAGGTCTACGGTCTTCATTACGCGCCGCAACATCGAACCTGAAATCGGGAAATCAACTTCGCATTAAGCCGCTGCGGCCAGTCCGGGAGCTGATGAAGGAAGCCCGCGCGGCGCCAGCCGCCGACAGAAGCCGGCGACTTTCGCGCGGCCGATCTGGTCGAGCTGACGAAACTCGATCTGACAATCAGACTTGAAGTTCGTTACGCTACTACTAAACAACTTTCTCGGTACCGTTTTCTATTCCCAGGCGCGCGCGTTCATGCAACGTCCGCCGCCGACGCCGTCGTCCGCGTCAATCAAAAACTGCAGCGGTACGGGCTACGGCTTGCTGATTCACGACGCTTATCGACCCTGGTACGTAACGAAGGTTTTCTGGGACGCCACGCCTGACGACAAGAAGGTCTTTGTCGCCAATCCCGCGAACGGCTCGCGCCATAATCGCGGCTGCGCGGTTGACCTGACGCTTTACGATTTGAAAACCAGGAAGCCGATTGAAATGGTCAGCACTTACGACGAGACGACCGCGCGCGCCTATCCCGATTATCCCGGCGGCACTTCGCTGCAGCGCTGGCATCGCAAGCTTCTGCGCGACGCAATGGAGGCTGAAGGCTTCACCGTTTACGAAGCTGAGTGGTGGCACTTCGATTATCAGGACTGGCGGAAGTATCGAATCGGTAATCTCACGCTTTGAGCAGATCGAGTGATTTGGAGTGCGCCGGCAGAGCGCAGCGGCGACGGCGCTTTTGATTTGTATTCGCAATGCCTTCCGAACCAATAAACGTCGCATTTCAGCAGACTGCCGCGATCCAAAGCGCCGTCGCCGCTGCGCTCTGCCGGCGCACTCCACAATTGACGCCCATGGACTTTCCTGAACGCTTCAACATGGCCGACTACTTCCTCTATCACAACCTGGAGGAAGGACGCGAAAACAAGGCCTGTCTTTATTTCAAAGATCAGACGTACACCTACGGCGAGGCCGCGCGAATGTCGAACCGCGTCGGCAACGCCCTGCAGAATCCTGGTGTGAAGATGGAAGATCGAGTCCTGATCGTGCTGCCTGATTGTCCTGAATTTGTCTGGACGTGGTTCGGCGCGGCGCGCATCGGCGCAGTCATCACAATGGTGAATCCGCTCTTGCCGGCGGATGACTACCGTTATTACCTCGAGGTGACATACGCGCGCGCGCGCCGCGATCGTGCATGAAGTCTTTCTCAAGCCGTTCGCCGAAGCGGCGGCCAGCGCTGAGTCAGCACTGCGCTCGGTCCTGGTTGTGCAAAATGAAGAAGCACTCGACGCCGAGACCTTCGATTCTCACAGTCAAACTCAAGTCATTCTCATTTGCTGAAGTCAGCTCTTCCGCAGTCGACGGCATGCAAGGCAGCCGATACACATCGCGACGACATCGCCATCTGGCTATTCACATCGGATCGACCGGCCATCCAAAGGGCGCGGTTCATTTGCAGCACGACCTGCCTTACAACACTGAAGTCTTTGCCAGGCAGACGATGGGCGTAAACGAAAACGATCTGACGCGTTTCGGTTCCCAAGCTCTTCTTTGGATATGCGACGGGAACGAACCTTCTGTTTCCGTTTGCGGTGGGCGGCGCGACAGCCTTATTCGCGGAACGCTCGACACCCGAAAAGATGTTCGAAGTGATCGAGCGCTACCAGCCGACGATTCTCACTACGGTACCGACGATGATCAATTCAATGCTGAACGTGGAGAATGCGGGCGCGCATGATCTCTCCAGCATTCGCTTCTGCTATTCGGCGGGTGAAGCGCTGCCGGTCGAGCTTTATCATCGCTGGAAAGAAACCTTCGGCGTGGAGATCTGCGACGGCATTGGCTCTGCCGAGATGTTTCACATTTACATTACGAATCGACCCGGTGAGGTAAAGCCCGGCAGCCTCGGCCGCATCGTTGGAAGGTTACGAAGCCAGGATTGTTGATGCTGACGATAACGAAGTTACGACGGGCGAAATGGGTACGCTGAAAGATCAAAGGCGACTCAGCCGCGTTGTGTTACTGGAATGCGCACGAGAAAATCGAAAGCGACCTTTGCCGGTGATTGGTGCACGAGCGGCGATCAGTTTCACGTCGATACGTCGGGCTACTACTGGTATCACGGTCGCACGGACGACATGTTGAAAGTGAGCGGCATCTTCGTCGCGCCGGCGGAAATTGAAAACTGTCTGCTTGCAGCACGAAGCCGTGCTCGAATGCGCAGTGGTCGGACATGAGGATGATGATGGCCTGGTGAAGCCCAAAGCATTCATCGTCGCCGCGCGACTGGACTGGCCGAACTGACGCCACTCGCTGATGACATCAAGCACTTTCGTAAAGAACCGCATCGCCCTGTACAAGTATCCACGCTGGATCGAATTCGTCACCTCGCTGCCAAAGAACGACCGCGGAAAAATCGATCGCAAGCTGCTGAAAAAGTAGCAGTCAGTCAGTACCATCCGCGTAAGCTGGATGGGATCAAGATGCCCCTAAAGTGATATGACGCTCTCCGTCCCATTTGCTCACGCAAAATGGGACTGACCTCATGCTGACGGTCCTGCCCTACCGCCGCAATGCGGTTGCTCAAGCCAAAACCCCAACAAAATCGTCGAAAAACGCACTCCTTTTTGGAAATGTATACGTACTAACCATTTCTTAGAGACTGGAGTGAACCGATAAGTGCCTGCTACTTACATGCGAACATTCTTACTCTTGATCGCCGCTGCCGTCGTATTTGCCTTGCCCGCTACCGCGTCGGCAGACACGGTCACACTTTACAGCCCCCGCAACTGCCCCCAACCAGGGCAATGGCGGGCCAAACCAATTCAGTCTCGATCACCACGACGCTTACACGTGGCGGATCGGTGGCGTGAACCTGACTGGCAGTACCATCACCAGCGCGACATTGACGATCCGCAACATCAGCAACTGGGACAGCAATGCAAACCGGCTGTTCATTCACTTGCTCGACACGGCACGTAACGCGGGTGTGGCGTCATTCCAGGATGCGCCCGCGAGCCAAACGCCGGTCACCGATATCAACGACAACTTTGCCGGCACAGCGCTATCTGAACAATCCTCTGGTCGGGTCGGGAACGGCAAACACATTCCTGACGTCGCAGTCGTTTACGACCACGGCGAGGACTTACGTCTTACACCTTCACGGCCGATCAGATTATCTGTGTTGAGCGCCTACTTCATGAATGGCGGCGACATCGCATTTGGATTAGATCCTGATTGTCACTTCTGGAACGACGGCATTGTCTTCTCGTTCACGACCAAGCCGACGGCTACGCCGGAACCGACGACCATGGTTTTGTTGGGAACCGGTTTGGCAGGACTTTACTACAACCGCAAGCGTAAGAAGCAGGCGAAGATTATCGATTAGAGTTAGCTCGCGATTTGTCAAGAATAAGCCGCGGAGCAACTCCGCGGCTTTTTTATTTGGAGCGCAAGCATCCTGCCTGCGGACCGCCGGCATCGCCGGTTGTAATTAAAGAGCGCGCAGAGGTGCGCGCACCGCCGACAAGGATGTCTGGCGCTCCTACCTCAATCTGCCTTCAAGATCATAGTCGCGCAAACGGCGATAGAGAGTTGAAGGCGAGATGCCCAATATCTCGGCCGCTTTACCACGATGCCATCCGACCTTTCCAGGGCCGCGATGATCTGTTGCTTCTCGAACGTCGCGCAGCGATCCGGTATTACCAGCAGCAGGCATCGCGCCTGGCGCTGACGCTGGCGCTCCGACAACGCCGCGTCCGGCGCCGGCACGTAAGGCATTGCCCCATTCAACCGCGCGACCTCTGGCGGCAACTCGTTCGCGGTAATCACACCTTCGTTTGATAACAGGACGGCGCGCTCTAAACAATTCCGCAGCTGGCGCACGTTACCCGGCCATTGGTATGAACGCAGCCGCTCGAGTGCGTCGGCACTGACCGCAGGAGGAGCGGCCCCGCCGAGCTGCTTAAGCATGTGATTCATTAGCGGCTCAATATCGTCCGGCCGTTCACGCAACGGCGCGAGGTGAATCTGAAAACTGTTGATGCGATAGAGCAGATCGGCGCGGAAGGTCCCGTCGCTAACGATCGTGTCGAGATTGCGATTTGTCGCCGCGACGATGCGCACGTTGACTTCAACCTTGCGCACGCCGCCGACGCGGAAGAAGGTCCGCGTTTCAATCGCGCGCAAGAGCTTCGCTTGCAGACTCGCAGGCAGCTCAGTCACCTCATCGAGGAACAGCGTGCCGCCGTCAGCCAACTCAATCAGTCCGAGTTTGCGAGCCTTCGCGCCGGAAAACGCGCCGGCTTCGTAACCGAACAATTCTGATTCGAGCAACGATTCCTGAAACGCCGCGCAGTTAAGATCGATGAACGCTCCGCCGGCGCGACTCGACAGGCGATGGATGGCCTGCGCGATTAATTCCTTGCCGGTGCCGGATTCACCGGTGATCAAGACGGAAGCTTCTGAGGGCGCGACGCGTTCAACCAGACGAATCGCTTCAGCCATGGCGCGCGATTGGCTGACGATTTCCGGCAGCGGCGTCTTCCGCTCGATCTGGGCCCGCAGCCTTTGGTTGTCAACGCGCAGGTTGCGCTTCTCGCACGCCTGGCGCACCCGCACATCGAGTTCATTAATGCTGTAAGGCTTGGTGAGATAATCGTAGGCGCCGAGCTTCATGGCTTCGACGGCGGTTTCGATCGTGCCCTGGCCGGTGAGCATGATCACTTCCGGCGGGTTCGGACGTTCGTGCACGCGGCGCAGCAGATTCCATGCCGTCCATGCGCGGCATATTGATGTCGCACAGCAGCACATCGACGTTGCTTCTTCGAGTTTGCGCAGCGCCGCCTCGCCGTCGGGGCGGCCTGCACTCGATAACCCAGTCGTTGCAGTTCCTTCTGCAAGACGAGCCGGAGGTTTGCTTCGTCTTCGGCGATCAATAATCGCGCGTCACGTTGTTCGTTCACTTGTTTCCCCGCACTTAGGGTCGCTACTAATCAGCAGCAACCGGCAACGTAATCGTAAAGCGTCGTGCCCACACCGACGCTGGAGCGAACGTCCAGGCGACCTCCATGATCAGATAAAATACCATAACAAACCGCCAGTCCCAGACCGGTGCCGCTGGCCGACGTCCTTGGTCGTAAAGAAGCGGATCGAAAATCTTCGTCATGTTTTCAGGTGCGATGCCGGCGCTGGTGTCCTTCACCTGGACCAGCACGCGCGAGCCCGAATGGATAGCCCGCAAGGTCAGCGTTCCACCCTGCCGGGCATCGCATCAGATCGGCATTCGTCGCCAGCGCCACCACCGCTTGCTGCAGCTGGCCCATGTCGCCCGAGACCATCGGTAGGTTCTCTTCCGCCTCGATCTCGATCTGGATGTCGCTGCCACCACGCTCTTGATGAGTGACGAGACGGGCCGTCCCCTTGATGAGTTGATTCATATCGACGGGGAGCGCTGTCCCGCTCGCAAACGACTAAAGTCCAGCAGGCCGTTGGTTATGGTCTTACAGCGAAACGCTTCTTCCCGAATTAGCCCCAGATACTCGCGCAGATCGTCTGGCGTCCTGTGAACAGGCAAACGCGCCTTCCGGAGATCCTTTTTCGAGTGATTCAGCGCACGCAGCAATCGTAGCCAGCGGATTATTGATCTCGTGAACTACCCCGGCCGCCAGGCGCCCGACGGCGGCGAGTTTTTCAGCGCGGGCAACCGCGCGGTCCGATTTTACGCGGGCGGTTATGTTCTCGCCGACAGTAATCACATGCGTGACTTCGCCGTCTTCGCCGGCGCGCATCGGAATCTTGCTAATCAACCAATGGTTGGTCTCGCCGTCAAGACTGACGGTCTCCCGTTCAACTCGGTGAATGCCGCCGGGTCATGAACACCTGACTGAATTCGCGCTCGAGCTTTCGCGGTTCTGCTTGGTCAGCACTTCGAAGATGTTCTTGCCTAGGACCAGGCCGCGCGGCAGACCGAGTTCGCCCAGCTCACGATTGCGGTTCCAGGCGACGATTTGATACTCGCGATCAACGGCGTACGAGCGACAGCGGCAACGAGTCGACAATCGCTTCGGTGAAGCGCTGCTGCATCTCAGCCTGGGCGGTTCGGCGATCGACCTCCTGGGCCAGGGTCGCCGCCGATTCACGGGCCTTCAAGATACAAGCGTGAGATTTGCGCCGCAAAGGCAGCTTGTTGCGGCGGCCGGCATCAACTAACCGGCACTCCGTTTCCGTGCAATCCTCTGACTCGCGGAACGCCACGAGCAGCGGCGCCTGGAATTCTTTTCGCCGAACCCGATCGGCACCAGGTATTCAACTTGATGTTCGGCATCGCGAAACAGGAATTCTTTGGTGACTGCTGATGCGCAATGGCGGAGTTCGATCGCGCTGACAACAACCATTTTTCGAGGCGCTTCTGATGGATTAGAGCCGAGCTACCAGCGCTACCTTCTCGATCAAATACGGAGACGGCGAGGCCTTTGCCGTTATCGCGGATCGCGCAGGCGGTCATGCGCCGCGCTGGTTCCTTCAAACATCGCGCCGGCGAGCCGGCGGGCCAGTTGCTCGGGCCCAGCGTCCGCAAGAGTCCGCGACCGAGATCCGCCAGAAAACTCAGCTCGCGATTGTTACCGCGTAGTTCTGATTCGCGTTGCGCGACGCCCAGATGCGAATTGACGCGCGAGACCAGTTCACCGGGGCTGCAGGGTTTGACGATGTAATCATCGGCGCCGGCGGTGAATGCTTCGACTTTTCGTCCCTCGCCGTCATTCGCCGAAAAGACGACCAGCGGCAACTGCTTCAGACTCGGCTGGGCGCGCACTAAGCGACAGAGCGCGAGGCCGTCGACTTCGGGCAAGCCCACGTCGAGCATGACGAGATCGCACGATTGTTCGCGCAGCAGACGCAAAGCCGACGGCGCATCGTTAACGGTTATGGTTTTGTGACCCGCGAGTTTCGAAAGATGCTGCGCAGGCCTTTCGCGCGCCGAACTGTCATCGTCGACGATGAGCAAGGTTGCGGGCAGGTTGGGTTCAATTGATGAAAGAGCCATTCGTATGAATCAACACAGAGAGTCAAACGTCGGTGCAGACTTCTCGGGAAATCTGAGGCGAGCGCGGCTTGGGCGCTCACTAGGTTGAGCACAAAGCAGGACAAAAGCGCCGGAATTAGACGGCCATCAGAACGGCGGCCGGTGCGTGGATAGGTGGTTTGTGGACCCGCTTGCCACCTTCCAACTCTGACTGGTTGGAGTCGAAATTGTCAAGGAATTAGTTGATTTTGCGCAGTTTGAGGTGCGCCGGGCTTGACGGCGCTTTGGTTCAGCCGAGCCTGGGAGCGGCAGCGACCGAATCGAGAGTTAATTCGACTCGCAATTCGCGGACGGCTCTTGATCCGTGCCGTGCGCTTCCGACGGCGCACTCCAAAGATGGGGATCTGCGCCGGAAGTAAACGCTGCTGGAGCAACTCAGCATTTACTTCCGGCGCATGATTCGGCAGCTAACCGGGTGCTGGCACGCATCCGTTACCTGGGGTGTTGGGCAAGCGTCGTCTTGCTTAAATCTTTAGGCGGCTAGGAGACCCAGTGCGGTGGGCCTGTCCGGCGGTTATCGCTAATCTAGCCGCACACTCCTCTTTACAACCTCGCGTGCCGTTCACGATTCACTGTAATTTCGGCGGAATAATGCGCAACCGAGTGCGTTCTGTGAGTGCGGTCATCTATTCAATCTGACCCAGTCAAAAGACGGCGTAGCGCAAGCTGTCAGCTTAGGGCGCCTGCGCAAACTGACGAGCTTGGCGTTAGCGAAAACATCCGTGCCTGACAAGCTTCTGCATGCACATGTGCACTTTTCATGAACCTTGGATCGAGAAACACGAATTAGTGCACTCCTGCTGAAAGAAGCGCCAGTCGCGAGCAAAGCTGTCGGTTACGGCGAGTTGCTGCGGCACTCAATCGCGCTTTCGCTTGCTGTGGTTTGGTCTGTAGGTCGTCAGCCAGATGGGCGACTGGTTCGACACCATCGCGGTTATACACGATCGCGCTGCACCTCAACCGGATCGAGCCGCTCAGTCGCGCTGATCATGGTGGCGCGTTTTCTGCCAACCGTGGTGCTTGGTCCGGGCGCGCATGGAGTGATTGCCGATCGGTTCAGCCGCGCGTTCAACTCATGATCGCTGCGGACATCATGCGGGCAATCGTGGTACTGGATTCCTTTGGTGCGCCGGCCCGATCAGATGTGGCTGGTCTACGTGCTGACGGTGCTGCAACTTGCGTTTTCGACTCTCTTCGAGCCTGCCAAGACCGCCGTTATCCCCTTCAATCGTTTCAGACCGAGAGCTAGTGCCGGCCGAACGCGCATTGCCGCGTGTGACCTGGTCTGTGATGCTGACCTTGGGGCCAGCGGTTGGCGGTTTCGTGGCTGGTTTGTTCGGAACCAACGTCGCGTTCGTCCTCGACTCTCTGACGTTTGTGGCTTCGGCCATCTTAATCGGCAGCGTTCATTTTCTCCGCTCAGTCCCAAACGCGCCGAGTCGAAGCTGACCCTGGGAAGGGCGCTGGGTATCACCGAAATGATCGAGGCGTCCGTTATGTCAATCATCACCCACGCGTTAATGGTGGTTTACTTGTTTGTGAAGACGGCGTGTGGGAATGGGCGGCGGAATCTCATCGCTGTTGGCGGTATTCGGCGAGCGGATTTTCCCACGCTGCCGGCAAGGCGGCAACCGGCATCGGCGTGGCTGTTCACGGCGCGCGGCATTGACACCGCCGTGGGCCCGTTCATTGCCAGACGCTGGGCCGGCGAAACGCAGATCGCAGATGCAGACCGCGATCGGCATCGGTTTATGACCGGTGGGATTTTTGTCATCCGGCCTTCGGCGTCAGCGGCAGCTTCGTGTTGGCTTTATCTATTCCTCGCTATCGCTCATGCGCCGCAGCAGCATTCTGGGTATTTTCACCACCGCTGCAGCGGCGCGACCGAGGATCAGTCTCGTGGGGCGGTGTGTTCGCCGCGGAACTGGGCCTGGCTACTTTGACGATGGCCGCATCGAATTACGTGGTGGCGCGAGTTGATGGATCGATCGGATTCTCGCCTCGTGCTAGTTACGGCCGGGGTCGGATTTTTTCGTGTTGCCGGGCATTATTTGGTTCGTTACCCAGCGCGATGGAGGGACCGCGCTAGAAGTTTCCCGCGGCTGGTGAATCAAAGCCCGTCACGACAGAACAAGTGACAGCCGGCGCTGGAAACTGAGCATTTTGAAATCTGATTTTTCAATGGGCAAGATAAAGATCGGCGTCATGGGCCTCGCGGAAACAGCAGCACAACGCTGGAGCTTGGTTGCCGCCGCTCAAACCTGGGACAGGCGGTCGCTCAAAGCAGCGCCGTCTTGCTTACCAGGCGCTACCACTGGCGTCATTCACCTCGTCGGCAAAACTGCGCGTGAGGCGGGAGCATTTCACATCGGCATTTCTCCGGTGAGAATGAACGCGAGCACCGTCGAGACTTTTCGGCTGCCGGCTGACGCGTGTGACGCAATCATCTACACCGGTTTCGGTTTGAAAGCGCCGCAACGTCGTGCTGGTCAGGATCATGCGATGTCGTAATCTTCATCGCCGGATCAATCGGATCCTTGAATGAATTTACGATTGCTTACGACGAAGCTGCAAGATTATCGGATGTCTCGTCGGCACGGGCGGAGTCGCCGATGAAATCAAACGCATCGCCGAAACATTTCCGAAGAAAACGAAGGCGAAGGATTGTCTATGATGCTGATCCCGTGAGACTGTTGGACGCCTGCCTGGCGTATCAGACCGGGGAGCGGAGCGACCTGATCATGGGTCACGTATGTGGATTGGCCCCGTCGCATCCTCCCACCCCACGCGGGCGCTGCCCGCGCGGGGACCCCGGCCCGCTCCGGGTTCTGACACGGAGGTAATGAAAGAGAACGTATGGATCTAGGTCTGAAGAACCGGGTCGCCATTGTCGCGGCGGCGAGTCGCGGCATCGGTTTCGCGTGCGCGCGCGCGAACTGCGCGTGAGGGTGCGCGAGTTTCCTTTGCTCGCGCGACGCGCAACATGCGTCTGAGGCAGCGCAGAAGATTCATCAGGAAACCGGCGCAGACGTCGCGGGCATCGCCTGTGATGTCAGGAATGACGCCGAAGTGCGAGGTTCGTCAACCTCGCGGTCGAACGCGGCAGCCGGATCGATATCTGCGTGTCACCAACGCCGGAGGCCCGCCGGGCGAAGACTTTCGCGGAAACTGGATCCTCGGAAGTCTTTCGTGAGGCGTTTGAGCTAAATGCGCTGTCAGCGATCAGGTTTGCGAAACTGGTGCTCCCGAGATGCTGGAACACAAAATGGGGACGCCATCATCAATATCACTTCGGTGTCGGTGAAGCAGCCAATCGATGGCTCTACTCTTATCGAACACCGTCCGCGCCGGATTGACCGGTTGGGCCAAGACAGTTTCAAACGAAGTCGCGGCGCAAGGTGTAACGGTTAACAACGTCGCGCCAGGCTACACCCTGACGGAGCGGCAAGACGAGCTTTGCGGAGGTGCGTGGTAAAGCCGCCGGCAAATCGAAACAGGGAGATAATTGAGTCGTGGGCGTTGCAGGCGCCATTCGGCGAATGGCCCAGCCGGAAGAGATTGCCGCCGCCGTCGCGTTCCTCGCGTCGGAACGTGCTTCGTACATTACTGGTGTAACGCTGGCGGTCGACGGTGGTTGGGTGCGGAAGCCTTTTTGTAAATAAGACCAGCTCGAACTCTCCGAAAACAACTTTCCAGCCTGCAAGAACCGTAATGGTAGACTCCGCGCGCAACACCGCACGACTTCAAACCTCGCAAACCACAAGCGGTGTTTTAGCTTGCTGACTAAGGACTCAAACATATGAGTCCTGATCCACGGCCGTTGCGGCGCACGTCACTGAGATAGAAGCCCGGAGAATCGTTTTATCCGCTGTTTGGTCCTGCGGTCTTCTCTTCTCGTAAGGAGAGCCCATGAGAACCCATTCGCATGTTGTTGAGGATACTCTGGCACCTGGTAGTTGGAATTCTTCGTTCACCGATTGATTTCATCATCCTTGCTCTGCAGGTGTCCCGATCGCTTTGCGATCTTCGTCGTTATCGAAAGCGCTTGCCCTGTCTCTCCGTTGCCACCGGACATTCTTCGTAAGCCTGATCCGCTGATTTATTGCCAGAGCTATTTACAGAGTCTGGGACTGGCGGTGACCTGGGACAATCCGGACATGCAGCCGGAAAAGGTGGATGCCGGTCGATCCCATGACTTGCAGCCTGACACTGATTATGGTGTTCAGATTACCGTCCATAACGGATCGAACGAAGCGCCCGCGCCGGCAACGCAGGTCCAGTTGTATTACAGAAAATGGGGTGTCGCCGGTCCATGGAACCTGCGTGTCGCAAGGGAGCGTGGACCTGCCGGTGCGTGGCGCTGCTGGTGAGCCCGCGCTGATGACTCTGCCGTGGCACACGCCGGTAACCGACGGTCACTACTGTCTGATGGCCGTGCTGAACCACCCGGAACGATCTCAATCCCGCAAACAACTTTGGCCAAACCAACACGGACATACAGAAGAAACAAAGGCCCTCAAAGTCGTCAAGTTCGATATTCCAGTTCGTCATTCGTTGCCCGGACGCCGCACCTTGAGGTTGCAAATGACCAGCTATCGACTGCCGGCCGAGCCGATGTTCCCTGACGTGCCGGAGAGCGTCGCGCAGCGTTATGAAGAGGAAGTGAAGCGCCTCGGTGACTGCGCGCGTCGTTCGCAGAATTATTGAAGGCGAACCTGGTCACCGGAACACCTTCAGTCGATAACTGGAGCGCCTACCGACTCATCCGCCGTATCGGCCAGGCAAGCAAGTTGGCGTCAAGCAATTTGCCGAAAACTGGTTGCCGCCAGATCGTGGCGGCGAACTCACCGCAGGCGCATCCGCCGGCGGCCGCCTGGCTGCCGAAGCTCTGCAAGCGGAAATCACGCTCGATCCTGACGTCGAAGCCATCGTCGAGTTAAGCGTCCAGGTACCCGCAAATTTACCTCGGGCACGCGTCAGCCTTTCAGGTTAACGCGCTTGACGATCTGACCGGCCTCGTGTCGGCGGGTCGAAGTCCTGGTTGAAGTTGAGTGAAAGGAGCCGATCATGCCTACCAAGACACAAAATGTACAACTCCAGATAATGTTACGTCATGGGGAGCCGCGCGTCGTAAGGGGCGCCTCCCCTGCGGCGATAGCTGCGATCATTGCGGCCGCGCTCGGCATTCCCGGTGGGGTTGCCATTGGCATCGGTGTAATTCTTTGCGCCACTGGGCGGCCTGGCAGGATACTGCGATTGGTATTTCAACACTCGACTGGTGTGTATCTCAGACGATCAGGCCGCGGTCGCCAAGGTCCATCCAAACAACCATCGGTTTTGACGGTGACTTCTCGTCTCGATACCCTGGTGGCCCCAAACCCGCCGGGCGCAAACGCTGGCTGAGATCCAGGCGAAGTGCGCCGCTTCGGGCTTCCTGATGCAAGATATGTTCCGGGGCAACTGCCATTTGCTCCGGAGAAGGCCGAAGTGAGCCCGTGGTCGGGATCACCGATCTTTCACAGTTGAAATCGAGGGTACGCGCATGAAAGGCCTGCGTACCGGCGGCATGATCGGAGGCACGCTCGGGGCGGTGCCGGTCTGATTTTCCTGGCAGCCTGTGCGGCGGCCGTGGGATGAACCGGTGATCGGTCCTGCTCTTCTGCCTGCTGGTTGCGCTTATCATTGCCGCTGCCGGATTGGCCCTCGGCGCAGGTATTGGACATGGGCTCGCCAGTGATGGAGGGCCGAATGACGTGGGAGAAACCAGAGACATTGCGGAAAATGACTGCATCGCGTTTCGCGGCCGCGAGATATACGACTCCGGCCATGAGGGCTGGAATGAAATACACGCAGTCATGCGCATCATGAAACTGGAGATGAATGCGCCAAGCTCACTCCGATCGGATCAAGTCATTATTAGCCGACTACAGGAGGCAGATGACCGGGGACACATACCGAGCAAGTGAGGCATGGAAAGAATCATTTCACGCTGTCCATCGACGCATCGGCTAATGGGAATCTGCCTGCGCGAACCTGGTGAGTCAGTGCGAGTCCGCCGACAATACGCGCGAGAGCACGTGAGCCATAAATGGATTACACTACGGTGATGGCGCGTGGTTGGGAAAGCAAATCAGTCGGAAGATCAAATCGGCGCTGCCGAGGCCGAACGAGAAGAGCTTCGCAATCGCCAACGGCTTTCAGCCGAAGAGCGCGAGCAGAGCAGGAACGCAAACAGTCGCTGCTCGCTTCACGCTCGCTGATCCTCAGCCGAATCAAAGCTGCGCGCGATCCCGCCATCGAGCGCAACTCAAAGTCGCGCTCGACCAACTCGATGAACAGTTACGAGAGACTCTACTGACAATCCGCGCGCCAACTAGCTCATGGATTCGGGCGCGGACGCCGGGCATCTTAAACTTCGAAGGCATCCACGGCCGCGTTGAGCTTTATCTCTGTGAAAGTCCGGAGTCGAAATCGGGTTTCCGGCTTCGATGTTGAAGCCCGCGCTACGAATGGGAACTTGACTCCATCGACGTCGCGGTAATCTTCAAAATCAACCTGATCGGGGATCAGCCCGATCATCGTTGTCAGGAAACGTCATGCGCCGGACCAACATATCCGGTCGTGGCGTCAAAGTAAAATCGCAGCCGCCGTCCGTCAGGCGTCGTGCCATCAAGCCATGTTGACGTCCTTTTCGCCAATCCGGTCGCGGCGCACCCGGGGCGGACGCGCAAACTGATCTTTCAGATTAATCATACTCAAGAGGCTGTTCGCCGCCCGGAAATTGATCAACTCTCCTCCGGTGATCTCGCACGCGCCCGGCTGCCCTTTTCCCAGCCAACCTGACCATCGAAGCCACGCTCGAACGATCCCTGCGGCGTCGTGACTACGAAGTAGAACATGTCGCCCGGATTGAGATAAGCTCAAACGGAAGAGAGTTTCCATTCGCCTGGACAATTGTGCCCTTAGCGGTGCGCGTCTTGAGCTTACCGATGGCGGCTTGACCGCCTAAAGCGTCCGCATATTTCGCGAAGATCTCGTCTGCACGTCGGACCCGCAGGGTCGTGGGCTCGGCGATGCTTGCGGCTGAGCGCCCGGTGCAGCTCGCTCCTGGTCCGGCTGCCTTTGATTTGGCGGCGGCGAAGGCAGCGGCAATGGCAAAGTGCGGAACGCCCTGCGGTTGATTGCGCCCGCGATGGCAGGTGTAACACGACACGGTCGGATTGCCTTTGAAGGTGCCCTTATTGACGTCCATCACCAACTTGATCATTTCGCGCGCGGTGTTCTTTCCCGGCTTGGTATCCGCAGCGTAATCCCACTGGCCACTGTTATTGACGTGGCAGTAATTGCACCGGCGACCCAACGAAGAGGCGAAGTAATTCATGACGCGGAATGAATTGCAGAAACCGGCATATCGCCGAGCAGCTTCACGTTCTTCTCCCCGGACCTTCCTGCGCGATTGTTTTCTCTGGCGCGCTGGTAGCGGGCGTCTGTTCCGGCTCGGGCATTCCCAAAGCTGAATACAAAGGCGCAAATTTGTTCTGATTAGCAGACGCGTCGCTGCGCGCGAAGGTTGCTGGTGACGACCACCGCGCAAGCACAGGCTAAGGCCACGACGACAAATCTCAGGACGGCTAGTTTCATTTTTCGCTCCGATTTTCTTTTTGCACGAGCCCCAACCAAGAGGGCGACGACTGACAAGACTAATGGCACGAGTTATAGATGAAACACGCGAATCATGCAATGCGCCAAAGCTGAGCATGTGACAAAGAAAAACACCCGGCGATGAACCGGGTGTTTTGTTTGGAGTCCTGCCTTCAGGCGGCTCTTTTGAAGATGCGACCGAAGGCGATACTCCGGCCTATTTCTTGCGCGCGTGATTTTCTTTCGATTTCATCAACACGTCGAGCGACTGATAAATCTGCAAATACATTTGGGTCTCGCGCGGAATCAATGACCGCCAACCCTGGCCCGCTCCGGCGAATGTATCCGGGCAGCTTCGCGGCGTTTGAGTTGTAACCGGCAGCCATGATCTCACTGTTGGTCGCTTGCTTGCCCGTCAAAGAAGCCTGCACGTCTTCATTCGCTGAGAGATCGCCCCAGGTATCCTGCATATAAAGCAGCATTGCTTCCAGCGCGTTACCGTGATTGCGCATGCCGGCGACGAAATCAGGATTCAGACCGACGCCGGGATGTCGCTCCCGCATCAGGTTGTAAGTCCAGGGAATCATCTGGACCATGCCGCCCGCCCCTGCTGAACTGACTGAAAACCGATACGTGTCGAGTTCGTTCAGCGCATACAGCGATATAAATTTCTTCGAAGAGCGCGATGCGATTTTCGTTGCGGAACCGTTCGTGATCTACGTGTTCGACGACGCAAAGACGCTTGGCAATATCAACCAGCATCGGGTTGATCGGATTGCCGCGATGCGCGCAAGCGCTTGGCCGCGAGATCGACCATCGAGATTCACGCAAGTCTGCCCGGCTTTCATCAAATCCGCCGAAAGCAATGCCGGATGCGCCGATGTGTAATAGGCCATCTCGCGAAACTTGCCGGCGCGTTCAATCGGAAATTCAACCACCAGTGGCAACAGCGAACGATTCTTGTCGTCAAAGATGGTGACGCGCGGTGTTCACGCCGTTCGCGCGAACAATGCGAATCTGGACCGGCAAACCCATCGTGCTGACGCCGGAGACTTCTGCGCCCTGGTCAGGAACGTCTGCTTGTTAACGCGGATCAAATGAATCTGCGAAGTTTCAGGATGCAGCGCGGCGATCGTCACAAACTCCAAAGAGGGCGTCGCATGGCTGTCGGTGCTGGACGCGCCTTCATCAAACGTTGAGCTTCGCCGATGCGAATGCGCAGGCGATTCGGAGTCAGAGGCCGATTCGATTGCTTCTTTGGCTACCGCGCGCGCTTCATCCTGTTGAAAATGGTTAGCGGCCTTCTTGTGGGGCGGCTGTGACGCGCGGGTCAGGTTGTCTGTTGACTCGCCTGCTGCTGGGGCTTAGCCGCGCGGTCGCGGTATTCGCCGCAGGCAACTGTGCGTGGCCGAGTCACTGGTTCGATCGACTTGTTCGATTGAGCTTGAACGTTGAGCGAGATGGCTGAGAGTCCGCGAGCGCGAATATGTAGTGAAGGTTGCGGAGCGGGCTTGTCGATGTCGGCAGAAACTTTCGAGCGGAGTGTCTTCGGGGAGTTCTAGCCAAACCCAGATTCGCGTACGCGTTACGCGCTTGTCAACGACTTTTTGCTGGAAGATCACACCATCAATTCCAGTTTTGTTCTGAAACATTCACGTAACAATTCCGCAAACTGTTCTGGAAGATGTCGCGATCGATTCCAAAATTATTCTGGAATATCTTACGTCTGTTTCAACTTTTTTCCAGCACTGAAATAGCGCGCTAACGCTTTTTATTCATTGCTAGCGGATAACTACTTGCTCCTCAATTTCATTCACGCGCGTGCGCCAGCTCTTCCAACTCGTCGCGCATCTGCGGAACGCGACCGAGATGCGCATTCAATCGTCTGTACTCAGCGAGTGGCTGAATGGGTATTCCCCACCACACCCCGGGCCGCACAATTTTTCCTGCGCAGCACTCCGCCTTCGATCCAATCACCGCGCCGCTCTGCACCCGAATGTGATCGCCAAAGCCAACCTGTCCGCCAATCACGCAATCATCTCGATCGTGACGCTGCCGCTAATCCCGGTCTGGGCCGCGATCACCACCCGCTCGCCAATGTCGCAGTTGTGACCGACATGGACCATGTTGTCGAGCTTGGTTCCCTTGCCAACTCGGGTCCTGCCCAACGCGCCGCGATCGACTGTGGTGTTGGCTCTAACTCGACATCATCTTCAATTACCACCGTGCCGATCTGCGGAAATTTGTGATAACCCAGGTCGCCGCGCACGATATCCGAATCCATCAGCACCAATCACAGCGCCGGCGTGCAAGATCACCTGATTGCCGATTGTCGCCCCATCTTCCACAAACACGTTCGGATGAATCACGCATTCGCGCGCCCACAGTTACCGTGTCGCCAATCGCCTGGCTCCGCGCGCGAATTTGCGTTCCGTCGCCGATAGTTGGAACCGTTCGCCGACGGCAGACGAAGGCGCCGATGAAAACGTCGCGGCCGATCTTCGCATCCTGCGCGCGACTACTGCCGATGGATGAATTTGCGGCCTTCTTGGTTTAGGTGGGTCAGGACCTCGGCGATCAACGCAAACGCCAACTTGGGGTTCGATACCTCAATCCGGCACGGCGCCTTGATGCCTGGCATCTTTTGGAACCAGGAGACATGCAGCCTGAGACGCGCCGGCTGCTGCGAAGAACTTCTGGCATCTTCGACGTAGGCAGTATCCCGCGCGCCCTGCCGACTCCAAACTCGCCACGCGCTCGATGATCGGTAGCGCCATCGCTAAAGACCTGACCGCCTACTCGGTCGGATAGCTGCGAGACTGTTTTCATCAGTGCGAACTGGAGAAGCCCGTGGTGAAGGGGCCCGGATAGTACAACGGCCCGTCGCCTTATCGCGAACAGGCTTGATTCTGGGGCCTTCCAGGCTGCGGTGCTGGCACACGTTTGCGTTGCCGTCCGGCCTTGCCTTTATCGTTTCGCGAATGAAAGCTCGCGGTAGTTATTTCGCATTTGGGAAACGGCTGCTCGAGTTGTGCGCTGATTAGGGCGCCCACCGCGTAATCCTGACCTTTGACAGCGGGGACTGGCGGCCGTCTTTTCAATGGCCTCGGCAAATATCATCGGTCCTTGTGAGCCGTAGCGTTAGTCTGATTCGTGGTCATGAAAACTCAACTGTGGGCGGTGCTGCTTAATTTCAACCTCGAACTGCATGCCAAAGGTCGAGGGAACCTGCCGCGCGCCTTCTTCTTCACTTTGCTGCTCGCAAACAACACGTTTTTGAGCGCCGGCCAAGCATACAGGCGCGGCGGCGAGGACTTTCCGGTTGAGCGGCACTAATGCGGAACCAGCTTCGTTGCTATTGGCGTCCCACCCGGAAAAACTTTGACATCTCTGTTTTGTCAATGACCCGTCCGCCGGCTCGAGATACGACGGCCGGTTATAAAATGACTTTGCCCTTTAAGATGGTCGCGAGGTCGTGCCGTTCAGTCTTGTAAGGACGCACCTCGTGGTTGGATATATTACTCGTCTGGAGCCACGACGTCATGCCCTTTCATGATTTTTTCAAAGTCATCCTCGCGATAAAACCTTGGAGTGTGGATACGCGTTGTCGCCTTCTATGATCTTAATTCAGCCCATCGCCGGAAGAAGACTTCTCCACGCTTTGGATCGACGACTGCAAAATAATAGAGCCGCCCAAGCCGCCATCTTCCATTCGCACGTGAGCAGCGCGACTACACCACTACTAGTCTTGATTTTGGCCTTCAGCGCTGCCGACCATTACGCACTCAGACAGGATCTTCATGTCGACCGAGTGGCGACATTATAAATGCGCAGCGACGGCCTGTTCAAATCCTCCAGCGCCATCCGGCTGAGAAAACGACGTCCTGGCCGTCGTTGATAATCCAGGCAGCCCAAGCCTCGCTTCGCAGATTTCGCTCTTTGCCCGTCGACTGTAATGTAGAGCGCAAAAGCGCCGCGCTCCCGCATCTCTGGGGTTGTTTTGATCCTGAAACTTGCTGGCCTGGCTTTATGCCGGCCACGCTTTGCGCGATCGCCAAAGCGGTAAAAAGGGCGAAACCAGTGAAGGATCATGCCGATCTTTTCATCATCTTGATTTTCGAAACTCACCCAAACTGAGTGCTGCGGCGCAAAGTTTATCAAACGATTCAGGAGTAAAATTAGCTTCAATTATTGCGCGCTGTTAACCGGTGGTAACCGCTTTTGCCTTGCTTTGCCCGTTCCGGTAAATTGATTTCTATTGCCTATCGTCGATGGCTCAAATCACATTCGACGATTTTTTGTAGCCATTTTTGACTCCAGACGCACGTCTTATTATGTCTGGAGCAACTAGAGGAGAAGCTATCGTTTAGTGATCAATCGGCGCGGCGAGGCCGACAAGAGAATAAAATCCGGAGTAACCGGATCGAAAATCGTTTCGGCGCTGTCGGATATGGCCTGGAAAGCCTTCCAGTCCGTCAACCAGCGTCTGCCAGAAGGCGAAGCCATTCGCCCCAAACTGGGCAGCCAGGACCGCTGCTGAAATCGTACGAACGCACCGCCCCACCGCTTGGTTTTCCCAGAGAGACAGATTCGCCTTTGCCCGCGCTGCGTGAAAGAAGTACGCAACGCCGTGATCACGGGCGAGACGACGCTGGAGACGTTGATGCACCAGCATCCGGGCGAACTCAAAGCGCAAATCCTGGAAGAAAACGGTCAGGTCATCATGCGCAAGACGTGCCCAAAGCACGGCGAGTTCACGGATGTGATGGCGACCGATCCGGCGTTCCTCGAGAGAATCGAGTCGCTCTTCTTTGGCCGCGATTTTCGCGCCGCCGAAGATGCGCAACGTTCACAAGCATGGAACATCGAACATCAAGTTCGGACGCGGCGCCGTACTGACTGTCGATCCTGACAAATCGCTGCAACATGATGTGCGATCCCGTGCTTCATGGATGCGAACCAGGTTGGCTATGTCCACGAGCCGACCTTCGAAGATACGAAGGCCATTCTCGATCGCGCCGTCTCGCTTCAAGCCGCGCCGGCAGGTCATCATCCTATTCTCAGGCGGTGAACCGACGCTTTCGCCTTACTATCTCGACGCTGTAGCTTACGCCAGGAAGATTGGCTTCTATCGCATCCTCGCGGCGACCAACGGAATTCGCTTTGCCGAAGACATCGAGTTCTGCAAAGCGGCAAAGGCCGCCGGGCAACACGGCGTCTACCTGCAATTCGACGGCGTCGGCGAAGAGAAGAACAAGCATCGCGGCGTCGGCAATCTGTTCGACGTGAAGGTCGCGCGCGATCGAAAATCTTGCCGAAGGTCGGCATCAAAGTCACGCTCGTCGTCACCATCGTCAACAGCATCAACAACGATGCGCATTGGCCAGATCGTTGAGTTCGCCGCCGAGAACATCGACAAGGTCCAGACGATCGCTTTCCAACCGGTTTCATTTACCGGCCGCGACGAAGACATCTCGGACGAGATGCGCACCAAGTGGCGTTACACGCTCGCCGGCATGACGCACGATTTGAAGGATCAACTCGGCGGGCGCATGCAGCCATTGCGTGATTGGTTTCCGCTGTCGTCCTATTCCGCTTTCACTTCAGGTGATGGACATGCTGCAGGGCGCCGACGCGCCGTGGGGTTGGTCGTCGTGCAATTGCCATCCGAACTGCGGCATCTTTACGCTCGCCGTGGTGAACAAGCAGACTGGCGACTTCCGTTCGCTGTTCGAGTTCTTCAACTACGAACAGTTCATGAAAGACGTCGCGGTGATTACCGACACCGCCCGCGGCAAGAAGCTGTCTTACGCGCAACTCGGCATGGCGATCATGCGCAACTTCGACGCCAGCAAAGCGCCGGAAGGCTTTCCGATTTCGCAAATCGTCAATCTCTTCAAACCGTCTTCGACCAATTCAAATTCCGATCGCAACGATCGCATGACCAGCGCCGGCCAGGACAGTCTGGCGGATAACTGGCGCGTGCTCTGTGTCGAAGGCATGTGGTTCCAGGACCTGTTCAATTACGATTTCCGCCGCACCGAGATGTGCGTGATTCCTTACGGCACGCAGGAAGGCGAGATTTGCATTCTGCGCCTACAACACCGGCGTCGGCTGGCGGCAAATCATCGAGAACATGCACAAGACCGCGAACCTCGCTGACTGGTACAAAGAAAACGAGCGTCACGCGGTTTATGCGGCCGGTCATAGCGTTCCCAACATTTCCAAGAAGCATTCGCTCAGTTTGCCGATCATCAATGCGATTATCGATCACGACAACGGACAACCCGAAGCCGGCTTCTCCGTATCTGATTGAAGACCACGAAGAAGCAAGTTCTAACCGTTTAGACCGATCCAGGGGTAAGGCTCTCCACAAAGCAAAGCAGTCGAGTCAGGCATCGCGCCGGACTCGCGCTCTCCCCTATTTCTTGTCTCTCTCTGTTCTGTCTCAAACAAAGGAGAAAACTATGAATACAATTGTGCGAATTGCGCTGGTAATTCCGGTTTTTGCCTGGTCGTTTCATCGGCAGCCCTTTCCCAACAGTCATCGCAGCCGGTGGCGCCCTATGAGATCCAAAAAGCCGCCCCGGTGCAAAGCTCCGGCGCCGGCGACTAAGACCCCGTTAGCATTTGGCCTGGCTGGAAGACACGCCGATCAGAATCAGGTTAGCTCTGACCATGTCGTCTCCAAGGACGCGAAGGTTGACGAGCGAGTTGATTTTGAAGTCTTTGACGACGTCAAAGTAGGCGATGTGGTGATCATCGAACGTGGCGCGATGGCGATCGCCACGCGTCACCGGAGGCCCATCCCAAACGACGTATGGGCCGCGCGGGAGAAACTGCACATAAACATCGACTATGTGCGACTGGCTAACGGCGAGAAAGTGCCTCTGCGGGCGGTGAAAGGTGGCGTGGCGGAAATCATATCGCCGCCATGCTCGGGCGATGGTGAGCCACCGGCATTGTCTTCTTTCCGGCAGCCCCAGCTATTTCTGTTCATGCACGGCAAGGACATGAACGATTCCTAAAGGCACAGATCACGGCCTACGTGGCCGCCGGACACCAGCTCGATCCGGCGAAGTTTCAAAAAGACCGCGCAGCTGAACTGAACAGAAAATTACTCTCCTACTCCGCTGACGCGAATTAACTTAATTGGCTGTTTGGGGTAATCCGGCGAGCGACCGGAGGTCGCGTGGAATAAACGATCTGACAGTAGCAGGACTACTGCGAAGCGAATCGTCCGCGATATTCGAACGAGGTGAGAAAAGCTGACCATCTCAGCCCGTTGAAAGTCGCCATTAAATGAATTCAGCCTGCTGGAGCCAGGTTAAAGCCACTCAAATCTGAACCAGGCGCTGCCTGGGGATCGCGTCGGTGGTAACCGAAGTACTGTAATCACGAACGCCGAGGTGTATTCCTTCTGTCTGAAGGCAGGATGAGCCGCAACTCCAGCAGCACAGCCGCGCGACTTTCGTTGGCCGTTCTGAGCGCCCACCAACGACATCGGCGTCTGGCCTGCGACGGTGATTCCCGTGCATTCGCATATAACGCATTCAGTATAATCGACATTCGACATGTTGTCATAGACAGATTTAAACCCGGCCGGCTGGCCCACTTCTCAGCAAATTGCCGCTGGTTCTCTTGCACTTTCTGCTCCCAGCCAGGTGCGTTGATGATCACCTCGGCTTTCGGCTTCCCGCACGTCGCGCATGAACTCGGCGTACTTTGGAGTTGAACCGAAAGACCCTTCTGCAAGAGATAACGAAGGTATCCTGTCTTCTGAAACTCAACGAGAGAAAGAACGCCGCTGAAACGTTAATGCGTTTGGCTCAATGCACTGCATCGCTGCTACAGGAAGCGATCTCATTGGTCCAAAAGCCAGACCGGCCGGATTCAGTTCGCGATTAAGAAAGCCGCGATATTGCATGTAAACGAAGGTCTGCGCGTCATCGATCGGATTCGCAGCCGTTTCCGGTGATCGTCCGTGATGTTTACTTGCGAGACAGACTGCGCGCCCAAAGCTGCACCCGCTACAATACGTAACTGAACGAAGTAATAA
>ERZ1370068.7725-contig-6625_pt1 | contig 36949 bp, 66 predicted proteins | sample MGYA00561227_ERZ1370068 | MGnify/ENA primary metagenome ERZ1370068 (study PRJEB38410, sample SAMEA6850437) | metagenome | study: Metagenomic assessment of the ecological functions of the soil: analysis of the soil microbiota associated with the...
ATCGCGTCCAAAAACGAATCCGGTAAAGACGATGCGTTTGTCGCGACGCGCCCGGGCTTTCAAATCGCTGATGTAATCACGCGCGTAAGTGAGCATCGCCGACGATCAACAGCTTGTGGCCCGTACGAACGCGCTTGAAAGCTTCAACGACCAGGTGCGCATTGTTCTCAGGTTCCAGCCGCGAAACATAGAGCACGTAGCGATTTGGCTCCGACCGCGCCAGCGACGGACTGACGGATCGATTCGCCGTTCGATCTCGGCGCCGTAAGCAATCATGGTCGATTCAGCGCGATGCCTCGCGAAATAGTAATCCTGAATTACCTTCGCATCAGTGATTGTTTCCGTTGGGCAGACATCGTGGCCAGCCGTTCGGCCATCAAATAATACCTCCGGCCGATCCACCTCACTTCTTGCGTTTATGTTCGAGGCCGTCGACGTTCAGCGCAACCGGAGTACCGGCCACGAGCGCAGAATCGGCGCGAACGGAGCGTTGGCGGCGTTGCAAATCAAGGCCACGTCAAAGCGGCCGGGAGCATGTAACGCCGACAGGAAATGTATGGACCACCGTGTCCAGATATTTGTGGCGGATGGTCGGCAGGACCTTCAGGCGGACGCCTTGAAATTGATCTGACGTGGGCTGACGTAATGCGCGCGGCAGTAGACTGTTACATCATGCCTGCGCGCCACCAATCGCGTTGAGAGATGTTCCGCGAATGTTTCGAACCCACCGTAATTAGCGGGAATTCCTTGTGCCTAAGATCGCGATACGCATTGTCGATATGGCGAATCGCGACAGGGGGCACTGATTCACGATGTTTGCCGGCGGCCTCTCTCGTATGCAGCGAGAGTTAACCGCGCGGTTGTCTGCCAACTGAACTCGACTCGCTCGCTGTAATCCTTTTGCGCTCAACTCGGCTCTGAGGTCCGAATCGTTCAAGATCCGTTTGAGCGCTGCGACTAAAGAATTCACCTCGAACGGATCGAATAACAGAGCTGCTTCGCCCGCAACCTCCGGAATGCTGGTGCGGTTGCCGGCGATGACTGGCGTGCCGCATTTCATGGCTTCGAGAATCGGCGTGCCGAAGCCTTCGAAGTACGACGGATAAACAAAACAAGTGGCAGCCGCTGTAAAGTGAACTCAAAATCTTCATCAGCGATATAGCCAGTGAAGCGAATGTCCGCACCTACATCGCCGCTTTGAGCCGCGCGCATGATTTCGTTATCAAGCCAACCGCGTTTGCCAGCAAGGACAAGCTGAGGAAGCTTACCCTCTGGATGCGATTGGCGCAAGAGAGAATATGCCTCGATTAGGCGCACCAAATTTTTCCGCGGCTGAATGGAACAGAGCGACAGAATGTAGTCGCCGTTCGATGCCGTAAGTCTCGCGAATCTTTTGCAGTTCAGTCTCACCGGTGACGCGTTTTAAGTCTGCCGAAGCGGCCATCGGGCGTAACGCTGACCAGTCCCGGCGCTGACTCCGTAAGTCTTAATTATGTCCTGCCGCGAATACTCCGAGATAGTAATGATTTGGGCGGCTCGACGGGCAGTGCTGCGCACCGTCAAACGAAGCTGCATCCAACTGCGCCTATTGAAGGTTTCCGGCAAGATGCTCGAATGCCAGATCGTGAATGGTCGCGACGATGGGACAAGGCGCGAACGGGGGCGCGGTGTATTGAACGCAAGGACGTCGACGGGATGCCGGCGCAACTCGCGCGACAGCGTCAGCGGAATGCGCACAAGTGGCGTGTGCGGCAGGGTCCGGTGCGCGACAAAGTTGGGCCAGCGATCTGCAAATCGATCCAGCGCTTCCTGCTTGGTTACGTAGAGTGTGTAATTGATTCTGTTGATCGAGCTCGGGCGAGGGCCTCGATCAAATTGACGGCGTAGGTTTCGTTGCCGCCGAGCCTGGCTCCGGACTGAATGGGCGTCAATCGTGCGATGCGCATCAAATATGTAGCGCAAGCTGTCAGCTTGCGTCAGAGCGGAGATACACGCAAGTCACCAACTTGCGCTACATGTCACTACTTCTTGCCGTCGCTGGCTGTCGGCGACCACCGGCCGCCGCGGCAGCGCCGCGCGGCATCCGCAGTCTGCCGCGTATCGCGCTCGCGAATGCGCGCAGCTTTACCCGCGCAGGTTGCGCAGGTAGTAAAGCTTGGCGCGACGGTACGTGACCCCTCTTCACCACATCAATGTGATCGACGATCGTCGCGTGCAGCGGAAAGATTCTTTCGACGCCGACGCCGAAGCTCGTCTTGCGCACGGTAATCGTCTCGCGCGCGCCGCCGTGCTTTGCGGGCAATGCAGACACCTTCAAATGCCTGCAGCCGCTCTTTGGTCTCGGATTCCTTGATGCACGTGTACACGCGCACGGTGTCGCCTGGCTGAAAATCCGGGATGTTATTTCGCAATTGCGTCTTTCGACACTGTCTAAACGGTTCATGATTAACTCCAACAATACTTGTACTTGTACTTGGCTGATCGTTCAACAAAGCGACTCGGCAGCCAAAGTACGAAGAGAGTACAAAGTTTCTTCCAAAAGATCCGGCCTATTTCTTTCGTCTTCTCCTGCCGCGGCTTGTTTTCGCCAGCGCGCAATCTCTGCATGATGGCCGCTTCAACAGAATCTCAGGCACCTTCAGGCCTTCGAACTCCGGGGGCCGGGTGTGGTGCGGATAATCGAGCAAGCCATCAGAAAACGATTCCGTGGTGGCCGACGTTTCACTGCCCAGATGCGCCTGGGAATCAACCGAACAATCGGCGTCGACGACTACCAGGGCTGCCGGTTCTCCGCCGGACAAGAACGTAATCGCCGATGCGAAATCTCGTCAGTGACAAGTACATCAGCAACGCGCTCGTCCACGCCTTCGTAACGTCCGCAGATCAACACGACCTGTTCGGATCTGGCGAACTCGCTCGGCGACGGCTTGGCGTAAACTGCTTACCCTGCGGCGAAAGCAGGACCACGCGCCGGTTCTCAGAGACATCCTGACGTCGCCGTCGGCGCCCGTCAGCGATTCAACTGCTGCAAAGATCGGTTCCGGTTTGAGCACCATGCCGTCGCCGCCGCCAAAACGGCCGATCGTCAACAACGTGATGCTTGTCCGAGGTCCACGACTCGTAAGTCGTGGGCCTCGATTTCAATCAGAACCCGCCGCTCGCGCCCGCCGAATAATTCCGTAATCAAACGTCTCACGAAAGTAATCCGGGAAAGATCGCAGTGATAATGTCGACGCGGCGGCATCCGATTGATTCATCGTTCATTGATCATGATCAATCGACTCAATCCACATTCCAGGAGTCCTTCAGGCGGGTCGATGCGAATGAGCTGCTTCTCGATGTCGACCTCGATGCACGATGTCGTCGACCATCGGAATCAGATCGCTCACGGCCGGCCGCGTCTACCACGGTCAGAAGCTCTGCGCCTCCCGGTCGCATGATCTCCTTAACCTGGCCCACGGCCGCTCCGGCAACGGTTTCCACTCGGCAACCAATCAACTCCCATTCGTAATAGCTGTCGCGCGGCAGCTCGATGCGCTCAGCAGCCGGAATCGCCAGATCACATCCGACGAGTGCGGTGGCCTCTTCGATTCGATCAAACCGGCGAACTTCAGCACCAGCCGATCACCGTGAAACCATTGTTCTTCAATTTGCAAAGATCGATAAGAGTCCATCCGGCGACACTGCCAGGAGCGATGAGAGTTCCGCGAAACGATCCGGAAAATCCGTCAACAGATCCGCAACCACTTCGCCGCGAATCCCGCGCACTTTAGCGATGTGCGCGACCACGATTAGATCTTCTGATCACTCATCGCAAGTCAACAACTTGCGCTACTCAACCACGTCCAGCATGAAGCGGCGATGATGCTTTCAGGCCGGCGGCGTAAACCAGCGAGCGCAAGTGCCCGCACGGTGCGGCCCTGCTTGCCGATAACTTTTCCCATGTCGGGCTGGGCCACGCGAACCTCGATGCGGGTAGTTCCTCACGCTCAACCTCGCGCACCTCAACCGCCTCGGCATCATCGACGAGGGCTTTGACCACCATTTCAATGGTTTCGCGCATTCCATGTGAGTCCACGGGTTCGTGTCCAAAGTCCAAAGTCCGCTCGTCATAAACGCAAGTTGACTTTGGACGCTGACTCTAGACGGTCCTGCAGCTTGAGCCGCTGCCTGGTTCTTCGCTCGCTTGCTTGATCAAACTGACGCACGGTGTCAGTCGGCTGGGCGCCCTTGGGCCAATCCAGTACTGCACGCGGTCCGACTTGAGATTGATCTCAGCCGGTTCGCGAGTCGGATTGTACGTACCCAGATTTTCGAGATACGCACCGGTCACGTTTCGATTGCTTTTCCTTAACCACGATGCGATACGACGGGCGCTTCTGGCGCCGGTTCGCATTAATCTGATTGCTAACAAATTATTTCTCCTTCGATTGTTCTCGTTCGCTCTAGCCTGCCGTGAGAGAGGGAGCAAAATTACTTTCGACGCTTCTTCTTCTTTTCTCTTCTGCGCGACGATCCCGGCAAGCCAGCGCGGCAACGCCGGCCATCATCGGATCGCCGCCGCCGGCATCCATTCCCGGAATGCCGGCCATGCGCCGCATCATCTTTCCGCGCAGGCCGCCACCGCTGAACATTCCCTGCATCATCCGACGCATTTCGGTGTACTGCTTGATCGAGCGAGTTCACCTGCTGCGACCGTCGTTCCCGAACCGCGCGCGATTCGTCGCCGCCGGTTCGCGTTCAGGATAATGTGATTCGAGGCGCTCTTCACGCGTCATCGAATCGATGATCGCCTCGGTGCGCTTCAGCTCCTTTCTCCATCATCTCTGACTGCTCGTCGGTCAAATCCGGCATGCCGACGCCGCCGCAGCAGCTGATCGGGCAACAACTTCAAAATCTTTGAGAAAGAACCGAGCTTCTTGACCTGCCTGAGCTGCGAACGAAAATCATCAAGCGTGAACTGATTCTTTTGCAGCTTCTCGAGCTGCTCTTCCGCGTCCGACTGATCGATCTTGTCCTGGACCTGTTCGATCAGCGAAAGCACATCGCCCATGCCCAGGATGCGCTGGGCCACGCGATCCGGATAGAACGGTTCGAGCGCATCGTACTTCTCGCCGACGCCGACAAACTTCACCGGCTGCCCGGTGACCTGTTTGATCGAAAGCGCCGCGCCGCCGCGAGCGTCGCCATCCATCTTGGTCAGCACCACGCCGGTGATGCCGACGCGTCGCATGAAACTCTTCCGCCGATCGCACCGCATCCTGGCCGGTCATCGCATCCGCCACGAAAAGGATCTTCGACCGGATGCGTCTCGCTCTTTGATCTGGACCAGCTCTTCCATCAACTCGTCGTCGATGTGCAGGCGTCCGGCCGTATCAATCAAAAGCGTGTCGTAGCCAACGTCTACGCGCGTGCTTGCAAAGCTTCGCGCGTCAGCTCGAGCGGATCGTTCGTCTCAGGCTTTTCAAAGATCGATTGGCCAGTCGCCTTCGCGATGACCTTCAACTGTTCACGCGCCGCCGGCCGGTAAACGTCAGTCGAAAGCAGCAACGGCTTGCGCTGCTGGTTCTGCGCCAGCCAACGCGCAATCTTTCCCGTCGAGGTCGTTTTGCCTGAACCTTGCAGCCCGACAATCATCACGACATTCGGACTCGTCTTGGTGAAGACCAGCCGTGATGATGTGCCCGCCGAGCAATTCGACCAGTTCGTCAAAAACAATCTTGACGACCTGCTCGGACGGCTTCAGCTCCAGCCAAACCTGCTGTCCTTCGGCCTTCTCTTTAACCGACGCGATAAAGTCTTTGGCGACTTTATAATTAACGTCGGCTTCGAGCAGCGCCAGCCGAATCTCGCGCAGCGCCGCATCGACGTGTTCCTTCGTCAGGACGCCTTCGCCGCGCAGGCTCTTCAGCGTCCGCTTTAGTTTGTCGGAAAGAGACTCGAACATACATCAGACAACAGATTCCGACGCAACGCGGAAACAAGCACAGATAGCGTGGCCGGTCTCCGAGGGGTGTCAAGCTGAATGCGCCAGGGAGCTAGTAGGGTCGCTCTGCAATGACCGTCTAGTACGCCGCGAGCAAGTCGCGGATGGTCGAACCTGTGGACGACCGCTATCGGACGGTCAGGCGCCGAAATCATTCTCCGGAGCCACCAGAGTCGACCAACAAGAACTTTCATGAAGGAATGTACGATCTTTATGACGAGCGTGGGAACCTGCTCAGACAAATAGATATGGGCAGCGGTATTAAATGGGGAAGTTACCGACGCTGTGGATGAGTAACCGCCATTTTTGGCTGGCGGGCAGAATTCTTAAATACGCTAGCAGCCAGCCGCAAGATCGAAGTTCCGCGCCACATAATAAACCAACTTGGGGCTGGTCTCCACGTTATGCGCTTTTTGTTGCTGTCAATTTTAGGCGGCATACAAAACTGCACAGTGACGCCGGCCGCAGTCTGTGATAAGGTGCCAGCGTTCTGCTGGCAATCTAAGTTCAAACTGACTGGGTTCGGGCCATAAACTCGGTCAATTGCGATCTGATTACCCTCGAGAGGTCCTTAAAGCTAAACTTTCCAAGCAAAAACTTAGTGACCGCAGCGCCCGGGTGGCGATTTTCCCGTCGTCTGCTGGTGTGAATAAGGCTTTATCTCCTTTCCCGAACCTGGTAAAGGTGAAATGCGCCCGCTATTGGGAGTTTGCTGGATAGTTCAGGTGTGTCGACAGCTTCACGCCCGCAGCATTGGCCTCTCTCGAGGATCTGTCTTTGAGCAAAGAGCGAACATAATCGAACTTCGCCTGTCGTCGATTTGGAGGACGCGCGCGCGCCGCCTCAGATCTCAAAGCGGCAGGAATCGAATACGCCCGAGTCGCTCGCGGCGGAGCTCGATGCGGTTCGCGAGGATCTGCTCGATCAGGGACTGAGCACCGAGGCGCGCAAGCGTCTGAACCGCGATTCTGTCAGCAGCGCGTCCACTGCACTACAGTGCTGGCACAAGCTCGTTGCGCTTTGTCCGTCGCGCTCGAAATGCAGGGCCAGTTTCGCGAGTCACTTGACGCGCATCTCGATGTACGAAGACGCCTGAAATACGCGCGGAAGCTCGACGACGAATTGAGTGCGCGGATTCAGATTCAGATCGCGTTGGCCTACAACTACAATCGCGATCATCCAAAAGCAATATCCCTCTTGAAAGCAACCCTGCGCGATTTGCCGGAACATGGCGTGGTCGCGGGCGCCGCCTACACGGCGTTAGCGCGCGTCTACCGCACGATCACTGAATATCCGATCGCACGCGACTATTCAAAGCGCGCGCTCGACTCAGCTACCGCCAGACCGGTGACTGGCGCGGACTGGCACTGAGAACTTATTTCGGATTGGCCATCGCCGACATTCAGGAAGGCAAGCACGAAGCGGCGCTCCGCAACTTTCAACAAACGATCCAGCTGGTCGGCGATCGACCCGCCACCTACCTGCTGTGGGCGCAACTTATTCCAACATGGCCGGCGCTTGTTATTTTCTGAAGCGTCCACAGGATGGCATTCGCTATCTCGAAAAAGCCATCGCCTATTACGAACGGACGGACCACAAGGCCAGCGCTGCCGAAGCCTATAACAACCTGGCGATTAATCTGGTTCTCATTGGTAACTGGGACCAGGCGCAGGCGCGCGTTGGAGCGCGCATTGTCCATCGCGCAAGAAGTTGACGGCCCCGAACATCCGATGATTCTTGATTCGTTGGGCGAGTTGTTGATGCTCCGCGGCGAATTAGAGGAAGCGCGTACTTTCGCTCGAACGGGCGGTCGCCCTGGCGACGGAAAAGGGTCATAACTGGTATCGCTGTCAAACGCATCGCACGCTGGGCCGGTGTTGCCTGGCGATGAATCAAACCGAGTCGGCGCTGACGCAGGCAAAGAAAGCGCGCTCACGCTCGCCGAACTCATCGGTGACCGCTCGGCGATTTGTGAATCAAGGCTTTTGCTGATCGAAGCATCGTTGCACTCTGGCCCTTCAGACGAAATCGACAACGCGCTTGCAAGAGGTCGCCGAGCTGATAACCGATTCCGAAACGGATCTGCTGCTCGCCGGCGAAACTCAACGCTTGCACGGCCTGAACCGAAATGAAGAAAGGCCACGCCGCCATAGCCGCGCAAAACTTCGGCAGGAGTGTTTCAATCTTCGATCTGCTCGGCGATCGATATCGCAGCGCCCGAGCCCACTACGAATTAGGCCGCGCGTACGCTGTTACCCAACCTGAGAATGCCGCCGAACATTTCGCCAGGGCGACAAATATCTTTCGCGAATTGGGCGCCCGCTGTCGATCTCGCCCGGTCAGAAGAGGCTGAGGCCGCGCTTGACGAGCGAACCGCAAAGCACATCGCGTCACAGTGAAACTGTCGCCCAGCTGCTCACGCTGCGCCTGGCAGAGGCGGTCGCTTCCCGAGAGTTGTTGTTGCACGAACTGACGGCAGTCATTCGGCAGGAGACGAAATGCGACAGCATAGTAATTCTCGAGGCCGATTCATCAAAATTCGAAACGACGCGTAGCTGATTAGTCACGGGCTGGACCAGGATCGGACCGCGAAACTGGCGACGGCGCTTGGCGGAGTCCAGACAGACAAACAACTCAAATCCATCGCGGAAAAAACCAACGCAGCCGTAATCAACCTGAAGCCCGGCAACGCGCCTCATGCCACGCTGGTGATTTCGCCGCGTCAGGCGGCGCAGCTGAGGTGGAGGTTTGTCGCTCGATCCGTTGCTCCGCATAGTCGAATTGGGAATGGACGTGTGCGCGCTGCGCGAGCGCAATCGAAGTAGCCAGCAAGGCCCACAAGAATCAGACCTGGCCGGCGCGAGCTTGATGCCGGGCTTTATTCATTCGCAGTCCGGCGATGACGCGGCTGGTCGAAGAAGTGCACAAGATCCGGTCGTCCGACGTCACGGTGCTGGTTACGGGCGAATCAGGCACCGGCAAAGAATTAGTGTCGCGCGCGATTCACGCGCTGTCGGCGCGGCGCGAAAAAGTTTTCGTTCCTTTCAACTGCACTGCGGTTCCCAAAGAACTTTCTGAAGGTTACCTGTTCGGCTATCGGCGCGGCGCATTTACCGGCGCCGTGAAAGATTCAGACGGTGTGATTCGCGCGGCGGCCGGCGGCACGTTGTTTCTCGATGAAATTGGCGATCTGCCGATCGATGTGCAGCCGAAGCTCTTGCGCTTCCTGCAAGAAGGCGAGATTCAACCTCTGGGAGAACAGCGGCCGATCAAAGTTGATGTGCGGATCATCGCCGCGACCAACACCGACCTGGAAGAGATGGTGGCGCAGGGTCGCTTCCGCGAAGACCTTGTACTATCGCCTGAACGTGATTCGGCTGCGGGTGCCACCGTTGCGCGAACGTCGCTCAGAGATTCCCGGTATCGTTAATTACTACACCAATCATTACGCCGCAAAGTTCGGACGCAAGGACATTCAAATCGCGCCGCCGGCGATCGACTTGTTGATGGTCGCCGATTGGCCAGGGAACGTCAGGCAACTTTGTAACGAAGTGCAACGACTGGTCGCCAGGGCCGAAGACGGGATCACAATTGCCCCGGAACATCTGTCGCCCGAATTACGTCGCATGGCCGCGCCCGCTGCTCCGGCTTCAGTCGCACCAATTATCTCCGGCGGATCAGGCGCGACGGTCGCACTGCAAAATGTGACCCTGGCCGAAGCGCTCGCCGAAGTTGAACGGCGGATGATCGCTGCCGCCCTGCGCAAACACAACGGCAATATCTCGCGGGCCGCCCGCGAGCTCGGACTAACCCGCCGCGGGCTTTATTTGAAGCTGGATCGGCTGGAAATGACCGCCAGCGCGTAAGTCGTCCAACTCTTTCCGCAACCTTGCTCATCTCTTAACGTGTAATGCTGAGAACGGCGACCAAAGTCGTTTGCGCCGGCTCCGGAAACCCCGGTATCCTTTATTTAGTAGGCCGTTAGAAGTAATGAGCACCAGACTCAACCTCGCCAGCAAACCTTTTCGCAACCGCGTCCTGCCGTGGACTGTGACCGGTCTGGTCGCCATCACCTCAGTTTTGGCGTTGTTATTCATCGCGCAATCATCATTCAAAACATATACGAGCATCGCCGCGACCCAGCGCGATGTGACCGATTTAAGAAAGCAACTCGATACCCTGACTAAGCAGGAGAAGGCGGTCGAGATCGCCCTGACGCCGGAGCAAAAGCGCCAGTTGAAATACGCGCACGGGCTCGTGGATCGCAAGCGATTTTCATGGTCCCGGTTGTTTGCGGATCTCGGAAGGGTCGCTGCCTGGCGAAATCAGGGTGACGAAAATTGCGTGGTCAAGGGCGTGGGCATGCAGGGCGACCGACCCGCGGCCGATCTGGATTTGGTGGTTTCCAGCAAGGCGCCGACAAATGTGACGCAGATGATCGAGGACATGGAGTCGGGAGGAATCTTCCACGCTGAACTGGTAGCGCAAAATCCGCAACACGGCAAAGGCGAAACCGGATCTGAATACGAGCTGAATGTTCACTACTGTGCCGCGCTACGGGTTTCCGATTGAGCCGGGGGCGAAACGCACTGTAGACACCGCCTGTCAGGGAGGCAAAGCTCAATGAGTCAAGAGCAGCCTATCGCCAACCAGGCAGGGTCGCGGCGGCAAATCTCAAGTCCGTTTCGCCAGCTCCAACCGCAGCCCAGCTCTGAACGTCATCGGTTTGCCGGAGCTAATTGGATTGGTTGGCGCCGCCATACTCGCAGTAATAGTGGTGTTTGCTTATCTATATTTTTATCTGCCGGCAAACTCACGACGCGTTGCGATCGAGTTCGAACGCACGCAATTGCAGGGGCTGGTGCAGCCAGAGCGCGCCAAGGTCCAGGACGACGACAATACCAGTCACCGGGTCGCGCGGATTAATGCGAGCCTGGAGGATTTCAGAGCAACTGGCTGCCACTTCAAACCTCCGGTCGCATGTCGCTCTACACGGCTCTGAATAATCTGATCAAGAGCAACGGATTGCGAAACACCGCGGGTCCTGGTTATTCGGCGCTCGGAAGTCATCGGCACCAAGACGCAGGCACAACCCGGTATCACCGCGGAGAAGCAGACCATAGCAAAGTGGCAAAGCATCTATCCGGGCATCGCCGTCACGGTAACAGTTGAAGGTCTGTATCAGAACGTCACGCATTTCGTTCGTGATATCGAAACCAGCCGCCAGTTTCTGATCATCAACGCCATCGAACTCGAAGGAGTAAAGCAATCGGGCTCGATTCAGGATCAGCCTCTGACTACGACCCAGCTCGGGCAGCCGAAAAGTGTGAGAAATCCGAAAAGCAGCGCGGCCACCGTAACTGCGCCGCCGAGCACCCGAAATCGCCGGCGGCCGTGGTGGGTTAGTGAGCTTACGGCTGGATATGGCGACCTATTTTCAGCGTCCCGAGGCTAAACAAACACCGGCAAATTGATTATGGAAGTTCTTCGATCCAAACAATCCGAACGAGAAAAAGAAATGATCGCGGCCGGCGCATTAGGCCTGGTGGCGCTCATCGTTCTGGCTTATGTCTTTTTGGAGGAAGCTCGAAGCCAACGACAAATACGCTAATAAGATTGCTCGCACGTCGCCGACTCCGCGACCAAACAACGACGGTAGCCCGAAACTCCGGACGCGCCGCCTGATGATGATTGTTCGTATTGTCGTGAGGTTAGGTATGACGGATCAATCCCGTCAGTTTCAGAAGCCAATCGAAATATCTTCGCCTATTACATTCCACCCTCACCGACGCCGAAGCCGCCGCCGCCTACGTGCCAACACCAACTCCGACGCCACCGCCACCGCTGACTGCAAACTCGCTTTCGCCATCGAATGTTTACGCGCGCACACCCGCTGATTTCTCATTACAAGTGAGTGGTGACAAATTCACACCAGCCGTTCACATTTTTATCGATGGGCGAGAGTTGCCGACTCGGTTCATAAATGCGCAGCAGCTGTTCACGACTGTGCCGATGAGCTTGATTACAAATCCCGGGTGTGCGTCAGGTCGAAGTCCGAACGCCCGATCGAACGCTCTACTCGAACCAGTTAGCGCTCAACATAACGCCAGCGCCAGTGCCGAATTACAATTACGTCGGACTCATCGCCAAAAACCCAGATACAATGACACCGCCGTGCTGTCAGGACAAGAGCAGCAAGGGGATTTCCTCAACGTGCAAAGAGGCGACCCGGTCGGCACGCGATTCAAGGTCGTCAGCATCTCTGAACGAGACGTCAAACTAATCGACATCACTTTGAAGATCATGTCCACGATTCCTTTTTCGACGGATCAGAGTTCCGGTGGTCCATACCGTCCGCCGGCCCGAACCGTTGATGATGAGCCATATGCCATGAAGTCGGAACTCACTTTCAAACAAGCCTGACGACGAGCGTGGATATGCGCTCGTATCGCTGATTCTGGTCATGAGTTTGCTGGCCCTTTTCGCCCTCGGCGCGGCCGAAAACGTGCGGCAGCAGGGACAGCGAGAACGCGAAAAAGAGGCCATTTTCAGGGGGAACAGGTCGCTGACGCGATCCGCTCATATTACCGGTATCGCGGCGCCCAGGGCGTGAACTCGTTGCCCAATTCGATCGACGATCTGTCTCCAGGGAATTCCCAGAGGAACAAAGAAACTGCAGATTCTTGCGCAGCGAGGCCGCGCATGATCCGCTCTCAAGCTCCGGCGAGTGGAGATTGATCGGCCCAACCTCCGAGAGTGCGTCAGCAGCTTCGTAAAAGATCTGACCGTCTACTCCGGCGGCACTCCGCCCACACCACGCGGAGACATGCAAAGACTCGCGTCCGTGATTCCGCAAATGCTGAATGTGCTCAACACCGGATCGACCGGCACCGGCGCGCGGCGGTGAAGACGGTTCCGGAGACTCGTCTGGTCCATTTCTCGGCGTCGCGAGTCGCAGTCAACGCAACTCGGTGATGACCTACTACGGAATCGATCATCATGACGGCTGGGTCTTCACTCCGCTCTTCAGATAAGCGCACACCTCTACCTTCAAACTCAATTCTGATCACTCCTGATCGATTCGCGATCGTTACCGCTGGCGCACCGATCTCGAGCGATTCTTCACTTCGTGATCAGCACGGAGAAACTTTTCGGCGTCGCAGTAATAAGTTGTTGACAACGATGTAATTAAGGTTTATATAGCAAGATGTTGTGCGCCGTTCTCTCTAGACCACAAGACACATCGAAGTACATTATCTTGTGGTCACTAACCTGAAAACCGAAGAAGGAGAACTACCAATATGGCAACTAAGAAAAAGGCCGCCAAAAAGGGCGCTGCTAAAAAGGGTGGCAAGAAAGCCGCCAAGAAGAGATAGCTCGTTCAAGCAGGAAACAACGACCACGTTCAAGTGGCGCACATCCTATGAGGCCTTGAAGGCCCTTTGAAAGGAACGGCGAAAGCTTCACAGCACGCCGTTCCTATTATTTTGCTCTCACGATTTCCCGCTCGCAGTCTCAGCACGATGATCACATTTTCTCTTTCGTTCGTGTATCCTCTCGCTCATGTTGAGCGTCGCCGCTGGATTGAGCCGGAAATCCCCCAAAATACAGGGAATATTGCCCGTCTCTGCGCGGCGACCCGCACTCCGTTGCACATTATTGGCGTCACCGGATTTCGCATGGATGATCCGCGCAGTGCGACGCGCCGGATTGGATTACTGGGATGAAGTCTCGATCGTCCGCCATCGAGACCTGGACGAATTTCGAGCCTCGCAACCACGCGCGCGACTGATTTACTTCTCAACGCAAAGGTGAACGATCACTCTGGGATCATAAATTCGAGGCGGAGGATTGTTTAGTATTCGGTCCCGAGACTAGAGGCTTGCCCGGAAACTCTCTTAAAGGAAGAATTGGGAACGCTGCCTGGCGATTCCAATGCTCAATCGAAATGTGCGCAGCCTGAACCTGGCAAATGCGGTTTCCATCCGCACTCTATGAAGCGCTGCGACAACTCCAGACGTCTCGCGGCTAATCCTGAACATTGTTTTTTTGTGACAACGACTCGTCATCATCTTCATCGTCGTCGCGGTAAGTCTCACTAATTCGTCGCGTCGTCATAGTAATAGGATCGGGCTCTGATCTTTGTCCGCGGAAGACTCATCAATGTGATCAAGTTTGGATTGTTCGCGACGGTGGTCCATGATATTCGCGTGCCTCTTCAACTTCCTAGAATATACCCGATCACAGATGCGGCAATCTCTTCTCTAACTCACACAGAACAGGTGGCCCATCTTTTAGCCGGTGGCGCTACCTCTAATACAGCTACGGGAAAAGACGAAACCCGCGCGCTCATTTTTCGATGATGCTACGAGCGCGCTGCGCCTGGCGCGGGCGGCAGGTGCCAGCGTTATTATCATCAACGATCGCGTCGACATCGCACTTGCGCTCTGGGAGCACACGGGGGTCCACTTAGGGCAAACCGACATAGCCGGCGCATGCGGCGCGACAACTGCTCGGCGCCGGAAGCGATCATCGGGTACTCGACGCATAACCTCGATCAAGTCCGAGCAAGCATTGGACCTGCCGATTGACTACCTGGCGTTCGGGCCCGTCTTCCCAACGCGCAGCAAGCAGAATCCCGATCCTGTCGCTGGCCTGCAATCAACTTAGCGCCGCGAAAGCACTCGTGGGAGATCTCCCTGTTGTGGCGATTGGAGGAATCGGCCCAGTCTACTCTGGCTGACACCTTCGTCGTCGGGAGCAGATTCCGCGGCGATAATCTCAGAAATCCTTTCCGATCCTCAGAACATCTCTGCAAATCTTCCGGAAAATGCTCATTTCCTGCTGCGAGTGCATAACCACGATAAACATTTTTGCTTGCGTTTTCACCTTCGCGATCCGTCAGGAATGAACAGGCCGGTCTCAGTCCGGTGCTTCTCGATTCGAGTTGTCCCTGATTCCCCGCCTGACTCAATGAGCTTCTTCGATCTGCCGCCTATCATCGAACGCATGTTGCTGGTCTCTGACAAGATCAGCGACTTGAATTTTCCGTTGGCCAACTGCCGCAGGTTGAAATCAACGGCAAGCTGACGCCGGTGCAGCCGCTGGGTCTGCAAAAACTGACGCCCTACCAGACCGAGGTCATTGCCATGACGCTTGCTCCGGGAAAATCCTGAAGCGGCAGAGAAGTTGGTGAAAACCGGCACGGCCGACCTCAGTTATTCACTTCCATCACGCGCCGCGATTTCGCTGCAACATCTTTCAGCAACGCGGTGTCTACTCGATCGTCATGCGCGTGATTCCCACCGACATACCCACGCTCGCCTCATTGAATCTGCCGCAGCAACTGACAGACGATTGCCGAACTGCGCAACGGGTTGGTGTTGATTACCGGTCCAACAGGTTCCGGCAAGAGTTCGACGCTGGCCGCGATTATCGACATCATCAACGAAACCGAAGCACTATCACGTCGTCGCGATCGAGGACCCGATCGAATATCTGCATGGACACAAGAACTCGACGATCAATCAACGCGAAGTCGGCCACGACACCAAAGATTTTCCGTCGGCGTTGCGGGCGGCCTTGCGCCAGGCGCCGAAGGTGATCCTGATTGGTGAGATGCGAGATTTTGAAACAACTGAGATTGCGCTCGAAGCCGCCGAAACCGGCCACCTGGTGCTTTCCACCTTGCACACGATCGATGCGTCAAAGACTGTCGACCGCATCATCGGTCTGTACCCGAAGAATGAAGAGCCGGTGATTCGCACACGTTTGGCCCAGACATTTCGTTACATTATTTCGCAAACGATTAATTCCTCGCGCCGACATGCGTGGCCGAGTCGCGGCGGTGGAAATTCTGCAATCAACGCCGCGGACCCGTGAATACATCGAGAACGGTGAAGCCGAAGGCAAGTCTCTGCTCGACGCGATGCGCGACGGAAGGCATCGACGGGATGCAGGATTTCGACACTGTGATCAGAGACTTCATCGAACGCAACGTTGTCACCGTCGAAGATGGTGTGGCATTCGCGACCAATCAAAACAATCTTACTGCTGTCGCTCAAAGGTCTGACATCGGGAGAAGATTATATTCGGGCCGAGGCAAACCTCGTCGCTAACCAAGCCTCAACGTTGCCCGGCAGGCTTCAGCCTCACGGAATAACTCCGTCCCTGGTTATCAACTACTGACATGGTTCTCGTTTGTCCACAATGCAGCGCCCGTTTACAGCTCTGATGACGCGAAAGCGCCGTCACGCCCATTCTCGGTTCGTTGTCCGAAATGTCAGGCCAGCGTCAATCATCCCCCACGAACGGTGCCGAAATGGCTCCTACAGTCGACGACATGCCGGCGATTAATCCGTCTGAGTCGTCGTCGTCACGATTTGAGGCGCCAACTACCGCGCCGCGCTTTAAACCTAGAGATGAAACCATCCCGGCTACAGTCGAAACAGGTGATGATTTGGCGAGCATCGCGAAAATGCTCGAGAGCCGCACTTCAGCCGCCAGAGCCTTCCGACAGCAGCCAGCCGCAAGCGACCCGAAATGGGACCGACGCAAGGCGCTGGTTTCGCTCGAGCCCAGCCTATCGCGAAGCGATCGCCGAGGCTCTTGCCAGCAACGAGTACGATGTCTTCGTGGCCGCCAGCATGGCCGAGGGATTGGGGCGAATGCGCGAGGAAAAGATGGATGTGATCGTGCTGGACGCGAATTTCGATCCGGTAGAGCAAGGCGTCGCCTTCATCACGCGCGAGGTGCGCTTGTTGCGACCTTCCGAACGGCGGCGGCTCTTCCTTCGTCTACCTAACCTCGGGCGTGCGCACCATGGATTTGCATGCGGCGTTTCTACAAAACGTCAATATGGTGGTGAATCCTTCGGACATTGAGCAATTGCCGGACGCGCTCGAACTTTCGATTCGTCATTACAACGAGTTGTATCGTCCATTCAATCGCGCGCTGGACGTCGCGCCCATCTAGATTCTAACGAACAACCAAGTCTCAGCAACACGTCGCGAAACGCGGCGTGTTTTTGCATGAAGCTTGAGATAGAGCGCTTCCGTCAGGTCCGGCCTTTGCGCGAATGATGCGCGTGGCCAAATCTTTCTGTTCTGTGGACCAGCGACCGAGTTCAGGATCCGAAGCCAGTACCATTGACAGATTCTGAAGAGCCGCGACTTCAGCCTTGTTCCAGCTCCGCAGCTTGATTCGCAACGCGCGGGCGACAAGCTGGACAGAGTCGTCTCGAATATCCTCGGCGTCTCCGGCATATTTCCTCGCCATCCGCTGCTGCACGGCCAGACCAATGTTTCGCACTTCAAAGTTCTTCCAGGACATCTCTGATGGCTGCGGTAACAATTCAAACAACATGTGGCCGGCTGCGAGTTTCCTCAGCGTCGCTGCCGACGGTCCGGTAAAGAGAATCTTTCGCAACCCTGGCCTCCTCCCGTTCGGTTAACTTCGAGCAGTTCCGGTTTGACCGGCCGAAAACCCAGCTTTCGATAAAACCAAAACGCGCCGGATGCAATCCTCACTCATTCTCATGACCGACCTGATAAGGGTCGATCGAGAACACACTGACGCCAAACAACTGGCGCATCAAACCGAGGATGCGCGGCGTAGAGCCACGCGGTTTCGCCATCGCGAAACGTGTAGTAGAGATTGAAGCCGCTCTCCATGCGTTCGCAAATCGACAGCCCTTCAAAGTAGCCGACGGGCACGCCGTTCTTGAACATCATCGCCGCGTGATATGCCCGCAACGGCAGACGATTCTCCGGTGGCACACCCATTACGTAGACAACCGTGCCGCGGCCTATATCAGCCTTGATTAGGTGACGAGCGTCGCTAAAGGTGAAGCCGTGCAACTCGCGATAGCGCACCGCCGACGTCTCGCGCGCAATATCGATTATCTTTTCGCTCTGGGACTGCGAAATTCTTTCGACTGGAATCGGCGCGGATGACAGTGCTTCCCTCAGCGAAATGTCGCGTCGCGCAATCAACGGCGAGTTGTGCACGAAGACTCTGGAGCATGCGTGATGCGCAAGCCGGTGCGTGACGACCGAAACCCATATCGCCAGGTCACGTGAAGTTTCAGGCTATCGTAGAGATTGGCTTTTCTCTTTCCGGCAGCGACAGCGACTCAAACCGGCTAATCAGCCAGGTCGAGTTCGCGTTGACGGCCCTTGGCTGCGCGCACCCATTCGCGATAAGGCACGTGCGCTTCGACCATCGCGTCGTCTTCGAGCAACGGCATGAAACGCGGCATCGTCGCGCCGAATCGATCCTCTTCTTCAAACCAATCCCAGTCGATCGAAACTTGCGCTGGAAAGTTGGCGACCAACCAACGGACGATCGCATAGCTGAAGTTGCTGGTAACTGATCCGCTCGCGATTCCTGACACTTCCGGGTCGTCCAGCGGCGCCACATCTACATCCGCATCGAAAGTTCATCTGACGACTCTCGCAGACCTTCTTCAGCATCCTCTCCACCTGTTTGATGAGACGCGGCCCACGCGGATAGGCGCGCATGAATAGCAGGGCCTCATGCAAACGAATCAGATCGGCGGCGTTATCGATCCTTGATTTTTCCAGGCCAGAAAGCGTCGCGGCTATTTTCGCCTGTGGCAGATCAAAGTTGCGCCTGGCGCGTGTCGAGGGTGTTGAGGAGTTGTTCGGTTGTGCGCACGGGAAATCGGCAGGAACAAATCAACTGACTAGTGGTCTAACGATGATACCTCAGGAAGCGAGTTGCACATGAGAAAGCAAGTCATACTCTGTCTGAAAGTCGCCTGGGCTGTCGCCGCCTTGACGATCTTTACTCATCGGTACGAATCTTTGCACTGTCAACTGACGTAGCACTGTGCCGCCGCCGACAATACGATGTCGTTCATTCATGGTGTTACTGACATTTCCCACTGGCATCATCTTTTTTCCGATAGCGATGGCACTCGTCGATTCGGTCGGCGGTTCATTATCCCTCGGATTTCATAATTGGCTGGTCCGGTATCTGGCGGTTGGCGGTTGTGTTCAGTGGTTCTACATCGCGTACCGCGTTTGCTGGAAAAGCCGAGTCTCACGGTTCTCAATTTGAATTCAGAACCAGAGCCTTTGCCGGTGGCAACGCCAGCTCCCCGTCAGCGCCGCAGCCAACAATCGCGTACGTCAACGCCGACGGCTACCGTAGTCTCGGCCGCGCCTATCAGGATTCGTGCACGAAAGCAGCAAAACCAAATTCGATCGTTTGATAAGCTCGGACGCAGCCCACTCGAACGCGCACTCAATCGCTAGCTCAGAGGTGCTTCGCGCATGAACGTCGCGATCTTCCAGGCGTCGATCGCCTTCCAGGGCATCTCGGCCGTGCGTAGTGACCGCAGCGGCAGCCAAACCACATCGAGATCGATTCCCAGCGATTTGATTTCGGCAATCACCTGCTTCGACAGATCAACCGGGAAGGTCAGGTCGTAACGCGCGGCGATGAAGCGCATCGGCCGCTGCTCCATCTTCAGCAGACGCGGAACAAATGGCACTGGACTGATCGGATTCCAAAACTCGCGCAACTCTTCGAGCGTCAGATGAGTTTCGATTCCCTGCTTCACGTGCAGCGTTGAAATACCTTTCCAGACTACATCGGCGAACATAGCCCGACACGTGATTGAATACGCCGACGTTGATGTCCTCGTCATGCGTAAATGCGAGAAACGCCGTGCACGAACCAATGCTTGTTCCCAGAATTCCGATTCGCTCAAATCCTTGCTGCTTCAGCCAACGCACCGCCGCGCGCGTGTCGAGCACCGCCTGACGCATCGATTGAATCGTGCGCCCGATATTTGAACTGACGAGATGTTCCGCGCGCTCGAGGTCAGGCGGACGCCTTTCTTCGTGATAAGGGAGCGTGAGTCGCAGCGCCGTCATTCCCAGACCATTGAAAATGCGGCAGGCCTCGACGTGACTATCGGGTTGAGCGTTCCACTGGGGCAAGACCACGACCGCCGCGCGCGGTTTGTTCTTGCGCTCCTTCCGGCGGCCTAAAGAGTCGCGCCCGAACAATATTGTTCTCAGTCTGAGGGCGTCCGGATGGCACTGGTCCAGGTTAGCTGATCCTCTGCGAGTGCGTAGTCTTCGATTGGCGGAAGCGAATAGAACCTGTCACTGTCGGCCATCGCGCGGCGCGGCATGCTCTGCAAAGAGACGCGCGGATCGTGACCATTGACGTGGTCGCTGACGAACTCCAGCCCCCACGCAAACGGCCGCACGATTCGATTATCCTCTTTCTTTGTGTGCGGCGATTTCACGCGCCCGCATCCACTTCCCGAACAACGCCATCCTCCAGAAACTTCGAGCAGTCATCGTAAAGGCCAGCTAATTCATAATCAAGGCCACGACGAGTTGCGAGCGTTTTTGCCATTCCGCTAATTCGGGAAATATGTTATTAACGATTAGCTTAATCAACCCCTTTAATAAAACCGTCCCCCGGGCTGTAGTCAGTTCTCAGCGGAGGTCTCTTTGTCGGTGGTCAGGCGCAGGCCAAACAGCAATTCGCGTTACTGTATTCATGAGCTTGCTGCTCATGCTGGTCTACGATTGGCGCATGTCTGCCAAAACCGACTGTCCGAAGGCGGCGCCGGCGGCGTCAACATTACGCTGTACGGCTTTTCGATTATGAAAGAGCCGCTCGAGAAGGCGATTCTATCCGGCATTTCGCCGCCAAAGCAAAGCGCGAGCACAATATCGACATTCATTTCACCTCATCGTTTGCCGGCTCTGAGACGGTGACGAACCAGATTCTTCAGGGCGTCAAAGCGCAGGTCGCTATCCTCTCGATCGAACGCGACGCCGACCGTTTGAAGCAAGGTGGCTTTGTCACTTCAGATTGGCATCTGTTGCCGCAGCAGGGCATCGTCAACAAGACGCCGTTCGTGATCCTGGTGCGCAAAGGCAATCCGAAGGGATCCATGACTTTGCCGATCTCGCGAAGCCCGGCGTCAGACTAATACATCCCGATCCGATAAGTTCAGGCGGCGCGCAATGGTCGATTCTGGCCATGTATGGATCAGAACTCCTCAAATCGAAAAGAGAAACGGGCGGCGAGGATCGCGCGCGCGCGCTTGCAGACTCTGCAAGCGATTTGGCGAAATGTGATTTCCACGCCGGCTTCAGCGCGCGAGGCGCGCACGACCTCTGAACTGGGTAATGGCGATGCGCTGATAACTTACGAACTGGATGGGCTCTTGATGAAACAGGGAAATGCCAAGGCAGATGCCGAGATCGTGATTCCGGAGGCAACCATCTTCAGCGAGCACCCGGCGGTGGTTATCGATCGAAACGTCTCGGTGGCGGACCGGCCGGTGATTAACGCTTTCATGCAGTACCTGTGGAGCGAAGAAGCGCAGCGTGAGTTCGTGAAGTTTCACTTTCGCTCGACCACGAACGAAGCGCTGAACTCAGGAAAACAAGGAACTCGCAACCATCAAGTACCCCGTTTACAGTGAACGATCCGTTGATTGGCGGATGGAGCCGCGCATATCCCGATATTATTGAAGGAATCTTTCGCGATCAGGTGCAGAAGCGGAAGTGAAGCTGTTAGCTGTTTCGAGATGAGAATCAGATCGATCAAACACGTTCGCGGTTTTGATGTCGCGCGTCCGATCAGCATTCGGCATGATGCTCGGCATCATGCTGCCGCTGGTGCTGTTGCCGCTGCTCTCGATTTTCATTTATGGATTCAGCAACGGCCCGGGACCTTCCTCTCGTCGCTGGTAGCGCCCGAAGCCATATTCGCGCTGAAACTCTCAATCGTCACCAGCTTTTGGGCCACGGTCTTCAATGTCGTGTTCGGATTGTTCGCCGCGTATGTACTTTCGCGCTACGACTTTTGGGGACGAAACGCGGTGATCGTCACGATTTCTTTGCCGACTGCGATTCCGACTGCGGTGGCCGGCTTTGCGTTGCTCCTGTTATGGGGCAATTACGGAACGATCGGCCGGTTGTTTCTCGAAAACCAGCAGATCATGTTCACGCCTTATGCGATTATTCTGGCGAACATTTTCGTTACGTTCCCGCTGGCCTTCGGCGTGATCAAACCAGTGTTCGATACCATGAGCCGTTCGCTCGAGGAAGCTTCGGCGACGATTGGCGCGACGCGCTGGCAGACGTTCTGGTACGTGACGCTGCCCAGTTTGCGTGGCGCGATAGTTTCAGGCGCGCTGCTGACGTTCGCGCGCGCCGTGGGCGAGTTCGGGTCCACAATTCTCGTTTCGGGCAATCTCTGCCGGCCGGACGCAGACAGCGCCACTATACATCTTTGCGAAATTCAACGAAGGACAAATCGAAGCCGCGAATGCGATTGCGATCGTGCTCGCCTTACTTTCTTTGTAATCTTCAGTGTGCTGTTTTTCGCGCGTGATTGGCTTGAGTTCGAGACGCAAGAAGCATGATGTGCGAAAATGAAATTGGCAAAAGACTCAGGCGACCTGCACGTGTCGTGGGTCCCTGAACGCGAAACGTCTTCAGGCGTGGCGGCCAGCGTGCGCGGCATCAGCAAGCGCTTCAAGAAGACGTCGTGTGCTCGAAGACATCAGCTTCGATGTGTCTGAAGGCGAATCGCTGGTGCTGCTCGGCGCGTCCGGCAGTGGCAAGAACCACGATCCTGCGCATCATTGCCGGCCTGGAGCTACCAGATAGCGGTTACGTGATTCTGCATGGCCAGGACGTTACCGATTTGCCGGCTCGCGAGCGTGGCGTGGGTGTCATTTTCCAATCATACGCGCTGTTTCCCGCATGACTGTCGAGAAGAACATCGCCTATGGCTTGAAGATTCGGCGGCTGCCTGCGCAAAGAAAGACGAGAGACGGTCGATCGGCTCATCAAGCTGGTCCAACTCGAACAGCATCGCAAGAAATATCCCTGGCAGCTTTCGGGCGGCCAACAACAACGCGTCGCCATTGCCCGCACGCTTGCTTACAAGCCACAGGTCCTGTTATTTGACGAGCCGTTTGGCGCACTCGATGCGCAGACGCGTGTGCACCTGCGCCGCGAGATTCGCGCGCTGCTGCGACAGGTCAAAGGTGCCCTCGATTTTCATCACCCACGACCAGGAAGAAGCGCTCGGAATTGGGCGATCGCATCGCCGTCCTCAACGAAGGCAAGCTCGAACAAATCGGCACGCCAGATCAAGTCTACAATCAACCAGCGACGGAATACGTCGCGACGTTTCTCGGCGCCGCGAATCTCCTGCTGGGCGTCGCCACGAACGGCTTTGTAGAAATTGGCACCGCCCGACTTCCGGCTGAAAAGAAACGCGACGATTTCGTGACGGGCAATCAGTTAAGCTGGTGTTTCGTCCGGAAGATGTATGCATCAGCCAGGACGCGAATCTCCCGGAAGGATGCCGCCGGCTCGCTAACGGCGTAATCGAAGAAGTGAATTTCGTCGGCGCGTACCAACGGCTCACAGTTCGCCTCGATCTCACGCATCGCAAAGGCGACACCGACGCCCTCTATGAAGTGACTATCAACACCCCTCAACGAATGACCGGAGTTCCGATCATGCGCGACGCGGCCAAAGCCTGATGCGAACGCCACCCGATACAAGGCGGGCGATCGTGTGGCCATCGGACTCACTTCATTCAGCGTGCTCCCGAACTACACGCTGGTCAGACAAAGGTGAAACTCATGGAATTGGCGGCGCTGCTACTGGGCGCAATCGTTTTGTGCGCTGCGAACGCGGCCGGTCAATCGCCCGTTCCCAAGTCCGACACGCAAAGTTGGACCGACGTGCAGTTTACGATTCCACTCAACAAGAAAACCGAGTTCGTACTGATCGGAACCCTGCGGATCGGCGATAACATTACGAAACCGGTCGATGAGCGTTGGGGCTTCCGCTTCAATTATGCGCTGAATAAATACATCACGCTCCAAACTTCATATTTTCATCGTGATGCCCGGCCGCCCAACGGCAGACATGAAAGAGAAGAGCGCGGCACAGTCGGCGCAAATCTACGTTTGCCGCTTGGCAAGTTCACGTTTAATAGTCGCAACTGGGTCGAACGACGGTGGCGCGAACCGCAGCCTGATGCATGTGCGATATCGCAACCGGCTGCAGATCGAACATCCGTTCAAGATCGGCAAGACCAAATTCGTTTGGGTGGTGAATGACGAGTTCTTTTATGACTCGGTTCTTAACGACTGGGTGCGTAATCGTTTCGCCGTCGGCGTCAAATCCACGCCTTCAACAAGCATTGACGCTCGATACGTATGTTATGCGGCAGAATGACGGTCGCAGTCGACCGGGCGATGTCAATATCATCGGCACGACCTGGCGCGTCAGACTATGAAGTGATTTTGACGAGGTGGATCCGTCTAGAGGCATTTGACGAGTTTCGGTTGAGCGCCGTGAACCAGAGTAAAGGTTCCGAGATCTTCCTTTGTCGAACTGTTCCGGACGGTGAGCGTCATGGTCTTGCCTTTGACTTCGCCTGAGAAAACTACTGCGTAGCCGGTTTGCTCGCCTTGCCGCACCGGTCCGCCTCGCTCCTGAAATTGCTTGCCGGAAATATTGAAGCGACCATGCTGATCAGAGGACGATTGCTCGATCTATGGTCGCGTGTGCGCAGTCATATTCGACCTTCGCGCCTTTGCTGGAAACGTCGAAGCTGATGTGCTGTGCCGCCGCCAACGGCCGTTCGGTAGTCCTCTTTTTTCAGCTCTGCACTCACCGGTAGGTTCACCAGGGCTATCAACACGCATATGACACTCAGTATTCTGGCAAAGGTTTTTCATTACCCTTTACTCATTCTCTCGCATCGGGCGGCATCGCTCAAGGGGGTGGCCAAATGAAACGGCCGCCGAAACCCCGGCGGACCGCTGTCCACTTCTCAAATGCAGACACTGATTATCTAAACGTCCGGGCGCCGGCAGTATTCCGAGGTAAGCCGGATTGCCTCCGCCGTTAAAGGCCCTCACGCGGTAACGATACCTCGTGTTGCGCGAGTCCGGATATTGTTGAAGGTAGTGACGTTCGGACCAACCTGGGCTATCTCCAAAAAGTTCGAACAGCCATTCCCCTGACAACGCTCAATCTTAAAGCCCTGCTCGTTGTTTGAGTTGTCAGTCCACGCCAGGATTGATTTGACTCGTCGAGACCGCGGTCGCTGTCAGATTACTGGGCGCGCAGCGGGCGGCGGCAGTCGGAGTCGGCGTCGGCGTCGGCGTGGGTGTTGGCGTCGGCGTCCGGGGTTCCGGACGGCGTTGGCGTCGGCGTTGGGTGTTGGCACGCCGCCGCAGCCGGGAACTTGAATGAGCCGATGCGCGTCCGCCAGTTAAAGCTACCGTTCACCGGGATGCAGTCCTGCGTGTACCAGAAGGTGCAATCATCGATGGGATCGACAGTTGAGATGCGCTGTAATCACCCCAGCGAGTCAACGTGCCCGTTTGACTGCCCGGGCCGCGAAATATCGTGGCCTTCAGCTTGAGTTAATTGGTTGAGCGGATCGGTAAACAGACGTCCCGCGTAACGTATCTGAGGATGGATCGCGGTACTCGACGCGCTGTAACCAAGGCAAGATTTCCCTGCTGATCCATCGCGGCGCTACCCATCTGCAGCGCCAGGTCGTATCGGGCTGATAAGTGCTCTCCTGGAACTTGGTGACCGGGCCGTTAGTCACATTGCGCAGCTCAAACCAGCGAATGCCGGACCACACCCCGGCGCTGACGCTGTAGTTGCCGACAGCATCGCTTCGTGATCGCCGAAGTTGCGATATGCCAGGCGGAACATCAAGCGGTCGCCAATGCCGTCAACCCTGTTCGTCGTGCCGGATTGCGGCAGCGCAACGCTCGCGTTGTCGGGCATAAGAGCGCAAAAGCCTGCTGGCCGCCGGACTGGCAAAGAGCGTGAAGCTCGGGTTCGCCGGCGTGACAAAGTCGACGTGGAAATGAAAGACGCCGATACTGAACCCGTACTGGGAAACTCGACGAACGTCGCCAGCGCGCGCCAGGAGCGGCGGGATCGCGCCGTCGAGATCGCTCGGCAGGTAAACATCTTCGTTCGATCCACCAGTGACGCCCGTGGTGACGAATGTTGCCGGCAGACCCAGCAACATCCTGGCCCGATCGAACGCAAAGGGTTGCGGGCCAAGGAAGAGCCGGTGCCCGACGAATTGAAGACGTTCGTGCTCATGTAAGTAGGCGTCAGGCCACACGCTCGAGGTGCGGATAATCGAGAAGTTCGAGCCGAGATGAAAGTCATAACGGTTGTAGCTACTGCCGGTCGCATCCGCTGGTCGTCGGACACGGCGATGCATTCGTCGGTGGGCATCGCTGGCGCCGGCGAATCTGGGCTGATGATCAACGATTGGCGATTTGGTCGTAGAGCACGACCGGATCGCCGTTGCCGTTGCTTTGGCAGACGCCACCGAAGCCGCTCCACAGAGTGGAGACGCCTGACAGGTCCCAGCTGCGATGCGCCCGGTGGTCTTGTCGAGACCCTGGTAGCCCTCGTTGACGATCTGGAACGTATTGCGTGGCGCCCACTTCACCGTCGGTATCCGGCGGCGCGCAATTGCACGCGACGCCCGGAAAGGCACGCCAGTAAAGTTAAGCGACGTGGCCGGCATGTTCACACTCGGCGGCGTCGAAGCTGGGTCCTGCAGGGCCTCGTCAGACTTGTCTCTTGTGTTTGAGGGTGTGCGGAACCTTTGGGTTCTCGTTGGCTTCCTTCTCGGCCTTCTTCTCGACCTGCTTCTGCTTCATGTCGCGCAGCGCGGCGAAGTATCGTTCTGAACCGATTGACCAACCCGTTATGTTATTGCTTTGTCCCTGGACCGTATAAGAATTGGCCGCAGCAGATGGTTTCTTCTCTACCTTCGAACGTCGTGCGGCTTCGATGACGCCCGGCGTTACTACTATCGCCGTCAGTAGCAGCGGTTGCTACCAAGTGCCACGATCAATCCCGCGTATTTCTTCATTTTTTGCCTCCCAGGTTCAGTTGCGAACGTTGGCTAACGGTCGGAGCAAGTTCTTTTGTGTCGAGAGGGGGACTAACTTTGAGCGCCGGAATGATAATTCGAGTCGCTCGTAGATGCAAGGACAATCTCACGTCAAGATGACTTGAGTAAGAAGTTGCAAGGTTAGTGAGATTCAATTCTGAGGCGCGGTTCAAGGCGAACGTAAAAGCCAAACACCCGCAGGCTCGAGCGAGCTTGCGGGTGTTCTTTAACGATCAAGCGTCGGTGTTAGTAGCTCATTGCGCAGAAACCGCCGCTGGCATTGACCCAGATTGCGTTGAGATCAAATAATTCAGCGCTCCCAACGTCACGTTGTACTTCGATCCGTTAACGGCAGTTTGCGTGGTGCCGAACGTCAGGCGCACTTGTCGGCGTTTTTCCATGCCACGGTTGTCGTACCAGGCGTTCAAGTCCGGGGTCGGTAACCGCTTCTTCAATTCATGCGCGATGATTGACGCCATGCCGTCAGCGCCGGCGTTATTGATTCGGCGAAGTCGTCTGCGCGGCGCACGATGACGGACACCGATCGGGGTTGCCAATAAAGCGAATACTTGATGTCGAACCCGTTGATGGTCCCGTGTGTGTGCCAACCGCAGTACTGCGTGCAGAAGCCACTGCTGGCAGTTACGTCGGCGGAAGTAAGCACAAAGTAAACGCCGCTTGTGTCATACGGCAAGCCGCCGCCGGAGATCGCTCCCGGCAACTACTTCGCTGAATCGCCAAGTCGCTCAAAGGGTTCCGTGCGAATAGTTGTCATTAACGGAGCTCACGTACTGCACTGAATTGCTAACGTGCACATTCGCTGCCGTTGTAGTAGGTCGTGTTGATGTTGAAGTACGGCGAGCCTCCGATGTTCTGCGCAAGGTTCGTCAGAATCAGGTTGGCGGCTATTGCCAGCCCAGTTGCCGTACCAGATGTAATAGACGTGGGTGGTTCCCAGCATTACGGGCCCATTATGATGAGAATGCCGTTGCTGCCGGGGCGGATTGGCTTGGCTTCGCCACGGATGCGCATCCTTGTTCTTGCTCTCATCGGTATCGCCGCGGAGGCGATGTTGAATTTTGTGCGGGTTGACCAACTCCGACGGACCCTGGGAATAAGCTGTACCGAGAACGCAAATCGCCGCCAGCAGGCAGATCTATTGACCATGACGCTAAAAAATCTTTTCATTTGAATTCCTCCCTGAATGGCTGAATAACTTGTAGATTCAAAACTCGGCTTCGGGACACGAGAAACATTAGCGGGCGAGGGGGTATAGCACCAGAATCAGCAGACGAAAATACTCTTTTCAGTTCCGAGGGGCTCGCCAGCGGCGAAGCATTTGCGGCAACAAGAGCGAGGCTTGAAATAGTGATCCGGACGCAAATCGTCGGGCAAAACCGCTCGGAAAAGCTGGCCTGGCGCCTTCATCGTAGTTGAACCGCAAGGTCTGGGCATGGAGGGCAGCCGATTAACGTGAACGTGTTGCGGACGCACCAGTTCAAAGAAGGCCGGCCTGACCATGCGTGCGGCCGAGACCGCTCTGTTTCATCCCACCCCAGGGTGTCTGCGCGATTGCGTGCGTGTACAGGACTTCATTGATCGTCACCGTGCCGGCATCAATCTGTCGCGCGAGTTGTTGGCCGCGACCGATGTTGTTCGTCCAGCACGCTGGCCGTGAGGCCGAAGTCGCTATCATTCGGCGAGCCTGACTGCCTCATCGTCCGTTTTGAAGGTCATGATCGGCAGCACCGGGCCAAACGTCTCTTCGCGCATCACGTCCATCTCATGTGTGACGTTGGTTAAGATCGTCGGCGGATAGAAGGCGCCGGCGACGTCCCGCAAGCGTTCGCCGCCGGTCAGCGCGACTGCGCCATTATTGATTGCCTGGTTCACGTGACGTTCGACAACGCTCAACTGTCGTTCACTGGACATTGGGCCAAGATCGGTGACGCTATCCGGTCGGTTGCCTGTCTTCAGCACGCTTCGTCTCGCGCACCACTTCAGCAATGAATTGTTCGGCGATGCTTTCATGAACGTAACAACGTTCGACTGATGAGCAAGACTGGCCACAATTTGCAAAGGCCCCCAAACCGTCGCGCCGCGCTGCGTTGGCGACATTCGCATCGTCGAGAACGATCATTGGATCTTTGCCGCCCAGTTCGAGCACGACGGGGATCAAATATTTCAGCAGCCGCCTCCAGCCACCCGCCGACCGGTCGCCACGCTGCCGGTGAACATAATCTTGTCGACGCCTGACGCGACCAGGGCTGCGCCCGTCGAACCATCACCGGTCACCACCTTGCAAGACATTCTCTGGCAAACCTGCGCGTGACAGCACCTCCTGGATTTTCAGCGCGGTCAGCGGAGTTAATTCGCTGGCTTGAGCACCACCGAGTTTCCAGCCATCAATGCCATAACCACTTCGTCGAGCGGCGTGGCCCAGGGAAAGTTCAGGGCGAGATGATTCCGACCACGCCAAGCGGTTTGTAGATCTCGTAAGACGACCGGCCCATCGTCAATACAGTCCGACACTGATGCGGCGAGGTCGCAATAACGTGCGCGCTCTTGCGCGCGAAGTGCTGCATGAGATCGAGCCCCGGGGCCAGTTCCATAGAGATTGCTTCGGCGCTTGGCTTGCCCGTCTCACGCGACACGAGAGCAGCAATCTCATCCAGTTCGTTGAGGATGATTTTGCGAGCTTCCATAATCACGCGAACCACGCTCACGGAAAGATTGCGCGGACCAGGAGGGTTGCGCTTCACGCGCACGGCCGACGGCACGGGCAACTTCTTCCGGCATCGTCAATGGCGCGCGTCCAATTTCGCCGGTCGGTCGCGGGGTTGTAAACGATGATTTCGGCGCCGGTAGACCTGGCGAGAATGCTCTGAGCCATGAGCGGATTATCGCTCCAGAACCCAGGTAAGCGCAAACTATTAGTTGCGAGTCGCCGAACTGAATCGCAGGTTCGGCGCTAGCTGACAGCTTGCGCTACAATACCGCTCCATTTTCAACCGCTTGAGGAGAGTCGAATGATCAAACCGCAACTCAAGGAATTCATGCGCCGCATCGACAAGGATTCCGTCGCCATCATCCCGGCCGCGCGCGAAGCTGTGCGCTCGCACGATACGAACTATCGCTATCGTCAGAACTCGGACTTCTTTTATCTGACCGGATTTGAAGAGCCGGACGCGATTGCCGTGATCGCTCCCTTCCGCGAGATAAAAGTTCACTCTGTTCGTGCGGCCGCGCAGATCTGGAACAGGAAATCTGGACGGGTTATCGCGCCGGCGTGGAAGGCGCCGTGGCTGATTACAGCGCCGATGAAGCTTTCACGATTGACAGAGTTCGACGAAAAGTTGATCGGAAATTCTCGACGGCCCGGCCGGTGCTCTATTACGCCTTCGGGCACACGACCCGGAGATGGATCCAAAGATCATTCGGCCAGCTCAGCCCTGATGCGCGAGACCAATCGCAAACCCTTGGAGCCGCCGCTCGCACGATTGTCGATCCTACTTCGATCCTGCATGAAATGCGCGTGCTGAAATCGCGCCGGAAGAGATCGAGATCATGCAGCGCGCGGCGGACATTGCCGCCGAAGCGCACGTCGAAGCGATGAAGGCCGTCCGGCCCGGCATGATGGAATACGAAGTCGAAGCAATGCTCGAAGCGTATTTCCGCAAACACGGCGCCGCCGGGTTCGTCCTACACCTCGATCGTGGGCGGGGGCGGTAACGCGACCGTGCTGCACTACATCGACAACAAAGACCAGTTGCAGGACGGCGATCTGCTTGCTGGTTGATGCGGGCGCCGAATACAAAGGTTACGCTGTCGGACATCACGCGCACCTTTCCCATCAACGGGAAATTCACGCCGGCGCAGCAGCGACATCTACGACCTGCGTCCTGAAATGCCAGAAGTCGTGCGTCGACATGGTCCGTCCCGGCGTGCGCCTGGAAGACTTGAAAACTCACTCGATTGAAGTGCTGACCGAAGGCATGGTGCGAGCTTGGCTTGCTGAAGGGCGATCCTAAAGAGACTGATCGAAGAGAAGAAGTACATGCAGTTCTACATGCACAACCTCGGCCATTACCTGGGCATCGACGTGCACGACGCCGGCCGCTATTACTTCAAGGGCGAATCGCGACCGGCGGAAGCGGGCATGGTCATGACCATCGAACCCGGCCTCTACATCTCACCCGACACCGAGCCGCATTCCCGAAGGCTTCAACAAAGACATTCCTGAAAACATACCTCGGCATCGGCGTGCGCATCGAAGACGACGTGCTGTGTCACGGAAAACGGCGCGCGCGTGCTGACCCACAAGGTGCCGAAGGAACGAGAAGAGATTGAAGCGTTGATGGCGAAGTGAGACCAGTTCAAATGCCTCAAACAACAATACGATCCTTGTGCCGATGACACTTGAGGAGTTCTAGGAAAGAAGGCGAATCGCGAGAAGGAAGAACGGAGCCCGCGCCTGGCGAAACTTCCAATTGCAAAAGAAACTTGGAAACCGCTGAGAAGTTCAGAGATGCATATGTGAACGACGCTTTGCGAGAGGATGATCTTAGACGCCCGGCGAATAGTTGGCCCTCAACAAGATCTAGCTCTTTCGCCGACTCGACGAGAGTTCGATGCTTTCGCGCGAGATCGAAATATAAGCGCGAGCCCATTTCGCATTTCTTGATCAGCTTTGAAAACGATGTTCTCAGTCAGATACACCGTCATCTCGTTTTCGGAGAATAGGAATTTGGGTGCGGATAACTCGCGATAACCCGATCGACATTCGCCAATCCTTCATCACGCGCGGCCGCAAAATCAATTGCCCGAACTTTTTCGACGCTTTGATTCCGCACCATCCACATCGCGAACACAAAACCGAACCCGGTGAACTCGTGCCACAGCGTCGCCAGATCAAAGCACACGAAATTGCTCGCGGGCGATGCTCATTGCCGGATCGCCGATGATCAGAGCAGCGTCGGCTTGCTGCATCATTGAGCGAAGATTCGGCGCCGCGCTCTGCCATTCCGGTTCGAAGCCCAGGAACTCGCGAAAGATAATCTTTACAAAGTGCCGCTGAGGTGCGTGACGATTCATCCAGCGCCACCCGCTCGACTCTTCTTCAAATTGTTCTTCCGCGTTACCAGGACTACGCTGCGCACCGCAGTTTTCGATCAACGCAGACGTCCGGCACGATCGAAACGTCATCGATTCGCTGGTACTCGATGACGGGAACCAGGGCCGCGTCTACTTCACCGGACGCGAGCATCTCGGCGCAACGCGCCGGCGCCGTATCGGTGAATAACTCGACCGCATCACGCTGTGAGCCGTGGGTGAAACTCCAGATTAGCGGCGCGGTATTTAAATAACTTGAAGCGGCAATTCTCGGTTTTTGATCGGTCATCTTGGATGCAAGCGCTAGAGTACCGACTTTAGTCGGGCTTTTGAGAAGTTGCGCCGTCGCCTGAAAAAAGCGCCACTAGTTGGTACTCTGTACACCACCCGCTTTGCCTTGACGACCCTTTGCCTTTATAGTGTCGCCACTTTATGACAATCTACGACATCACCAGTTCCTATCCATTCGACGATGCCGGTTTATGAAGGCGACCCGGGCGTCAAAATTGATGCGTGGTCCGCCTTCGCCAAAGGCGAGTTCATCCAATGTTTCGATGTTGAATTTTGGCGCTCACACCGGCACGCACGTGGATGCGCCGGCTCACTTCATAGAAGGCGCGCGGAAGATCGACGCCTGCCGCTCGAGATTCTAATAGGACCAGCGCGCGTAATTCGCGTCCCCGATGAGCTGACTGAGATCACACCTGAATTTCTTGAGCGCTGCGATCTAAGCGGCATCCAACGGCTGATTTTTCACACCCGGAACTCAAGATTCTGGAATGACGGCTTTCGCTCCGACTACACTCATCTCTTGCCGGAAGCTGCGCAACAGCTGGTAGATCAGCGGCGTCCAGCTGGTGGGCACCGACTACCTGTCGATCGAAAAGTTTCATTCCGGCCATCACAAAACGCACCTGACTCTCTTATCGAACAACGTCGTCATTGTTGAAGGTCTAAACCTTGCCGATGTTCCGGCAGAGATTACGAATTAATCTGCCTGCCTTTGAAGATCGCCGACGGCAGTGGCGACCGAGCGCCAGCTCGCGCCGTCTTGAGAACGATGTAGAGCAAGATGCTATCTTTGCGTCAGCTGTTATGAAATCATCATCGACAAAACGCGCACCTGACCAGAAATACCGCGAACGCGTTTACAAAATCGTGCGCCGCATCCCGCGCGGCCGGGTGATGACCTACGGACAAATCGCCTACATGCTCGGCGAAGGCTACACACCGCGCACGGTTGGCTTCGTGATGCACGGCGCTAATGAACGCGATACGCCCATGGCACCGGGTGATTAATTCTCAGGGCAAATGTTCAACCGGCCGCATAGTCTTGCCACCGGATAAACAGCAACGAATGCTCGAGCGAGAAGGCGTAAAAAGTTCGATCACGCGGGACGCTGCGATTTGGAAGAAGTTCTGTGGAAGCCGAAGCGGATTGCATCGCGCACAGTCCGTGAAAGCCCGCGACCACGCTTTACGCGCGATGACGTCATTCGCTGCCGGGCTTCGGCGACGGATTTGAATCCAGTATTTCCGCCTGAGGGCGGGACTTCAAAACTCAACACCTCCGAATAAGGAGAAATCACTGAACATCGATCCTTTGGCGCCGCGTGCACCATACGAAGTCAGTCCACCCAAGTATTCGGTCTCGCATCAAATGGCGACCACGCGCGTTCGAGTTGCCGAACTTTCGCGTGATGCAGACCCTGGGTGTCGTGCGCGGCATCGTCGTCCGATCGCGGAACGTGTTTGCGACACTCGGGGCGACGTTTCCAGCAAGTGGTCGGCGGCAACATCACCATCTGGACCAGGATGTGCGAAGAGACGCGCCGCGATGCGTTCGACATCATGATTCAGCACGCATCAGAAATCGGCGCCAACGCGATCGTCGGCCTGCGCTATGACACAACTGAAATAGCCACGGGCGTGACCGAAGTCCTCTGCTACGGCACCGCGGTGATCGTAGAGCCTACCGACTCAAGCTACCGCGGATGAGCAAACACGAAATAGATCCGCAAAAGCTGGCGCGGGCGCGAAGTGCCTTTGCGTCGGTTCCGCTACGCGAAGTTTCTGGGGTCTGCAGCTGGGAGAAATTCGTCACGGCGAGGTCAGCATTCATCTCGACATTCGCGACGAACTGAAACAGAACCAGGGCGTCGTCCACGGGGGTGCGATCGCCTCACTTATCGACACTGCTTCGGCGTTCGCAGTACTCACTCAGATCGATCCGGGCGAGCGGGTGACTACGACCGATCTAACCATTCACTATCTTCGCCCGGCGATAACCGGTCGTCTGCTGGCCACCGCTCGCATAGTCCGCGGCGGCCGCCGGTTATTCGTTTTATCGGTCGATGTTCATGACGATGCCGGCGCACTCATCGCAACTGCCGTGACGACCTACATCAAAATCGAGAAAAACCCGTCAAAACCCTAAGCAAATTCGCACAAAATAACCATAGACAACGCGGTTGGCAAAATGCCAAAATAGCTTTGGCTTTCCCAGCCATAAAAATCCTTTCAGTCTCGCCCGATATGCATTCACTTTACGACGTTCTCTTAGCTCAACACGCACGACAATTGACGCCGGTTCGTTGCGCGTACGCGACGGTGCTGCAGCTCCATCGCTACTTTGAGGACGTCGTGCTTGAGAACAATCTGAGCGCGTTGGTGATTGAATCGCTGCCGCTATCTCCCAAGCGCTCGGCACGAGAGAAGGCCCGCGTCCGCGACCTGGCTCGATCGGGCCGCCGCACCTTTTTCTTCGCGCACCAGGCGGACGCGCTCAACGAGATTGTCTCCACGATCGGAGACAGCGCTCTGGCAGCGCCATCGATTCCTGTCCCAGGCTGATGTCATTCCGACGAATGAACACTTTATTGTGATTGCCGATGCGCGATTCTCGGCATTGCTCGCCACGGTACGCGGCAAGAGCGGCGATGCGCGCATGGGTGGCGATGAAGTGATCTGGACGTTTGAGCCAGACATAGTCTATTCCGCGCTCGAATACTTGATGGCCCGCGTAAGTGCTGAGAATCCTTATCAGGCCACCGTATTTGAAGCGGCAGTGCGCACGTCGATGCCCAAGGCCACGTCGCTGCAACTCACGGTCAGCGTAACGACCAAGCTGGCTCACTTACTGCAAGAACAAGCCGGCCGCGAGATTGCCGTAAATCGCACTGCCACCGCCATTCGCGAATCGCTTGAGCTGGGTGTCATCCTGCAAAGACCGTCAACGAAGTTGGGACGGCGTTGAATGTCTCGAGCTGCGCGTTGCGGGTCGAGGGTTCAAAAGGTCGGAACAGCCGCTCACGTACTTTTATTCCCGGACGATCAGGCACAGCGCAGTTGAGATTACAAAGCATTACACGAGGACCTGGATCCGGCATTGTGTTTTCTTTCGCGTCATCGACATACTGATCGTCCATGACTGCGACGACGAACTCGAAGAGTCCGACTGCTTTGCCGTACGCAGTGGCGCCGCTCGTCTTTGACGAACGTTTAATGGGCGCCCTGCGGGTTAGCTCGAATGACCCGTCGCGGGTGTGGCAGGAAAACGAGATATTGCTGCTGCGGACTGTGGCCGACCAGGTTTGCTGTCGCGGTGAATCACGCCGGCATTGTTTGCGCAAATCCAGCAGCAGGCGCTGACCGATGCGTTGACCGGCTTGCTACAACCGCGCTCGTTCGAAATGCAATTGGATCAAAGAAATCATAATGGCCAAGCGCGCGGGCCAGCCGCTGTCGCTGCTGATGCTGGATTTGGATCGATTCAAGCATTTGAATGACACCGCCGGGCACGACGCCGGCGACGATGCGCTGCGCCAGCTCGCCGGAATGTTTTCAGTGAGGAGCTGCGTGGAGTTGATTCTGCCGCACGGTTCGGCGGCGACGAGTTTGCCTTGATTCTGCCACAGGCGTTTGTTGAGGGGCGCTGATTGTCGCCGGAACGTGGTAGGGCTCGCATCGAACGAATATATATTCCTGAGTTTGGCAGCCTGACTGCATCGATCGGCATCGCGAGTTTTCCGGCGCACGCTGCTTCTCGAGGCTGAACTGTTTCGGGCCGCTGAACGACGCACTGTATGCGGCAAAGCGTGGCGGACGAAATCGGGTGTGCGTCGCCGACCAGGCCGTGGAAACGCTTGATGAGGCGCTGTCGCGCGTATCGGCAAACCAGGAGCCACCGCATCAACGCGAAGAGATCGTCATGTGAACCTGGAACTCCGGCGCCTTAACATCTCACTCCCTCTTTGCCAGCCTGATCAATCTCACTTACACTTCAATACTCAGTCTTAGCTCTCATTGGTGTGTTTCGTATTCAAAAGAGCTGAGCCTTCCCGTCTTCATGGGTGATCTGCGCAAACTGCTGCGCTATTTCCGTCCGTATAAAGCCTCTCTAATCACCGGAATCGCGAGCATTATGGCTCGGCGTTGTTTTCAACGTCAGCATTCCCTTGATTGTCGGCACGCGCGATCGACGCGAATTGGCAGGTAATAAGCTGGCAGCAGCCTGACCGCTGCCTCCATCAAGGTGCTGGGCGCGAGCGCGCTGAGGCTGGTGTCTTTCTGCTTCCTGCAGACGCCGCATCCTCATCGGCATGTCGCGTCACATCGAGTACGATCTCCGCAACGATTTCTACGCGGCGCCTCGTCAATCAGCCGCAGTCTTTCTTTCATGAACATCGCACGGGCGACTTGATGGCCCGGGCCACCAATGATCTGGCCGCCGTGCGGCAGATGGTCGGGCCGCATGATCATGTATGGGCTGCAACCTCTGTTTGTGGTGATCGTGATTGTCCCGATCATTTTCGCCATCAGCTGGAAGCTCACGTTGCTTCTGTTTGTGACCATGCCGCTCGTCCCTCTCACGGTGAA
>ERZ1370068.4386-contig-3461_pt1 | contig 36942 bp, 42 predicted proteins | sample MGYA00561227_ERZ1370068 | MGnify/ENA primary metagenome ERZ1370068 (study PRJEB38410, sample SAMEA6850437) | metagenome | study: Metagenomic assessment of the ecological functions of the soil: analysis of the soil microbiota associated with the...
CGCTACGTATTGCTTCGTGGTGACTTGAGGCGCGCGTCGGCGCAGCACTCTTCATCCGCACACGCGCAGTCGGCCTGACCGAAGCCGGCGAACGATTACTTTCGCGCGCAAAGCCCGCTTTCGAGAGCTTGCGCCGCAAGCGAGCTGCGCGTGACTTTGGGCAGCGGCCAGCCGGGCTGTTGCGCCCCACGGTGCCGCGGGCGGTAGTGCCGATCCTGCTGAGCCGCTGATCGCGTCCTTCTGCCAAGCCTATCCCGGGTCGAGGTGGAGATCGCCGCAAGCGGCGGACCTGGTCGATATCGCCGCCGAAGGATTTGACGCCGGCATCCGGCTCGGCCAGTTCATCGAGGCCGATATGATCGCGGTGCGTCTGACGCCGTCGCCCCTGCTGGCTGTGGTCTCGGCAGCCCCGACTATCTGCGCCACGGCGGCAGCGGCCGAACTCATCGACGATCTGCGCCGGCACGCCTGCCCTGCGCATGCGCCGCACGAACGGGTCGATCGCGCCCTGGTCGCTTTGTTCATCGACGGCAACGAGGCGAGTCGAAGTCATCGTTTCAGGACCTTTTATCGCCAGCGACATTCCCACAATGCTTGGCGCGGCTGTCGAAGGGGATTGGGCCTTGCGCAGGTGCCCGAGCCGATCGCTGCCGGCGCGGTGAAAGCGGGGAAACTGTGCGCGTGCTGGAACCGTTCGCGCCCATGGCGCCGGGTGTGTTCTCTACTATCCCAGCGCCGATCAAATGATGCCGAAGCTGCGGTGCCTTCATCAGGATTCGATGCGAAGAACCGTTCGCATGCCATACGGCGTGTCCGAACGAAAATCGCCTGAGAACTGAGAAGTTTCGCTCGCGGTCGGTCACCTGCGGCGCCATCGCGGCACTGCATAATAAGACCGAAACCGTTGCGTTGATCGTGTCGCGCAGTCGCACACGGTCCGCTTACAATGATCTGCCGGATCGCTGTCAGCGCTTGCACCGCACGGATGTTGCAGTCCCTCGCTCGCTTGACCATGTCAGATCTCGGCTCCGCTGAGCTTCTAGGGCGATATTGTGCTCGCCAAGACATTTCCCCTGCGGCGCATGTCGCCGTAACGCGCCACCGATTTGCAGCCTCGCTGGCGACAGGACCCGGAAAAGCGCATCTCGCCGCTGGCCGTCTTCGCCGGGCGCGGGAGCTGATGACGAGAGTGGCGCCTTTCGACCGGTCCGGCACCGGCCGGCTATCGTCCGTCCAGCCCTCCGATGAAGGTGGGGTCGGCGCCTGCGCCGGGCTCGGCGGTCGGGCACGTTGCGCGGCTGACTATTGGCAGGCTGAGAGTCCGAGAAACGGAGTACCCGACGGATGGCGGCGCCCATACGGCGCCGGTCACGGACTCGCGGCGAGTCCGGCCTCGGTCTCCGCCGTTGTTGGGCGGAAGCGTCCGACGGGCGACCCGGCGGCAGGAGGCTGCCGGGCGATCCGCGGCCGGCTGGGCGCGGCGCTCTTCGCGCCGCTCTGCGCCTGCAATGGCGCACGCGCCGCCTGTACTGTGGTGATCCTCGGGCGGCACGCATCGCCGGGCGGCCGCACGTCGGGCGTCGCTCCAGCGACGTCGGACAACTGCGCGCGGCGGTCTCGAGCTGGTAATTTGGCCGAGGCCTCCGATGGCTGGATCGATACGGACGCGCATAGCGTGTCGGCGCGCCGGCAACGCGTTCTGTGGCTGAGCAAGAGGCAAGCCGCCGGCATGCGATCAAGGCGACGGTCGCCAGCGCAAGACCGCCCACCCAGAATTCGGGCACCGAGATCGGCTTGCGCTCCAAACTCACGCCGATGACGGCCAGAGCTGAATGTCTCGGGGTGACGCGAGCCTCTGCGCCGCGTCCGCCGATCTCCGCCGTGGTATCAGCGTGCGTTCTCGCCGCCAGGGCCTGGGAGCGACATCGGAGGAACTCTGCCCCCTGCGGCGCTCGCCGAAGAAACGTATGGCCCATCATCGCCGTTCGTCGCCGGCGTCGCGGCTGGCCCGCCGTCGGGACAGGTGCGCGCGTGACGGCGATCCGCATATAACGACCGCGCACGTCCTCGGGACGCAGAGAAGGACCAGCGCCAGCAATGCGTGGCACCGCCTGCCCATGCGCGGGACAACTCGATGCGCTCTTCCGATCCATAGTAGCGCGCGCGACCGCCGGTGTAGAGAAGGATGGACTCGGCCGCCAAGGCTCGCGCCGCCCGCCAGTGGAGCAAGACGCCGGGTGACGACGGTCGTGCGCGCCGCCGGGATGGGCAAAGACCACCATGAGAATGGCGATGATCATCAGATGGCCGATCCCGTCCATCTTGCCGAAGTCGAGCGTCGCGGCGGTCAGCAGCGGCCAGCGAGGGCAAGCGCGGCGAGACGTCGGACCAGCGGCGTCCAGAACAGCGCGAAGCGGACAGGCCGAACCCACGACGCCGGGCCGCCGTTCACGACGGTGGCGACATCAAGAAAGCCCAGTTAGTGCCCGGATGCGCTATCGCGGATCGGCGCGACCTCCAGCCTGCGGTAGACGAATTTCTCGATCGACGGCCACAGCGTGGAGCAGGCGACGGTCCAGCTTTGCAGGAAATCAAAAACGAAAAGCCAGAAGCTCCAGCATTCTGCGAGGCGGACAAGCGCGAAGAAGACGCTGAGGCCGACGAACGAGACGGGAGATAATCCAGCAGCATGTGGAACAGGCCGTAGGTCGCGACGCCATACGTCTGCAAAGCACGATGATGCCGGGCGCCCTGCGGTGGCCGGGAGCGTCGTCGCCCGGCCGAACATGTACATCGGTATCAGCAGCTGAATCGGCGGACAGCCAGATGCCGCTCGCTTTGAGTCCCGGGGGTGATGATGAGGCCGCCGTCTGCCCATACCAGCGGCAGCGATGACTCGCGGCCACCGGAGCGGTGAAGGTCATCTGCGCGGCGATGCAGCGGCGCCGCATACCGATCCAGGAGTTGCGAGATGTGCCGCACCGGAGCGCCGTCCGCTCGGCCGCGCAACCGAGATAGAGCAGGATGAGGAACAGCGTGAAGAACAGAAGAAAAGTCGCTGTGGAGCACCGCCCGAGCCGGCAGTGGATCGCTCGGGGAGACGCTGCAGTTGACGAACCATTTCAGGCGAGCGGTTATGTGGTTGTGGACGTCAGAGGCAAGCTGACGTGATCAAATATGCGGGCGAATAGCGCCGGTTTCTACAAGCTTCAATCCAGACACGCCCAGCCGCGATGCCACCTTACGATATCCGCGCATCGCCGTGATCGGTGCACCAAATCGCCCCCTTTACCCGGGACCACGAATGCTCTCCCCATCATCATCCGTCGAATGATTCCGCTCAGGCCCTCACGCTGGCACCGCGATGCAAGAAAGGGCAGATGCCGATCACCTGACTGCCAAGCGCGACGCCGACAGCGATGTCAGAAAAACGTTCGTTCTAATGGCGAATGCTGGGTCGCAAGATGGATTCCGCTCGCCACATTTGCAGCAGAGGCCAAGCGTGGATGCGCGTCCGGTGACATCGGTCGATGAATTGAAGAACATAATGCGCGAGCAAAGCTGAAGCGATCACATAAATCTTCGCTATGTTGGTGAGCTTTATAGAACGGATTGGCACACGTTCGTTCCATAGGGTTCGTTTATCGCGACCGCTTTTGTAAGTACGATTCCTATTCCATTCGGGAAACAAACGTCCAACCTATCGAGGGATGCACGAAAAGTCGCCACTGCAAAAGCATAAGTCATAAAGCTCTGCAACCTGAGAAGCCAGCGGCCCAGGCACTCAAGCGCCCTTGTCGAAAGACATCCGCGGCCCGGTTCTCATTCATGACGGCTCCTTGCCGCGTTCGACTCCGGGTCCGTAGGCCCGGGTGTCATTCCTGAAAATCACCGGAACGTGCGACGAAAGCTACCTCATCGGCATATCCGGCGCCGGCAGCCACTTGCTTCACGGATCTGGCGCCGGTCTCCAGCAAGGTTCTGGTTGTTTCAAAAGGGACGCGGTCGATGTGCACCTTCGGGATCCCCGAGCTCAGTTTCAGGCGCCGATGCAGGGTATGAAATTTGAGTTTGCCAGGCTCATTCCCAGGCCCATTCCGAGAAATCGTTGGCGTACAGGGGAACCTGGCTCCACACGCCTTTCAGCTTCTTGTTCGCGATCGTGATCAGTTGCGGCTGGAAACAGGAAAGCCGGCGGCGGCATCGGTCGCGAGCAGTGCAGCTGGGCGTCGCCCAACAGCCTGGCGCTGATCGGCCTCGTTGGCGGCTTCCGTGATCTTCCTGTAGAAAGAGCGCGTTGAAGGCGTCCGACTCCAGCCGGTGTAATAATTGTCCTCGGTGTATTTCACGAGGTCGAACGGCTCGACATGCGGAGACAATGGTGAGATCGTAATTTGTGCGACCGGTGGTGCTGAACACCCCGATAGCCACTTGCGCCCATTCCAAATTCTCGATCTTTGGCGGTGATGCCGACCTTGGCAAGCTGCGCCGCCAGCACCTCACCGCCCTGCCGCGCATAAGCCGGCGGCGGAAGCTTCAGGCTGACCTCTGAGCGTGCGTGGTCACGCCGGCCTCTGGCGAGCAGCTTTGCCTTCCTCGATATCGAAGCGGATTGATGTCTGTCGTGTCGATGTAGCCCAGCGAGCCCGGCGTGTAGGAAGCTGCCGATCGGCACGCCAAAACCGTCGACCGCACCTTCGATCATCGGCTTTGCGGTCAATCGCGGCGAGCACCGCGCGGCGAACCCGCACATCGTCGAACGGCTTCTTCTTGTTGTTAGATGGCGACGATGGTCTTGGACCACGCGAACCTCCGATCGAGAACGGCAAATCTCGGGTCGGCCTTGAATTGAGCGAGGCTGCGCGCGGCGGCCACGCGCGGGAACGCATCGACGTCGCCAGACAGCAGTGACGCCACCTGCGCCGACGGGTCGCTGATGAAGCGGATCACGACCTTGTTGAGCTTGATCGCCGCCGCATTGCGGTATTCCGGCCATTTGTTCAGCGTGATCGACGAACCCTTGGCCCAGGCGGCAACCGTGAACGGCCCGGTGCCAACCGGGTTGGTGCCGTTGGTGGCTACGCTCTTCGGCTCGACGATCGAAGCTGGCGCCCGCCCGAGCAGGAACGGCAGGTTCGGGCTCCGGGTTCTTCATCTTGATCACGACGGTGTCGGCTGTCCGGCGTGGTGATCTCCGCGATGCTCTGGAACAGGCTCTTATCCTTGTTGGTGCTGGTTGGCGCCGCCGACCGCTCATAGCGAGAATTTCACGCGTCTCGCGCGTTCAACGGTTCGCCGTTCTGGAACTTCACGCCCTTGCGCAGCTTGAAGGTGTAGGTCTTCAGGTCCGGCGCAGTTGTCCAGCTTTCGGCGAGCAACGGCACGACCGAGCCGTCTTCCTTCACCTTGGTGAGCGTCTCATACAAATTGTAGAGCGTGACCTCGGCAATCGCGGCGGCGGCCCTGCTGGTCGGGTCGAGACCGGGCGGCTCCAGCGCCATCGCCATCGCCACGCTGTCTTTCTTGCCCTGCGCGCGCAACCGGTTGCGGCAGCAGGAAAAGCGCGGTCATCGCTGCCGCGGCGAAAGGAATGAGCTTCTTGAACATGCATAACGCTCCTGAAACGGGACGAATCGAACGGTACGTCAAACCAGGGATCAGCGGCACTCAGACTATCACACCTCGCCCGCCAAGGCGAGGCAGCGCCATGATGGTCTCGGCGTGGTGACAGGCGGCACGATGGCCGGCCTGACGCTGCGCGCAGCAGGCGCGACCGCGCGGCATTGCGCGTCGGCGTAGGGCATCGCCCGGCATACGCGCATCCCGTTGATCCCCCTGATTGCGACGCGATCACCTGCGTCCCGCGCGGCGTTGCCGCTCTCGGCCTGACGGGCGCGCGGTACAGCCTCGAGCAACGCACGGGTATAGGGATGATGCGCAGCGGTTGAATAAATCCTCCGGCCTTCCCTGCTCGACGATCCGGCCGAGGTAAATCACCGCAATCTCGTCGCACAGATATTCAACCACCGCGAGGTCATGACTGATCAGGACGTAACTCAACCCGAATTCGTCCTGCAGGTCTTCCAGCAGATTGAGCACCTGCGCCTGCACCGAAACATCGAGCGCGCTGACCGGCTCATCGGCGACGATCAGTTTGGGCTGCGTGATCAGGGCGCGCGCGATGGCGATACGCTGGCGCTGGCCGCCGGAGAATTCGTGCGGGTACTTGTCCATATCGGCATCGCGCAGACCCACTTGCTTCAGCACCGCCGCGACGCGACCGCGCTGTTCGGCACGATCGACACGGCCGAACGCGGTGAGCGGTTCGGCGACGATGCGCGCCACCGTCTGGCGTGGATCGAGCGAGCCGTAGGGATCCTGAAACACCATCTGGAAGTCGCACCTTGCGCGGCGAAGTTCACCGGCGGGCAAGCGATGCAGATCGCGCCCGAGCAACCTCACGGAACCCGATGTTGGCGTCTCCAGCGCCATCACCGTGCGCGCAAAGGTGGATTTGCCGGAACCGGATTCTCCGACCACGCCGAGGCTCTTGCCCGCCGTCAGTTGCACGCTGACGCCGTTGAGCGCCAGCACCTGCGGGGCGGGCTGGAACAGGTTTTCGCGCGGCAGCGTATAGCGCTGCACAAGGTCATCGACTTCGAGAAGCAGCGGTTCGGGCCCAACGCGCGCAGCCGCCGCGTATTGCCATCGTGCTCATGCGGTCACGGCTCCAATCCGGTTCGCCATCGAGACGTCGGTACGCAGGCAGCGCACGGTGTGGCCGGCATTTACGGTGACGGGGCTGGAAAGGTCGCCCGGCAGCGTTCCTCGGCGATATCGCACCGGTCGGCGAACGCGCAACCGGAAGGCAGGTCTGCGAGCTCCGGCACGATACCGGCGATGGTTTGCAGGCGGGTACCTTTGGGCGCGCCAAGCCGCGGCCGCGCGCGGAACAGGCCCTGGCTGTAAGGATGGCCCAGGCCTGCGAACAACGCTTCGGTCGCGCCATTCTCCACCACGGTGCCGCCATACATCACCATCATGCGCTGCACATTTTCGGCGATGACGCCAAGATCGTGGGAAATCAGGATCATCGACATGCCGCGCTCGGCCACCAGATCGGCGATCAGGTCGAGGATTTGCCCCTGAATGGTGACGTCGAGCGCGGTTGTCGGCTCGTCCGCGATCAGCAGATCTGGCTCGCAGGCGAGCGCCATGGCGATGGTGATGCGCTGGCGCTGGCCGCCGGAAAACTGGTGCGGGTAGGCATCGACCCGCTTTGCGGCATCGGGAAGGCCGACGCGGTCGAGCAATGCAATCGCTTCCTTGCGCGCCTGCGCGGCCGAAAAGCCCTGTGCCGGCGCAGCGGTTCGGCAACCTGGCGGCCGACCGTGTGCATCGGATTGAGCGCCGTCATCGGCTCCTGAAAGATCATGCTCACGCGGTTACCGCGCAGCTTGCAGTAGTCGGACTCCGGCCAAGCCGACCAGCTCCTGCCCATCCAGCCGCACGCTGCCGCTGACCACGGCGCTGTCCGGCAACAGACCCATCAGCGCCATCGCGGTGACCGACTTGCCGCAACCGGACTCTCCGATCAGGCCCGAGGGTCTCGCCGCGGGCGAGCGAAAAGCTGACGCCGCGCACCGCGTCGGCCGGGCCACGGCTGGTATTGAGCCGGACCCGCAAATTGTCGACTTCGATCAGCGGCGTTCTGTCGGTCATCACCGCTCCCGCGACAGGCGCGGATCGAACAGGTCCCGCAGCCCGTCGCCCAAGAGATTCAGTCCCAGCACCGCGGTTGCGATCGCAAGACCCGGATAGACCGGCGAGCGACGGCGACTGAAACAAGAGGCTCTGCGCGTCATTGAGCATCCGGCCCCAGGATGGCTGCGGCGGCTGGGTGCCGAGACCGAGATAGGAGAGCGCCGCCTCCGCCAAGATCGCCAGCGCGAACTGGATCGTCGCCTGCACGATCAGGATCGAGAGAATATTGGGCAGCACATGCTCGAGCGTGATGCGGAATTTGCCCTTGCCGGCAGGCGCGCGCCGCCAGCACGAACTCGCGCGCCCAGATCGCGTTGGCGGAGCCACGGGTGATGCGCAGGAAAATCGGGATCTGGAAGATGCCGATCGCCGCAATCGACGTGACCATGCCAGGCCCCGCAACAGCGGCCAGCATGATCGCGGAGAGCAGCGCCGGAAACGCAAAAGTGAAGTCGCCGAGCCGCATGATCAGCTCCTCGACCCATCCCTTGCGGGCGGCCGCAATCAGCCCGAGCGAGGCGCCGACCAGCAGCCCGATGCCCACCGCAATGACGCCGACCACGATCGAGCTCCTGGCGCCGACGAGCAGCAGCGAAACGATATCGCGACCCAGCACGTCGGTGCCGAGCCAGTGCGTCGCGGAGGGCGGATTGAGCTTGTGCGCCACGTCGATTTCGTACGCGGACCATGGCGTCCAGACCGTCGACAGCAGCGCCGCCGAGATCACGAACAGCGTGAGCACGCCGCCGGTCACGAAGCTGCGGTGGCGAAGCGCGCGCTGCCAAAAGCCCTTGCCGGATCGGCCCGGCTCCGACGGGACCAGCGGCCTCCGGAGGGGCAGTGTTCGACGGCATCGCTGCAGCGGGTCGAACGCCACTCATAATTCGCTGGCCTTGATCCGGGGATCGATCGCCGCATAGAGCACATCGACCACGAAATTCACGATCACGACCATCGCCGCCAGCAACATCACGCAATTGCGGACAACGATGAGGTCACGGTTCGAGATCGACTGGAAAATCAGGCGCCCGAGGCCGGGCAGATAGAACACGTTCTCGACCACGATGGTCCCCGCCAGCAAGTTGGCGAATTGCAGCCCCATCACCGTCATGACCGGGATCATCGCGTTGCGCAGCACGTGCCCCCACAGTACCTGGCGCCGGGTGAGGCCCTTGGCCCGCGCCGTGCGAACGAAATCCTCGCGCAACACTTCGAGCACCGCTGAGCGCGTGACGCGCGCCAGGATCGCGGCCTGCACCACCGCGAGCGAAATCGCCGGAAGCAGCAGCGAACGGACGCCGGAAACGATGCCCTCGCCCCATCCCGCGAAGCCGCCGGCAGAGAGCCACTGCAGCTTCACCGAGAACAGCAGGATGAGCAGGATGGCGAACCAGAAATTCGGAATCGCGATGCCGAACTGCGTCAGCGCCATCACGCCGACGTCGCCGATCTTGTTGTGATTGGCGGCGGCGTAGACACCGGCGGCAAGCGCCAGCACCACCGTCAGCAGCATCGCCATGACGGCCAGCGGAATGGTCAGCGACGAGCCGCTCGGCGATCAGTTCGGCCACCGGGGTGCCGTAGGAATAGCTATTGCCCATATCGCCGATCAGAAGCCCGCCGATCCAGTGCAGATAGCGAACGACCAGCGGGCTGATCGAGCCCGAGCTTGATGGTCATCGCGCGGATTGCTTCAGGCGAGGAGTCCGCCCCCATCAGCATCTCGGCGGCATTACCCGGCAAGGCATCGAGCACGAGAAAGATGATCAGCGAGGCGCCCGCCAGCGTCGCAATCAATGTCAGAAAGCGCCGGAGAATGAAGACGGTCACGCGTCATTTCCTTTTGCGCGCGAATGCACCAGGTGGGAGGCATCGCATCGCGGATCATCCGACCTTTCGGAACAGCATTCAATAGAACTCCGCCAACTGGCGCCGCTACCACGCCACGGCCGACCGTCACACCATGGATGACGACAGAAGAACTGGTGTTCGGCCAGCGGTCGAGAGAATTCTGCGCAAGTCTCGAACACCGCACAAGCACGCAGCAATTCGGCATCGCCGCGAAACTGTCCGACAAGTTGCAGGCCGATCGGCAGCCCGTCGGCACCGAAGCCGCAGGGCATGCTCACCGCCGGATGTCCGGTCATATTGAAGGGCATCGTCCAGGGAAACCAGTTCGGGCGGACGCTTGTCGAACACCTCACCGTCGATTTCGATGGTACCGAACAAATCCTGCTCGATCGGAAGCGCGGTTCGCAAAATCGTCGGCATCGACCAGCAGATCGGCGCGCTGCAGCAACGCTTGCACCCGCCGGAACAGGATGGTGCGGTCGAACATCGCCTGCTGGTAGTCGACACCGCTGATCCGCTGCGCCAGCGCCAGCTGCCTGAGGAAGGTGTCGCTCAACTCGTCCCGGTGCTCGGCCGCGAGCTTTTCAAATCGGGTTCGCCAGACGGTGTGATTGATCGCGCGCCAGATCGGCTCGACGTCAAAGCCATCGCCGGGCATCTCCTCGAGTTCAGCGCCGAGCGCTTCGAGCGTTTTCAGGCTTGCACTGAACGCCGCGGCAACATCGGCGGAAGCCTTGCGACCCGGCGGCGCGAGGCAGAACAGAATTCTGTTTCCGCTGAGGTCGCCAAGCGGCAACGCGTCGCCGATGAAATCCGCGGCGGGAATTCTGATCGACCAGGGATCGGACGCATCCTCGCCAGCCATGGCCTGCATCATCAGCGCGGTGTCGGCGACCGTGCGCGTGGTCGGGGTGACATAGGTCTGATTGCCGAAGGCGTCCTGCACCTGACTGTGGGGAATCACGCCATTGCTCTGCTTCAGCCCGACAACGCCGTTGCAGGCGGCCGGAATGCGGGTCGAACCACCGCCATCGGTTGCCACCGCGAGCGGCGCAATGCCGCTGGCGACCGCCACCGCCGCGCCGCCGCTCGAGCCGCCGCTGCTGCGCTCGCCGCTCCAGGCGTTGCGGGTGCGGCCAAACAAGGGTGAATCGGTCAGGCATTTGGTGCCGAATTCCGGCGTCGTGGTCTTGCCGATGAGGATCGCGCCCGCCGCGCGCAACCGCGCCACGGCCGACGCGCGTCATGGTCGGGGACGTTGTCCCTATACGGAATGGCCCCGAAGGTCGTGCGGACGTCTTTGGTGTTGACGATGTCTTTGACGGTGAACGGGATGCCCTCCAGAACCCGAAGCGGCTCGCCGGCCATGATCCTGCGTTCGGCATCCTTTGGCTTGAGCCAAGGCCTCGTCGGCGCAGAGCGTAATGAAGCAATTCAATTCAGGCTGTAGCCGCTCCGCTCGCGCGAGCACGGCGCGTGTGACTTCGAGCGGCGAAATCTCCTTGCGACCGATGCGCCGTCGCAGGTCGGCGGCGGAGAGGAAGCAAAGTTCGTCGCTCATCTTCAAACTACTTCTCAAAGACCATCCGGCGAAGCCAGGGCTCGGCTTCGAGTCGGCTCGCGATCACGCCGGTCACCTCGTGCAACGCAGCGTCGCCCGCAACGACCGCCTCATGCCCCCAGGCAACAACAATACGCCCAGCCGGCTCGCCTGTTGATATAGCCGAACACCGGCACCCGCGACCACCAAAGCGAACTGCGGCCTCGGAGCCTCAATCGCGATTGACAGCAAGAATGACACCTTGTTAACTCGCAGTCCAATACGAATTTTGCACCAACCCATACGGTTTCGGTATGCCTATGGATCTCCGCCGGCTTCGCTACTTCGTTGCCGTGGCAGAAGAGCGTAGCGTCGGCCGAGCCGCAGAACGGCTGCGCATGGCGCAACCGCCCTTGTCCGTCCAGATCTGAAAGCTCGAGTCCGAAATCGGCGCGCCTCTGTTCCATCGGCGGCACCCGCGGAATGGAATTAACAGAGGCCGGTCAGGCGCTGTTATCGCGGGCGAGCGAGGCGCTCGCTCTCGCCGCAGAAGGCGCCGAAGCTGCGCGCGCGGTGGCGGCAGGGCGCCGGGGAAGGCTATCTGTTGGGTATATGTTCGTCCTGGCGCACGCCGTTTTACCAAGACTTGTTCCGGAGCTGCGTCGTTCTCTTGCCGGGAGTGGAGCTTGAATTTGTGGAGTTGAGCGGGTCGACGCGCGAGGCTCGACTGCTCGATCGCACCGTGACGGCGGCCTTGTGCATGCCTGCAATTCACCATCCCGAAATTCAAGTGGCCCAGATCGGAACGCAGCCCTTGATGCTCGCCGTGCCAGTCCGTTCGCCGCTCGCCCGCCTTAACCGCCGTGCCTGTGAGCAAGTTGCAGGGGCGTCCGCTTATTGCCCTGCCTAGACCGGGCGAAGAACCGGCCTCTTCCGCTGTGGCGGCCCTGCTCCGCCGGCACCAGGTCAGCATGCCGATCGTCGGCCGGGTTGAAACCGCATTCGGCAATAAGTCTCGTGCTGGCCGGCGAAGGTCTCGCGATCCTTCCGGCTTGCGCGGAACTCGGATCTCCGCGCGGTGTGGTCTTCAGGCCTTTCTCGGACGCGGCGGATAACATCGAAATTGCCCTTTGCTGGCGACGGGATCCGCTCAGTCCACTCATTCGAAACTTCCTCAAATGCGCCGAGAAAGTAGTTGGACGAATGTGATTGGCAGCAGGACTACCGAGAAATGGGCCGACCTCTCGAACAGCCCAGATGCATAGAGCTGCTCGCTCAATCAGCCTGTGCAGCCTTGCTAGAATGAGCATAACTCCAGTACGCTTGACGATGGGCGTCCAGGATTCGATGATGATCGTCATGTGATCGGGCGATCACCTGATACCCTCCCAGATGAGAACGCGCTGGTTGAGGGGTATTTGACGGTCTAACCGAGCATGCAGAATTGCATGTAACTTCAGAAACTCAGCTGAACCTTCACGGACCGGACTGCGATCTCCCGCGACCTCGAAAGCGTGCATGGCCTCGTCAAGTCCAAAAACGCCGGTCAGCAGCGGCGTCAGATCCACTCTCCTCTGGTTGATGAGGTCGACGGCCAAGCCGAATTCCTCGTGGAAGCGAAAGGTCCCGCGCATTTCGATCTCCTTCGCCACCACCATGTTCTGCGGGATCGAAACATCGCCGCCGAGGCCGAGCTGAACCAGGATGCCGCGCGGCTTGAGCACCTCGAGCCCCGAGCGAACGGCCCGTTCGTTGCCCGACGCCTCGAAATGAACATCGAAAATAGCCCTTATTGGCAGAATAGACGCCGAGTTGATCCGGGTCGTCGGCGACATTGATTGTTCGATCCGCGCCGAGCCGGAGCGCTTTAGCCAGAACCGCGGCCACAATGTCGGTCGCGACGATTTCCCGAGCCCCGTGGAGACGAGCGGCCATGATCGCCAATGCGCCAATCGGGCCGCATCCCGTCACGAGAACCCGTTTGCCGAGCAACGATCCGGCACGGTTGACGGCATGCAGGACGACCGCGAACGGCTCGGCAAAGGCAGCCTCGTTGATCGAGACACCGTCGGCGACCTTGTGGCACTGCCAGGCTTCAGCGACGAGGCGTTGACGAAACGCTCCCTGAATGTGCGGCATTGGCATCGCGCTGCCATAGAAGCGCATGTTCAGGCACTGGTTCTGCTGGCCCTTCAAGCAATAGTCACAGCTATTGCAGGGTCGGCTCGGAGAAACCGCGACGCGGTCACCGATCGCGAGGCCGGATACGGTCGCACCCAGCGCCTTGATGGTCCCAGCGACCTCGTGACCGAGGATCATGGGCTCGCGCACCCGCACGGTGCCGAAGCCACCATGGTTGAAATAATGCAGATCCGATCCGCAGATACCGCCGGCCTCGACGGCGATCTCGACCTGGCCCGCGCCGGGCGCCTCGGGTTCGCGCTCCTCGACCCGAAGATCGCGGGCCGCATGAATGACGACGGCTTTCATTGTTGCACTCCAGGTACGACGGACGTGATCGGGCGGCTGATTCATCTTGCGCAGTTCCATGCCTTTGAAGCGGGCACGAACCTAGAGACTGGTGGTGATCCCACCATCGACATAGAGCGTATGGCCGTTGACGAAGGACGATGCCTTGCCGGACAGGAACACGGCGGCGCCGACCAGTTCGTCGACGTTTCCCCAACGGCCGGCCGGTGTCCGCTTTTCGAGCCAGCTCGAGAATTCCGGATTGTCGACCAGCGCCTGGTTGAGCGGGGTCTTGAAGTAACCCGGCGCGATCGCATTGATCTGGAGACCATATTTGGCCCAATCGGCGCACATACCGCGGGTCAGGTTCTTCACCGCCCCCTTCGTAGCGGTGTAAGGCGCGATGCCCGGCCGCGCGAGTTCGCTCTGCACCGAGGCGATGTTGATGATCTTGCCACGGCCGCGTCTGATCATGTGGCGGGCGACGGCTTGACCGACATAGAACGCGCTCGAAATATTGGTGGCGAGCAATTGCTCCCATTTCTCGACGGGAAAGTCCTCGAGCGGCGAGCGGAACTGCATGCCGGCATTGTTGACCAGGATATCGATCGCACCGGAATTTTGCTCGATCGCCTCGACACCCTCCTTGGCGGCTTGCGCATGCGTCACGTCAAAGCCGGCCACCGACACCTTGTGTCCGGCGGACGCCAGTCTCGCCGCGGCCGCATCAAGCTTGGCTGCGTCGCGGCCGTTCAGGACGACTTCGGCGCCGTGTTCAGCAAGGCCCTGCGCGAGCGCGAACCCGATGCCTTGCGAAGAGCCGGTGACGAGCGCCCTCTTGCCCGTCAGTTCGAACAGTTCAAATGCCATTTGGCGACCCGTGCTGGCTTCGAGCGCGAAAGCTCATCGCCCGAGCGACTTCTTGATACCGTTCAGTCCGAGGCGCAGGAAGGGGTCGGAATGGACGTAGAAGAATTGCACGCCCTTTTCGAGCCAGTACGGCAACTCGTCGGCCGTCACCAGCGTACCGGCGACCTTGCCGGCGGCGCGGATCTTGTCGACGGTGAAACCGACCTTGTCGATGACGGCTTGCGGCCGGGGCTGGCCGAAGGGCGGCGCCGGCGGGTATCCCATGTTCTGCGACAGGTCGCCGGGTCCGATGAAGAACACGTCGATGCCTTCGACCGCGACCAGTTGGTCGATATTGCCGATCGCCTCCAGCGTTTCGACCATCGAGACCACCAGCCGCTTTTCGTGATCGGCCGGACAGGCGTAGCGAACCGCGTCGACGATGGCGCGGGCTTGCAGCTGCGGTATCGACCATCGGCACCATCAAGCCGTCTGCCCCGGCGTTCAGATAGCGGATCAGCAGCGAACGCTGGTGCGAATCCGGCCGCACAATCGCGGCGCCGCCGGCGCCGCGAATGACCTGCGCGGCGATTGCGCACATCCTCGAAACCCCACGCACCATGTTCGCAATCGACGAAGATCGAGTCCGCGCCGAGCTCAACCAGCCGCGCCGAGAGGCCAGGCGACACGTGGTGCGGGTTGAACATGGTGATCGCTTCGCCCTTCGACAGGCGCTCGCGCAGCTTCGCTCCATTCATGGCCGTTCCTTCCGGTCTATTTCTTTGGCTTGTCGGGGGTGTCGTCCGGCGCGCCCACCCAGCGCGCGGTCTCGATATCGGCTGAGGTGTCGCGCATGAAGGTCGGACAGATCTGCAGTTCGGGAATCATCGCGCCCTTCTGCAGGCTGGCGCAGAGCAGCACCGCCCGGGCCACATCATGCGGATCGAGCATGACCGGCGCGTTCGCTATCCAGCGGCGGGCGGGCACGATTGTCCACGATCGGCGTGTTGGTCTCACCGGGCAGGATGGTCGTCGCGCGGATGCCCTGGTTGCGGTAGGTGTTGTGCAGGAAGGTCATGAAGTTCTTCACGCCCCGCCTTCGCCGCGCCGTAGGCGGCGCCGCCCAGCAGATTCGGATTGAGCGCTGCCAGCGACGAGACGGTGATGATCGTGCCCTCGCCCTTTGCGATCATGCCGGGCAGGACCGCCTGGGCGAGGTTGAACACCGCGGTGAGGTTGACGTTGACCGTGGAATTCCATTCCTCCTCGCTGATGAAACGGGCGTTCAACACCTTGCTGGCGCTGCCGGCATTGTTCACGAGAATGTCTGATCGCGCCGACATTGGCGCCGACCCAGGAAACCGCTTCAAGGATCGCTGCACGCGACTCGATGTCGAGGGACCGGCTGATTGCCTTGCCGCCCTGCTTCTTGATCTCCGCCGCGACGTCTTCAAGCGGTTCGATCCGGCGGCCGGTGAGAACGACGGTCGCGCCCTCCCGCGCCAGCAGGATGGAAGCTTCCTGACCGATGCCGGTTCCAGCGCCCGGTGACGAGCGCTACTTTCCCATCGATCAGACCCATCATGTCTCCTATTCGGCAGCCGCGGGCGTCGGCGCGCGTGTGGCGGTAGATTTCCCTGGCCGCCTCAGGGCGTAATCAGTCCCTCGGCGAGATCAAGTCTCGACCAGCTCACCGCTGCGCTCGGACGTCCTGCCCCATCCGCCACCGCCGGGCGTTTCGACCTCCAGCCGCTCGCCGGTCTTCAGCACGACCTTGCCTTTCGGGAATTGCGGCTGACCGTTCTTCAGCACCTTCCCGGCGCTCCCGGACTGGCCATCCACAACGCCGAAGCAGGGATGGCGCACCCGCTCAGAGGCAAGGTAGATGCTCATGGGGCCCTTGCCGAGATTGCGCAGGATAACGCGCTGGCCGAGCCCGCCGCGATGTTTTCCGGCGCCGCCCGAGTCCGCAATCAGCTCCTTGCACTCGGTCAGGAACAGGCACCGCGATCTCGAACATCTCAATCGCGGTCACCTTGCAGTTTGAAGGAAAGCTCAGCGTATCGAGCCCGTCAATCTCCGAACGTGCACCCTGCCCGCCATGAAAATTCTGAACCGAGCCGTATTGCGTGCCATCGTCACGTTGTCCGACGCAATTGGCAGCCCATATCGGCGCGCCGCCGCTGTCGCCCATGACTTTCTCGGGAACCACTTTCTCCAGCGCTTTGAAAATCAGCGAGGGAATGACGTGGCCGATCAGGTTGCGCGAATTGCCGGCGGTCCATTGGTTCGGATTGAGGATGGAGCCTCCGGCGCTTCGTCGGTGATCGGGGTGATGCAGCCTTCGTTGTTCGGCGTGTCCGGATCCAGCAGGCATTTCAAGGCATAGACCGAATGGGCGTAGCGGTAGTTGGTCCGGCAATTGATCGAGTGCAGCACCTGGTCCGACGAGCCGGCATAATCGACGTGGATGGAATCGTCCCGCACGATCACCGCGGCCTTCAGCTTCACATCGGCATCGTAAGCCGTCGAGCAATACTCGGCGGTGTAGGTGCCGTTCGGCCATTGCCCTGATCGCCTTGCGGGTCTGCGCCTCCGACCGCGAATGGATGGCGTCGGCGAGACCGTCGATCTCGTCGAGCTCGTATTCGTCGAGGAATTTCAGCGAGTTCTCGTCCCATGACATTGTTCGCCGCGACCATCGACTCCGAGATCGCCGAGCACTTCGGTCGGCAGGCGCACGGAAGCGGCGATGATATCGAGGAACGTCCTGGTTGCGGAACACCGGCCTTGTGCAGCTTGACGATCGGGAAGCGAATGCCCTCCTCGAAATGATCGCTGGCCTCGAATGCAGCGGCCTTCCGCCGACGTCGGGCAGATGCGCGATCGAGCCGGCATAGGCTACGACCCTGCCCTTCTTGAAGATCGGCGTGATCATGGTGACGTCGGGCAGATGGCCGGTGCCGATTTCAGGGTCGTTGGTGGCGAGCACGTCGCCTTCGCTGAGTGTTTCGACCGGAAACTTCGGCAGGAAATATTTTTGCGCCGCGACCGGCAGCGAAGTGATGAACACCGGTATCGACCACGCACTGGGCGACGCCCGGCCGCGGCTGTCGAGCAGCACGGTCACATAGTCGTGGTTCTCGCGCACGATCGGCGAGAAGGCGGTACGTCCCAGAACATTGTCGGCTTGATCGGCGATGAAAATCAGGCGATCCCGCATCACCTGGAGATTGATCGGATCGTTGAAATCGGGGGTGTTCTTCGACATCGCGCGTCGTCCTCAGAGAATGTTGATCACGAGATTGCCGTGCCCGTCGACATGAGCGATGCCGCTCGGGCCAACGACAGCCGTGGACCTGCGCTGCTCGATGATGGCCGGGCCCTTCACCGGCTGATCGAGCGGGAGCTTGTAATGATCGTAAACCGGCGTCTCCACGTACGCACCCAGTTCGTTGAAGTAGACCGATCTCTTGCCCTTGAGGGCGTCGGCGACTTGGGCTTGATGAGGGCGGGTGACCTGATCCTTGCCACCGCTGGAACGAAGCCGCCAGGTGATGACCTCGAGAGACGCCGCTACGGTTCGGCCAAACAACTCACGGTAGAGCTTGGTGAAGTTGTCCATGAGCTGATGAAGAAATTCATCCCTCGGCAGACTGCGGTTGGGCAACGCAACCGTGATCTCATGCCCTTGCCCGACGTAACGCATGTCGACGGTGTAACGGTTGGTGATTGCCTCTTTCGCAACACCCGCGGCGCTGACGACTTCGGATCCTTGTGCGGCCAGATCGTCGAGCAGCCGCCGCATCTGGTCGAAATCCCAATTGTCGACGCCCATCGGGAAACTGGCGGACAGATCCACGGCGACCGGCGCGATGAGGAGCCCGATGGCCGATGTGACGCCGGCGCCCGTCGGGCAGATGATGCGCTTGATACCGAGCTTGCGCGCAATGCCGTAGGCGTGCACCGACCCGGCGCCACCGAAGGCCACCATCGGCAATGAGCGGGGATCGACGCCAAGGTCGGTAGCATGCATCGCCGCCGCCTTGCTCATGGACTCATTGACGAGGTCGTGGATGCCCCAGGCGCAGCGGTCAATGCTGACGTCCAGCGAGGCTGCGAGCTTTTCCATCGCCCTTGGGCCGCATCCCTCGAGACCTTGAACGAGCCTGCCGACGAAGGATTCTGACGCCCATATAGCCGAGCAGGATGTCGGCATCGGTGACCGTCGGCTCCGTGCCGCCGCGCTGGTAGGCGGCCGGTCCCGGAGCGGCGCCGGCCGAGCGCGGACCGACATCGAGAAGACCGAGCGGATTCTTTGCCGCGATGGACCCGCCGCCCGCGCCAATCTCGATCATCTGGATCGACTGGATCTTGAGCGGGAAACCGGATCCCTTGCGGAAGCGCTGGTAGTGCGCAACTTCGAGGTCGGTGCCGACGGTCGGCTCGCCGTTCGGGATCAGGCAGAGCTTGGCCGTGGTACCGCCCATGTCAAAGGACAACACGCTCGCCTCGCCCGCCGTTCTGCCGAACTCGGCGGCGGCGACCGCGCCGGCAGCCGGCCCCGATTCAATCAGACGAACCGGCAACTCGGCCGCGCGCAGGCTCGGAACGAGGCCGCCGGACGAGGTCATCCATAACACCTGCCGGTCGATACCCTTGTTGGCGAATTCACGCTGCAAATGGTCGACATGGCGCGGCCATCTGCGGGCGGGTATAGGCATTGACGACCGTCGTCGAGGCGCGGTCGAATTCGCGCACTTCCGGACAGACCTCCGAGGAAAGCGACACGAAGATGTCGGGGCTTTCTTCGCGCAGCAGCGCGGCAATGCGCTGTTCGTGCTTCGGGTATTTGTAGGCGTGCAGCAGGCAGACCGCGACGGATTTGATACCCTTGCTGCGCAACCGCCCGGCGATCTCCCGGATGGCGTCTTCCTTCAGTTCGGTGACAACGGCGCCATCGGCGGTCATGCGCTCCTCGGCGCCAAAACTGTTGGCGCGCGTGACCAGCGGATCGGGATATCTGAGGTTCAGGTCATAGAGATCGTAGCGGCCCTCGTTGCGGATGCGCAGCATGTCCTGAAAGCCGGCGGTCGAGATGAAGCCGGTTTCCACGCCCTTGCGTTCGAGAACGGCGTTGGTGACCACGGTCGTGGCGCCGAGCACCTGAAGTTTTGCGAGGTCGATAACGCTGGCAAAGCGGTCGAGCAGCTCGGTTGCGCCCTGCACCACCGCCTCTGCCGGGTTCTTCGGCGTGCTCAAACCTTGTGCAGATGCAACTCGCCGTCGTCGTCGAGAAGGGCAAAATCAGTGAAGGTGCCCCCGGTATCAAATGCGAGCTTGGCCATGGTTTCCTCAGGCAGCGACAATTCTGCAGGCAGCGCAGGAATAGTCCCGATCGACCCGATGATTCATCGAGCCCCGGTTACCGGAATCCCGTTATGGTTGAAGGGTACGAGATGCAGTCGGAGCCAGCTAACACAAGTGCGGTCTGCCGCTATAGACTTTGCTTATGGCGCCGACCGGATTCCTGCGGGTGCTTGCGCATGAGCTTCTCGACCACATCGAGAAGCACCGATCGGACCGCCAGTGCGGGTTCCGACAACGGAAGGTGATCCGAGGTACAAAGCGAGACCGTTGCCTCGATCACCGGTCGCGCCAGGCGCCTGATATCGGCCCCGGCGAAACTCGATGCGCCGGCGGCAACGGAAGCAGGAAGTATCGTCGAACCAAGGCCGTCCATGACGGCCGCGCCCAGCGACGAAACCGACTCGATTTCGGAGACCACGTTGGGGACGACACGCGCCCGGGCCAGGGACTCGTCAATCAGGCGGCGCAGGAAGTGGCCCTTGCTCGGCAATAGCAGCGGCACATCGGCAAGCGCCGAAAGCGGCAGCGATCTCGGTCCGTGATTTCTCGAAGACGGTACCCGGTGGCGACACCAGAAAAGTTCTTCCCGGAACAACGGGCGCAGCGTTACTCCCTTGATCGGTTCCGGAGCCGTAGATGATGGCCATATCCATTCTGCCGGTCATGATCAATTCGCTTAGAACGTGACCAAAGCTATCGTTGATATGGACGATGATCTGGGGATGAAGCGCTCTTCATCTCTTTGAGGATCGGCAGCGACAGCGCACTCGACGTCGAATAGGTCGCAAGGCCGATCGAGACTCGCCCGGCCAGCGATTTCGAGGAACTATCGATATCGATCTTTGCCTGCTCGATCTGCTTCAGCAACAACTGGGCGTGCCGATAAAGAACGAGGCCGGCCTCGGTCGGCGTGATGCCGGTATTGCTGCGCGTGAGAAGCCTGTGCTTGAAATGGCTCTCAAGCGCAGCGACCTGCTGGGAAAGCGCGGGCTGAGCCGTACGCAAAATGCTGGCGGCGCGAGATACGCTACCGGCATCGACGATCTTCACGAAGCTCTTCAGTTTTGTGAAATCAACGCTCATGGCCTCGCCGTATCGCCGTGTGAACCGAAACACTAGGGCGATCAAGCAGCAAGAGAACAAGGCGCCTCCGGTTAAGGGTGCTCCGATAGCCTCAGCGCAAGTCGGCGCAGGCCTTCCGATGCGGTCGCACGCCTGTTTGATCATCTCCATCGACGTCGCGGTCGAAAGCCGGGAAATAGGGCGAAAGCCCATAGGCCGCGCCATGGACCGATGCGACCCCACCCTTGTCGAGGAGATAGAGGACGAAGTCGAGATCGCTGTCGATCGTCTTGCCTTCCGGCGTGACCTTGCCGATGGCACCCGCGCAGCTCGGATAGAGATAAAACGCACCGTCCGGCACCAGGCAGCGCAGGTGGGGCACGGCGTTGAGCCGGGTGCAGGCATAGTCGCGGCGCTCCCGGTAGAGCTTGACGCTTTCTCCGACGAAGCTCTGCTCGCTGGCAAGGGCGTGGGCTGCAGCGGCCTGGCTGGATCGACGACGGACAGGACGACATCTGCGACTGCAGCTTGTTGATGGCCGCGATCAGGCCGGCCGGACGGCCGCGTAGCCGATACGCCAGCCGGTCATGGCGTATGATTTCGAGACGCCATTGGTGAGCAGGATGCGATCCTTTAGGCTTGGCACGGCTGCCGCAAGCGTCGTCATCGGCTCGTCGCGGAACCAGATCTGATCGTAGATGTCGTCGGACAGCACCATGACATGCGGATGGCGGAGCAGCACCTCGCCCAGCGCTCCAGTTCGGCCCGATCATAGGCGGCGCCGGTCGGGTTCGAGGGCGTATTCAGGATCAACCATCGCGTTCCGTGGCGTGATCGCAGCCTCGAGCGCCGCCGGGGTCAGTTTGAAGCCGACGTTCTCGGAGCAGGCAACGATGACCGGCTTGCCGTCGTTGGCGATCACCATGTCCGGATATGACACCCAGTACGGCGCGGGAATGATGACTTCCGCGCCCTCCTCGACGCTTGCCATCAACGCCAGGAAAAGGATCTGCTTCTGGCGCCGCCGCCGACACAAATTTCGCTTTCGGCATAGCTCAAGTCCAAGGCGACGCTTGTAGTCGGAAATGATCGCAGCGCGCAGGGCTGGCGTGCCGTTGACGGCGGTATACTTGGTCTCGCCTCTGTCGATCGCCGCATGGGCGGCCACCTTGATATGGTCAGGGTATCGAAATCCGGCTCGCCGATCGTCATATCGACGATGTCGTGCCCGGCAGCCTTCAACTCGCGCACACGAGCCGCGGCAGCCGTCGTCGGGGAAATCTTGATGCGCGAGACACGCGCGGCAGGTACGAAGATGGTCACGGTAGTTTCCTCTGAATGATCAATGTTCGGCCTTGGCCTCCGCCCCGCATCCGGCCCGGTCAGGAAGAGCTCACCGAGCTCGTCGTGGGTGATATCCGCGGGCCTGCCATCCCAGATCACCTTGCCGAGACGCAGGATGACCGCGCGGTGCGCGACTTCCATCGCCTTCTTGGTATTCTGCTCGACGAGCAGGATGGTCTGGCCACCGGCGCTGATGCGCAGCAGCTCGTTAAAGACGATGGCAATGGCCGCGGGAGAAAGACCGACCGAGGGTTCGTCGACGAGCAGGATCTTTGGCCGCTGCAGGACGGCCATCGCCACTTCCAGCAATTGCTGCTCGCCACCGGACATGTTGCCCTGCCAGCGTGTTGCGGCGTGCCTTGAGGATCGGAAACAGATCATAGACATAGTCCCGATCGGACTTCACCCTGGCATCGCGAAGCGTATAGGCGGCCATTTGCAGATTTTCATCGATCGTCATGACCGGAAAATTGCAGCGGCCCTGCGGGACGAAAGCGACGCCTTCGGCGAGGATCGCCCGCGACTTGTAGCCGGCGATATTCTTGCCCTGCCATTCGATACTGCCATCCTTGATCGTCGTCATGCCATAGAGCGACTTCAGGAGCGTCGACTTGCCGGCACCGTTCGGCCCCATCAGAGCGACAAACTGCCCCTGCGGCACGTCGAGATCGACGCCGTTGAGGATATCGAGCGAACCGTAGCCTCGCGCGCAGACCCTTGATCGAGAGACTGGGATCAACCACCGAGATAGGCCTCCCGTACCGCCTGGTTGCGAACGATTTCGTCGGGTGTCCCTTCGGCAAGCTTGCGTCCTTGGTCGAGCACGACGATACGCTCGCAGATGTCGGTAACGACATCGATGTTGTGCTCGATCACCAGGAAGCTGACGCCAAACTTCGCGTTGGCGAAGCGGATGCTCTCGACGACGCGCTCGATCAGTTTCGGATTGATGCCGGCCATCGGCTCGTCGAGCAGAGATGAGTTTGGCTCCGGCATCAGCATCGAGGCGAACTGGATCAGCTTCTGCTGGCCGCCCGACAGCTTTCCGGCAGGCTGATGGCGCACATCCCAGAGGCCGGCGATCTTGATGAATTCGCGTGCGCGCTCCCTCAACGCCTCGACGCGCGCGCCCGCGCCATAGCACCGATCCTGAACGTAGACCAGAGGCCCGGAAAGGTGAACATCTGGCCCGCAATGACGAGATTTTCCTCAACGTCGAGGGCACCAAACACCACCGTCTTCTGGAACGAGCGCAGCATGCGGCCCTCGCGAGCGATGCGGTTGAGCGACCATCCCGTGATATCCTGACCGTCGAGCTTCACCGTACCGGCGTGCGGCCTGGTCAGGCCGGACGCACAGTCGAAAAAGGTCGACTTGCCGGATCCGTTCGGACCGATGAGCCCGCAGATCTCGCCGCGATTGACTGCAGACTGACGTCATCGACCGCGCGACCGCGCCGTAGGACTTGTGCAATCCCGAGATTTCAAGAATCGGTAACCCGGTCATTTGCTTCCCCAAGAAACGACCAGAAGCGATCGATCAGCGGTGCAAACCCTTCGGGAACCAGAACACCAGCGCCAGCAGCGCTGAGCCCGTAGGCGATCATCCGGACTTCCGGCGCGGACGCGAAGCGCTTCGAGAGTCCTGACGAACAGCAGGCTGCCGAAGACGACACCTGAAATCGTTCCCGCACCGCCGCCCAGCACGATAATGAGCATCGTCGTCGAATAGTACATCTGAAACGTCAGCGGACTGACCACCGTCAGATAGTGCGCATAGATGCTTCCGCCCAAGCCGGCAAAGGCCGCGCTGATCATGAACACCACCAGCTTGTAGCGCCAGGTAGGGATGCCGACGGACTCCGGCCAGCGTCTCGTTCTCGCGAATGGCAACCATGTTGCGCCCGGCCGCCGACCGCTACGATCAGATACGCTGCGAGCGTGCCGATCAGCAGGCGAGTGACCAGCACCATATAGTAGAAACTCGTCGTGCCCGAGATCGTGAATGATGCCGGCCCAAGCGCGAAATAGGGTTTTGGAATGCCCGACAGCCCCATGTCACCACGCGTGAGAGCCGATCCAGTTCTTGGCGATCGCCTGCCCGATGATGACGAAGCCAAGCGTGCACATCACAAAGGAAGTAGCACGCAGCCTGAGCGCTGGAATGCCAAGAGGTGCGGGCGATGGCCCTGGCCAGCAGCCCCGCCGCGAGGAAGTTCAGATAGAAGGGTGTGCCGAAATGGACGGCCATCAGGCCGGACGTATAGCGCCGATGCCGAAGAACGCCGCCTGCGCCAGCGACAACAGGCCGGTATAGCCCTGCAAGCAGACTGAGGCCGTGGGCCGGCAACAGGAAGATCAGCGCGATGATGATCGCGTGCAAGGCGTAGGTGCCGAGGAACAATGGGGCCAAACAGGCGGCTGCCGCCAAAGTGCGACGCCGAACAGCAACCGCAGATCGGCGTCGGGGCGCCGAGAGTGAGAGATCGTTGGGTGACATCGTCTGTCCTCGAACAATCAGAACCGGGCTTGCGCGGAGAACAGCCCGTGGGGACGCCACATCAGTATCGAGCAGCAATGTTGCGAATCCGACAGTGTCGCGGAACTGAAGGCCGACATAGGTCGCCACCAGGCTTTCCGCGATGCCGAGGATCATCGCCGCGAAGAAGGTGCCGCGGACGTTGCCAAGCCCGCCCACTGATGATGACCGGCAAGGTCTCGAACGTGATAATTTCGCCCATCCCGCCATAGACGCCGACATTCACTGGTGCCGTCAAGCATCGCCGGACAATGCCGCCAGGCAAGCGCCGAGGATGAATGTCCGAAGCGCCACCTGGGGCACGTCTATGCCGACCACCGCGCAGCACTCGATATTCTGCGACACCGCGCGCATCGGCTTTTCCCATGCGGCTGTAGGTGACCATCAATTCCAGTCCGACGAAGACCAGAATGCACACGATGATGATCAGGACGCGCTGCTCGGCCAGCGTGAAGCCGAAGATCGAGACCGGCTCGATATAGCCGCCGGAGAAGAATTTATAGCCGCCGCCGAAGACGAGGATCACGGTATTCTGGAGCACCAGCGCGATGCCGAGCGTCGCCAGCACCCCGGTTTCCGGTGGCGCGCCCACGATGCGCTGCATCACGAACTTCTCAACCACGACGGCGATGACTCGCAGGCTGCGATCACGCCAATCACGATCGCAACGGATAAGGCAGATCCAAACACTCTGATCGTCGAACCAGGCGCCAAAGGTGCCCAGCATGTGATACTCCGCCGATGCGCGAAGTTGATGGCGCGCAGAACACCGAAGATCATCGTCATTCCAACAGCGACGATGGCGTAGACGGAGCCGGAAACGATGCCGCTGACGATCTGCTCGTGACATCGCGGATAACAATTTTTGGCTACTCCTCTCGTGTTCAGGCCACTTGGCGGGATACTTGATTTCGGCTGAGTAGGCGCCCTTGATGCTGCCGGCTTGCTGTTTCTCGATCTGAAGCAGGATCATGCGGCAGGCGAGCCTGATTATGATCGGTCGAAGGTCACCTCGCCCATAGCGCACTGTCGTATTTGATCTTGGACAGCCGTCGCGGACCTTGGCCCGGTCGGCACTGCTGGCCGCTTCGATGGCCTTGGCCAGAAGATGCACGGTTTCCCAGTGCACGTAGGCGTGATCGTTGGGGTCTCGCGATATTTGGCTTTGAACTTCTCGACGAAAGCGAGGCCTCGGGCGTCCCATGCCGGCAACCACGCGGCGGCCTCCACGGCGCTCTCTGACGCCTTCGGCGCCGCCTGATGGTGCTTTCGGTATTGAATCCGCATTTCCGATCAGCGGTATTAAGCCGACTTAGCGACTTCGATCATCTGGCGCCTGATGATCGGCGCGTCGTGTCCGGCATTGCCGCATGACGATGATGGCCTGCGCGCCGGGTCGCGGATCTTGGCGAGCACGGCCGCGAAAATCGACCCCGCCTTCCTTATAATAGTCCTCCGTCAGGATCGCTCCTTTAAGCCCGGGAAGATATTTCCTTCGTGAAGTCGACTGCAGCGCGCCCATAATCGCTATCGACGGAGAGAACAGCAAAACTTCGTGAAGCCTCTTTTCTCGACGGCATATTGGATGACGATGAGGGCGCGCGGTTCTCGTCGGTCGGATAGTTGCGGAACGTCCATTTGGAAACCGCCGACGCCCGCAGCATAGGTAACCTTCGGATTGGACGAGGCGGCATTCAGGAGCAATACGCCGCCGTGCGTCCTCAGCGACCGGCTGCATGGCGGAGCGTCACCGAGCTCGATACGTCGCCGATGATGAAATCGACCTTGTCGAGGTCGTGATCAGGGCGGCGCGTGGCTGAAACGCCCTCGACCGGTGTCCCCGACATGTCGCCTCGACTGAGATCGCGATCGTTGTGGCCGCCAACGCCGCCATCAGTATTGATTCCTCGGCGCCAGCTGCGCGCCGCGCACGTAGTAGAACCGTAGCGGGAATTGGGTCCGCTCATCGGCGCCATGATGCCGAGCCGGAGTCGCCGCGTCCTGGGCCCGAACATCGATCGATCTGCCCCCAATCCGATCAGGCCCATAGCGAAGCAGAATGCCCTACGATCAAGCTTGAGCATCATGACCCGACTCCATCCGAAACTCTAGCGGAGGCCACGCACCGGCTTGCGAACGAGCGCATCCGGGTTTCAGACAACAAGATTATGGTCGGGACCCGACCGAGGGAACCACAACTGCAATCGTCGCCATAGCGTTTAGTTGCTATGGCGAGCCCACAAGGGCCCGCGGCCACCCCACGCTAAAGTGGCTCTGGCGTAGTTTAAAACCATCCAGGGATAAATCAAAGCCTTTTCTCCGCTCACCACGCGCTGGCTTGACGGCATGTCGCTGGTGACTCCCTGGGAAACGCTTGCTGTCGTTTTCGAGAAGCGACGCAACGCCCTCGCCTCAGCACTAAAATCCGCCCGAGATTGCCGATCCCATGCGGCCCCGGCGGCAACGGGCGCGCATCCATCGGCAGCGTCATCGAGATGCCGCAAGCCCAACATGCCTAGCGCGTCACATTCGATCACCTTTCCGCTTTCAGTTCCTTGGCAGAGTGGTAGCATCTAGCTGCTTTAGGAGAATGTCGATGAAGAGCATCACGGCATTGGCGGCCAATAAACTGGGTAAGCTTCTGGCCAAGGATTTTCGTCGTATTTTTGGTCCTGGGCATGATGACGTGGCAGAACGCCTTGCCTCGTTAGCGCGTAGTACCATTGAATGCTTGGGCAGAAGCGACGCGCTTTACCACAATTTCGAGCACACCTTGCAAGTCACGATGGTCGGTCGGGACATTCTACATGGAATGACCCTATCCCAACAGATCGAACCAGCAGATTACGACCATCTGATAGTTGCCTGTCTGTTGCACGATATCGGTTATATGCGAGGCGTGCTGAGCGGCGACACCGAAACCGAGTTCGTCGTTGACGGAAATGGGAAAGAAAATTACTCTTCCCCGAGGCGCATCGGACGCCGCCCTTGCCGCATATCATGTTGATCGTTCGAAGCTGTTCGCTTTTGAACGGCTTGGAAAATCACCGACCATTGATGCTGCTCGCATAGCAGAAGCAATAGAGATGACCCGCTTTCCGGCGCAGAACCTCGGCGGTGCGAACGAAAGTCTCGAACCGAAACTAGTCCAGGCAGCAGATCTTATAGGTCAGCTTGGCGATCCCATGTACTCGCGCAAAGCGAATGCGCTCTATTGCGAATTTGAAGAAATCGGAATGAACCGACAACTCGGCTATTCATCGCCAGCCGATATCATCGATAAATTCCCAGCTTTTTTCTGGAACAGCGTCTCGACGCACCTCGACGATGGCATTAAATATCTCAACATGACCGTTTCAGGCCGTCAGTGGATAGCTAACATGCACCATCACATCTTGTGTGCGGAGCATTCCCACCAGCTCATGGGGCCTCAACGCAAGGAAATTCAAGATTGCGAGAGCAGGGTAGCTTGCGAAGCATTTGCACCGTCGACGAACGTCCGCTTTGCGCCCAGAAGCGGCCCCTCCTCAAAAGCAGCTTTGACCTGAGCGAACATCGCGCAAATTGGGTTATGCTGTCACCAACGGCTCGCGGAACCCCAACGGAGTGTTGACATGCCTTGGAAGATCGAACGGAAACATGACCACGTCGCGGTCGTGACCATGAATACCAACAAGGTCAATGCGCAAAACCCGGCGTTCTTTGCCGATCTTCATGCCGCGTTCGATCGCCTCGAAACTGAGTTCGATGACTGTGCCGTCGTTCTGACCGGGACCGGCAAAGTGTTCTCGGCGGGCCTCGACCTGGATCATCACTTCGCAATGTTCGCGCGCCGCAATCTCAAAGAGATCGACGATTGGTTCGCTGCCTATCGCGCCACCAATCTTCGCCTGTTCACCTATCCCCGGCCCACCGTCGCACGCGATCCAACGGCCATGCCTATGCGGGCGGGTTCATCACGGCGATCGACTGCGACTATCGGATCGCTACGGAAGGCGCTGCTGCAGTTTTCATTGAATGAGGTGCCGATCGGAATTCCGATGCCAGCGGTTTATTGCGAGATCATCAAATATGCGATCGGCACGCAGGCCGCGTCCGAGTTCACGCTCTTCGGACAGGTTTACGATCTGGAGGCCGCAAGCCGGATGGGCGTCGTGCAGAAGACCGTGACGCCGGACCAGCTTCTGATGCCGCTGTCGCTTGGGCCGCTCACGTGACGCCTGACTGCTATCCGGCCTATTCATTTTCCAAGCGCGCCTTACAGGCAGCGACGATGGCTGCGATCGATTGCAGCGGCGCGGCTCGATCTGGATTGGCTGTCGCGGGGCATGTCGGATCCTCAAAAGTCTGCGCGCGAACGCACGTCGCTACCGGGAGCTCAAGGGTAAGGAGATTACTTGGCCGCTGCCCGCAATGGCTGCGACCACGCTGGTTGGTAATCAACACTTCGGCACTTCTCCTTGAGACATGCCGACACCGCTTTAAATATGTACGCTCATTGGGGTAGATCGGAAGTGAGCAGCAGTTTCAGCATAATGACGCGATTGTTGGCGTTTCTGGTCGTGTTGTCTGGGCGAATGTCCACTTCGGGCGCAACAGTTCACGAAATATCCGCAAACGTCACACCAATAGGGCACGCGGTGCGAACATCGCCTAATGGATGACAAACCCGTGGGCCTCCGCCGAGGTCCAGAAAATATGCGGGAGCGACGTCGCGGCGAGACAGGGCATCGCCGAGTTTCAGGCGCATGAATGCACTGGTGGTGTAGCGCGAGCAGTGATCGTAGCAGGTTCGCTCTGACGTCAGCGGGCCATGGAAAAACCACTTGTCCGCCACGTGGGGCGCTATGTCAGAAGAATCGTAGTTGATGACAGCAGAGAACTTGTGCCTGACGCGATCGAAGACCTCGAGCACCGCCGATCGAATTGCCTCCACGTCACTTCCGTGTGGACGCGATATCCGTCGAGCCGAGAAACAGCGTATTGCGAGATCCGCATCGAACGACAGCCGGTCCGGCAGCGGCCGGTTGAGAAGCCTGTCATCAAGCTTCATCAGAACTTCGCTGAAGAGCTGACAAATCCATGATCCCGGCGAGAGTACGATAGGCCGGAACCCCATGTGCGCAAGAATGTCCTGCTTCCGACATCTACCCGGCGCAATCTCGATCAGTTGGGCCAGTTCTCGCAAGCTATCGAGATCGGACAGGCGGGGTCGTCAGGTGGGGCTGCTCTGGAAATGGGGTATGCCGCCGCGTTTGAGAGCCGAGCTGCCGCCCGGACGGTGCGCCGCACGAGGAGCTAAAAAGGTATAAGTGCGCGACAGCTCATTATTTCTTCTGAAGATGAATTTCGATTGGCGCGTCCCCTTTGCACCGAGCTTTCGTCTATTGTGGTGCGTTCCGAGAAGCGATGACCTAACCGTGAGACTAGTTCAGCGTCGAGCGTGAGTGGGTATACCGTTGTTTTGATTGGGATTTAAGCAGGTAAGGCGGGCCATCTTGTTTCGTCGAGTTGTTTAGTTGGGTCACCTTGTGACCCTTAGCATCAGTTATCGTCACCGTAATATCGCTTCCGCGAGGAACAGCCGCTTTTCTGTAGAGTAGTGGTAAACTGTATCTTAAACGAACTGCGCAACGACGATCTGTTGACTCCTGCGGCATTGCATCGGTTTTTTGGATGTGTTCCTCGGTCGTGGTTTCCGGTCATTGATTGGTAGGTGTCGCCAACGGCCCCCCGGTTTCTCCTGACGTTCGCCGGTCGGTGGAGGCGATTGAATAGAGACGTCAGATGGAGACTGTACCGGCGGCACAACTTGCTCGCCCAGTTGATCCTGAGATATCGATGGCCGCCTGAGACTACGAAGCTTGCGGAGATCAAGAGCGCGACTACGGTTATTTGTCTCAGCGGCACCAGAGTGCCTTTGATCGCGAACTCCGCGAAGGAGCCTACGCTAAATCGAGAGCCTTGGGAATAAATCACCTGCCGAGATGAGTGATGAGGCGCAGACGCGAGTTCGCCCCTAGGTACCGTTCGATCCCAGGGTCGGCCGCACACGTCCGCGGTGTTGTTTTCTTTGGAGTTTAACATACGAGATAAAGTGGATCGACTCGCGCCGAGAGTTGCCGACCGGTCTAAGACATTTAGCGACTTGGTGCGGCGCGCCGAACTATCGTGGAGCATATTCACGAAATCCCAGCGGCCTTCTGACCCCGCCCAATAAAATAAGTACCGACCTGCAAGATTTGCATTTACTGTTCGTTTCGTAGTTCCATCATCGAAAGACACCTGAACTACCCCGAGCACCGGGGCACAAGAAATAACTGTCGTCTGACCCGGAGCAATTTGTGCCGCCCTCCATGCGATGAAGCGCCGTCCCACGTAGAAAAAGCCAGCGTCTGATCAGCAAGGTTGGGCAACGGCCATCGAATGGGGATCAAATTGCAAGTGTTTAATTCAGGAGAGCCTCCGGAAACTGCCGATTTGAGGGCTCTAATGGTGCCGCCGAGGACTTCGAGCGAGCACCGACGCAGCCGTGATGACGCTTATACAAACAACAAGTTTGCCGATTACTCTCTCATTGAGGATCCCAGGTTTGACGTCGTGATCGCTCTGTGGTGGCTCGTGGTTGGCGCGGTAGCTCCGCAATTTTCCGAGCATGTAACCTATAATGGTTCCGAACAGGCCAAACGCGGAGCAATCTGGATCATTGCTATACCCAGCTGTCACCAACACCAGAGTGCTAACGATTACGATCACAACAGTGGTTGCTCTAGCAACGTCCTCGGTGTTTCGATTGCGCAATGCCCGAAAGTGCGAAAGCAGGAGTAGATTGTACTAACAAAGGCTAAGATGATGCATGTCAACCAAAATTCGTAAGGCGTTCTGGAGCTGAAGAAATGCGCCAGATCCACGTTCTGCAAGTTGCCTCCCGTTTTCGGATTAGGCAGATCTGAGCTGGTGGAATTGCCTGAGCTTGAACCCAGGGATCTGATAGGTGAGATCAAGTCGATGATGCATCATGTTCAAGCCAAGAACTCGCTCGTCGTGGTCTTAAAGGTGATGATCGTATCCAAATTTGAGGACGTTGCAGGCTACGTCCGCGCTGCGCCAACAGGTCAGTAGAGCGACCGGTCTCGCGCAAAAGTGATCGATCAATTTTAGGTAGAATGTGGATCTGCATCATACTTGAAACGTTTTTGATGATCAGTATAAGGTCGGTGTGTCTTAGGTAGATGAGCATATGCGAACGGGACTTGTTTGTCTTGATTATCGATTTTCAGGTCATCGCGGCCGCCCCCATCCTGCTTCGCCGCTGATGCAGGTTGCGTGGCCATTTGGGCCACGAGATTGAATGAACCTCATGAGTTTGAAAACCCCGTCGACCTTAGTTCCGAATAAATGACCAGTTTTTGTACCAAGGTGTAATGACTAGACGTCGATGCATGTAAGGCTGGGATGCCCCTCCTCACGCGACGTATCAAGGTTATTCCCAAACATCGTGACTAACAGGGACAACGCGACAATCCGAGCTGTAATGCTATCGTCCAGCAAGCAACAATGCTTAATGCCTGGTACATTCCCATTATTTTTCCCATCTGAGCAAGGCGTAGGCGCGGGTAAACTTTTCTGTCGTTGTGACGACTTCTCTAGATAGTCAGCCGCCGTTACAGGCCTGAGTAAGATCTCGGCGAGACAATCGCCGGAAGCCGTGCCAAAGAGCAAATTTCAAGAACCATCGCAGCGCCGCAATTGCGGAGCTAAAAATCGAGGAATATTTGGAATACACGATATCGCGGTAGTATCGAATCCATGTCACACACAAGCCTTGGGGCAGTTAAGATGCGCACGAGTAAGGCCGACAACTCGTTTGATACGCGGCTGGTAATGAGCTGTTTTCTCGCTTCCTCTAGTCTCTAAAGCAGTGCTCTTATCTGGACAGTCTGCGAGCTCGGCCGAGGAGTTTTCCTGTATTGAGCCCCGTGACGCAGCTGAAAGCACAGTATCGAATCGCAGGGGGGCGGACGCAGATCCGGCTCAGTGGAAGTTCCTAGTAGGGATTTTTGAACCCAACTTCGTGGGCCCTTGTGGAGGCAGTCTCATTAATAGGCAATGGTAGTGACGGCTGCGCATTGCGTGGTTATCGGGCCAGCGGTGATCAAGTCGTCGAGCGAGCGTGCGTCAATCGGCGCCGAACGGCCAACCATGTGGGCCAGAGCGCGTGGCGCGCGTCATCCCTCATCCGGAATACGACAGCGCCGAAGGTAAGAACGACGTGGCGTTGAAGCCTGACTTGTCGCCCCACTAAATATTGAGACAAAGCAAGATTGTCACGCTCGCAACGACGGACCCAGAAAATGCCTCGAAAGTGGGGTGGAGCTTGTGCTGCCGTTGCGGGCTGGGGTCAGACCGTTCTACGCCTGGCCTGCCATAGCATCTACAAGCAGTAAACGTTCCGATAATTAGCCAGCAGGATTGCAGAGCGGCATATATACGCCTGGCACACGACGATACAAGCGAAGGCACATATCTGCGCTGGATACATGCCAGTATGGGCAAAGATAGTTGCTGGGGCGACAGTGGCGGTCCTTGATCGTAAAGAGCGGGCCCAACCGCACTTATGGTTGGTATTGTCAGCTTCGGTGAAGGGTGTGCCCGTCCAAATCAGCCTGGCGTATACACACGTGTCTCCAGCTACAGGGACTGGATTTACTCGACTACCGAGCAGAATTTGCAGCCCAGCTGAGGGGGTCAGCATGTCAATCACCAACGAGCGGCGACATTTCATAAAAGGACTATTGATCTGGTGGCTGCACTACTTGCCTGCTCACGCCTGAACGAGCGAAAGCCGAAGCATCGAAGCTACCGCGGTGCGTTGAGCAGTCGAGCAGATTTGGCGACCTCGTGCCGTTGCAGTCGTACTCAAATCCGGCACTTTCAGCTTATGTATCACGAGGATGACTACCTTGCCGTTTTTTTCGAGCACGTGCTGGGATTTACATCGATCAAAGCGATCCAAATGCATACGGACTACGATCGCAACATGATTGCTATCGGTGGGATTTACTTAAATAAGTACGCTGTGCCAGCGTTTTGGTCTGCCTGATCTCTGGGGTGTTAGCACACGAAGCGAGCCACATCTTTCAAATCATGGAAAATCAACTCTTGCTTGAAGATGTACGAGGGCACGAAATTAAATTCGTCGAATCACGCCGATTACGTACGTAAGCTTATATGGCATGGCGCCAATCCTACCGGGGCGTCGATCCTGCAGAACTATAATGGCTCTTTTCTTTGAACTTGGCGACTATTCGGTCGGCACTATCAGGCATCACGGAACGCCTAAAGAGCGTTTCCTGACATTTCAAAGCGGCTATCGCGAATTTCTCGGTGCTAAGCAGAAAGACCCTTCTTCCGATGCCTAACAGCAGCTACGCTCGGCCTAAAGTTTTGCGCCTGGGATGATCAAAGTTGGGGGGCTGAACATGTGCTTCGTAATTCGATTGTTTGCCGTTGCCGCATTGAGTATGACGGCGCCGCGTTCACGATTGTCCCCGCAAGCGCAGCAGTGATTGCGCGGCTGCTGGTTGTTCTGCCAAAAAAATTGATAGCTTGAGTGAGGCAGCTTCTCTCGTAGAACTTGAGTGCGAGTGTTTCAACAGATGTCCATTGACAGCTTCTCCGCCCACGACCCTCGGTTGCCGCCTTCAGCCCATGTGGAGCAGCGAAGTTGATCGCTTGCCTGATAGCACGGTGCTTACGGCGGTCAGCTCGACTCTCCATCTACGACGACCGGGTCGATTGGATCGTCGGCGGAAAGCTTACTTCGAAGAAGCGGTCGGAAATTGCCAAGGAAGAGGAGGATTTCAGGAAGGTATATCCAGTGCAAACCTATACCACAAAAACATCTTCAGCAGCGGTGGTTGGGGGACGATGCGTACCACGCAACGACTTGATATCTACAAGCAAAGATCTAACGGAAAGGAAGTATCCGGCACGTTTAGGATCGTGCCCGGTATCAGGATCGGATCGCCGATCCGCCGCGTATCGTGCAGTACATCGATGTGCTGTCGGGCCGTTAGCGAAGATTTCAGCTTTCGTGGCAGGGACACTTTTTGGAGCAATGTTGGCATGGCTGGGAATTCTATAGGCTGCCAGCGTAGCGACGGGACGATGCGGGCAGCCGCAGGCGAAACGACCGAGGTGGCACGATTGCCCGGTGCCTATTTGCATTTCACTGCCGGCGGCGCGCGCATGGCGCTATGGACAAACCTCTCGAAAAATGCGCCTGACAACGCGGATCGCAAGCACATCATCACCGAGTTTTCGCGTACACGTCGGGTGGCAGTCGCCGTCCAATGGGTGCGTGCGACCTGCATGAATGAAGACAAGTGTGAGGTATTCACATTTAGAAAGCCAGATAAGATGTGTAACCTCATTGCACGTCCGGGGGAGAAATGATCGCCCGGTAGCTCAGCGGATAGTTGCAAATGACAAATCCCCTAGGTTGCACAACACGCCGTCGCGCTATTGAGGCTTCATCCGAATTTCTCGATGATCCCCTGTGCCTGCGACTCCGCAAGCGTGATGTTCTCGTTGAACTGGTGACCAAGTTTGGAAGCAAGGTTGGTATCAATGGTCAGAGGGTAGGCGACAGACGTTTTCATCGGTACTGTCACAATATAAGGAGGCGCTCTTGGGTTGTTTTGACCGCTTTCGCAAAATACTTTTACCCGTCGCATCTAGGATCTTTATTGCTAGGTCACTGCCTCGCGGTACCAGTATTCGCTGTGAGTACGTTAGCTCAAGCTTCAGAGATTTTGGTGTTCGTCAGAGGGAGGGACTTCGGGCCTCGACAATTGCAGCAGTTAGGGTACTCATTCGCAAAAAGAAATCGCACCGCAGGCGATCATGGCGCCGCTAATCAAGGCGCAATGGAAAAATAGGTTCTCTTCTTCATATCTGATACCGCGGCTCCACGGGGTAAGTTAGGACAAAAATAGTTAAAAATGCGTGACCAAACTTTGATTTGTTGATGGTGCAAATGTGGCGTTAATAGCGCTGAGAGCGATATGTTAGCCTCCAGAGACGTGGACATGAGCGGCGACTTTATGGCTACCAGCGTCCGGCGGTATGGCCAGGGACGGCGTTCCAGAGAAAACCGCAGCGATTGGGTTGGTGGCGGATGGTTTGCTCCGCGTTGCCATTTTCATGTGTATTCGCGGCCGTATGGACGCGTCGGACGGCGTCGGCCGAAGGCGCTTTCGCCCCAGTGGCGGCGGACGTCGGTAACAATCAAACGAGGTCAGAGAACGCGGTGCAGCGATGTTGGTCGCCGAGCAAAAGGCAAAACAGAGGCCGCGGCGTCGCTCATCGCGGCGCTGACCAGCGCCGCCAGATATGATAGCTAGGCGGCAGGCCGGAGTGCCAGATCCTGACCGAACACGACCGCGCGGCCGGCGACAGCACCGGCCACGATCGCATACTCATCTGAGGCGCAGAAATCGAAACCGACCATACCGGGTCGTCGCCCGAGGTTCAGCAGCCAATGTCGGCACAAGAAACGACACGGCGACAGCCTGAAGACCAAGCTCAGCCCAGCCCCAGCATCGAACGCCGTTACGCCGCCAAACAGGTGACCATGGCGACCGAAGGGACTCATCGAAGCACTACCTGATGCACAGAGATCAAAGCCGAGGCGGCCGTCGCTTTGCCCGACCTGCAGACATCAAAGCCGGAAATCGACATAGCCGCGCCGAAGCAACTCCATCGCGCAAAACCGAGGTCGAACGTGCCCGCTCCGGCGTCCTCCGATACGCAGAAACCGGGCAGCCAAGGTGAGGGCAGGGACGAAGACAAAGACAAAGGCACCAATGTGGGCAAGGTCAAGCTGTCTTGCCGCAACTCGTCTTGTTCGGATTATGTGGCCCAAAAGGTCATTACAAAATTTGGTTGAACGAAAACGGATGGCAACCGTGATGCGATTACATCATGGAATGCAGGCGAGGAATTTGCTTCGCTTGGCATAGGTCATTTTCTTTGGTTTCCAGCGGGTGCCGGCGCTGTTCGAGGAGAGCTTTTCCACCCATGCTCGAAGTTCCTGCGCAACAAAATGCGCATCTGCCTCTTTGAGCAATACGTAACTGAACGAAGTACAA
>ERZ1370068.10920-contig-9577_pt1 | contig 36940 bp, 47 predicted proteins | sample MGYA00561227_ERZ1370068 | MGnify/ENA primary metagenome ERZ1370068 (study PRJEB38410, sample SAMEA6850437) | metagenome | study: Metagenomic assessment of the ecological functions of the soil: analysis of the soil microbiota associated with the...
GGTAATACTTCGTTCAGTTACGTATTGCTGCTGATCGCGACCGAGGATCCATGCGGACATCGAGCGTGTCGCTCGGCGGTGGCACCCGCCGGCGGTGAGTCGCACGGTATAGCGGCCGGGATGTACGACACGGTCCAGCGGGGCTGTACATCGTGCCGCGATGCACCGCGGCGATCGAGAGCTCGCGGCGTGCTCCTCTGGGCGGCGCGTAGCGAGATCCCACACGAATCGGTGCTGGCCGCGCTCGGTCGACAGGCCTGCGGCGGCCGCAGCCAGATGGGTTGGATACGGGAGCGTCGGCCAGTCGATCTGCTCCGGCTCGTCACGGCTGGAATAGCGGCGGACGGCGGCGCCGCGCTCGTCGACGACGTCGAGCGACGACTTCGGTCGTCGCGGCCGGCAGGTAGTAGTCGAGGATCGCGCCGTCAGGTGGATTCTGACCCAGGCTCCTCCGGCGGCAGCGGCGTAGTCGGCAGAACATGTTCCAACGCACGCGCGCTGCCTGCGGCGGCGTGAAGAGAAACGGCTGCGTTGCAGCGCGCCGCCTGCGCCAGCTCGCCGCAGCACCGAGATGCCATCCAGAATCCAGATCGATCGGCTCGGTGCGTGCCGACGACCAGATCGTCGTCGTGAATCACCAGATCTCGCACCGAGGAGGCAGGCATGTTCTGCCGCAGCGACTGCCAGTGCTCTCCATCGTCGATCGAGAAGAATACCTGGCGTTCGGTGCCGGCGAAGAGCAGGCCGGGCTGCTTCGATCCTCGCGAACAACGTTGACCGGCCCGATCGCACGGCAGCCAGTTCACGATTTCGGTCCACGTCGACGCCGCTGTCGTGCGTCCTGTACATGTGGACGCATGTCGTCGCGCCGAATACGCGTTGACCGAGACGTACGCCAGGCGGCGTCGGCGTGGCCCGCGTCGATCTGCGACACCTTGTCCCAGGCTCTCAGCGCCGGCGGCGTGCACGTTCTGTCCACGTCCGGCCGCGCGTCGCGCGTGACGTGCACGAGTCCGTCGTCGGTGCCCGCCCAGATCACCTGAACGTCTTTCGGGTGACGGTGCGACGGCGTAGATCGACGCCGCGCCGCGGCATCTGCTCGAGATCCGGCGTGCGGAAATCGCCGACGCTGTCGGGAACGTCGGGATGCTCGCGCGACAGATCGGGGCTGATGATCTGCCACTGCTGCCCGCCGCGTCGTCGTCTTCCACAGCACGTTGCGTCGCGAACGAGCAGCATCTTCGGATCGAGCGGATGGAACAGCAGCGGCATCGTCCGGAAGGATTCGGTAATTGCTCGGAGCGCAGCGCCTCGGGCGCGACGTTCTGGCTCTGTCCGCTCTTGCCGGTCGAAGCGGACGATGCGGCCACCAAAGACGATGTCGGGGTTCAGCGGGTCCGGTGCGACGTACCGCGTACTCGTCCGCGCCGACACCCGATCCAGTCGCGGAACGAGATCTGACCGCCGTTGCCGCGGCTGGCGATCCCGATCGCGCCGCTCTCCTGCTGGCCGCCGTAGATCCAGTATGGAAACTGCCGGTCCGGTCGCCACGTGATAGAGCTGCAGCCGTCGGCTGGTTGTACCAGGACGACCACGTCCGGCCGCCGTTCGATCGTGATCGTGGCGCCCTGATCGGCGGTGAACAGCATCGACGTCGGAGTGCGCGGAATCGATCCAGATTCGCTGATAGTCGTCGCCGCCTGGCGCGCCCGCGAACGCCGTCCAGGTGCGGCCGCCGTCTTCCGGATTTATACGACGCGGTCCCTGCCGCGAAGCACGACATCGGCGTTCTCGCGGATGCACGCTGGATGTCGACGTCAGAGCCGCGGATCGGTGCTCACACGCGCTGCCACGTCTGAGCCACGCATCGTCGGAGCGGTAACACCGCGCGCGTGCCTGACGCGCCGGCACGAGTGCGTAGATGCGGCGCGGATCGCGTCGGCGCGATCGCGAACGCTGATCCGCCCGAGCTCCCTGCGCGCCGTCCGGCAGGCCGCCGGCGAGTTTGTTCCACGTGGTGCCGCCGTCGGTCGACTTGAACATGCCCGCTCGTTCGCTGCCCGTAAAGCTGCCGTTCTCCCACGGCGCCTTCGCGGTGGCTCCACAGCGCCGCGAAGACTCGACCGCGGGTTGCGCCGGATCGATCTCCACCTGTGCCGCGCCGGTGTTGCGATCGACGAAGAGCACCTTCTGCCACGTTCGGCCGCCATCGGTCGGTGCGAAACACGCCGCGCTCGTCGTTGGGACCATACGGGTGGCCCATGCCGGCCACGAAGACGATGTCGGGGTCTCGTAGGGTGGACGACGATGCGGCCGACCTGCTGGATGTCAGCCCAGGCCGACGTGCTGCCACGTTCGTGCCCGCCGTCGCTGGACTTGAAGATGCCGTCGCCGACACCGAGATCCGGACGATGGAAGGCCCTCGCCGCTGCCAATGTAGATGACATCGGGAGCTCGACGGCGCGACGGCGACGTCGCCGACCGAGCCCGTCGGCGCGCTGTCGAAGATCGGACTGCCAGCGTGCGGCCGTAGTCGTCGGTTTTCCAGACCCCGCCATTGTTGACGCCGGCATAGAACACGCCCGGCTGCGACGGCACGCCCACGGCGCCGACGGTGCGGCCCGCGCGGAATGGTCCGATCAAGCGGTAACGGCTCCTGGCATAGAGTCAGGCCGATGCTCGGCGCGTCAGCGACGCGCTGCGCGGACGCGGCAGTCGCGACGGCACTGAGCAGCAGCAGCGAGGCGAGTGTCGTGATCTCACGGGCTATGTTCTGACGCTCGCCGCCAACGGACGCGCGAGCCGCCAGGCTATTTACTCAATCGTGCGCTACCACGCCACGCCCCGGTCGCCGTCGCCGCGCCAGAGCGATCGCGCCTCGGGGCTCATTTGCGAGGCCGCCGGAATCTTGACATGGTTCAGATCCGGAATGTGCCAGATGCGCTGCACCGGAAGCTGAAGGTCCGGGCTGTAGACGCGGGACAGACGCTGTCCGATACCTCCTGGCCCGAACTGGAACGATTGCGCGGCGCGACCGCACGCGCAGCTGTCTGCACGGACATTCTGTGCACTTTCCGGCGCGAGTTGTCGTCACTGCGGCGGACCGTCTCCAGGTCGGCGGACGCCGGCGATGTTCGAGGGCTCAATCGTCACAGCACTGCGGAACGGCAAGATTTTTGACGCACTCAGATGGATCAACTAGCTCCGGCGGGGTGCCATCCTGTCGATCTCCGGCCTCAATGCCAGAGAAGAGGCAGGTTAGACGCTGAGGCGACTTTCGCCTCCAGGATCATGTTGAGTGAAGAGGTTGCGAGGGAATCGATCAGAGAAACCCCGTGCCGCTGACTACGCGAGCATCCGGAGGTGCTCTTCTGCGACTGATCGAAACAGCCGCATGAAATGGGCCCGGAAGAGGGGGCAACGTGAGGATCCCGACGAAAGGCCGTCGCCCGCAAGTTGATTGAAATGATTGGCTCGCCGCACTGGACGATTTCCGCAACTGGTTGACGCTGGGCCTGCGGCCCGCGAAACGCGATGAAAATCGGCGCGGTCAGAATAGCGCCGGGAGCGGCGAGATCGAAGTGAGCCAGTGGAGCCGTCGAGGCCGAGCAACTGTTTGATCCGGAGCGTGCGTGATTGACCGAATAATTGGGCGTCGTTGAGCTCCACTGGGCACCGACGACAGCCCGCGACCCTGACTGATGCGACGAGGCACGCTCTCCGCTCTCCCAAGGAGAGACCGATGCCGTACCGGATCGCGGGAATTGACGTGCACAAGAAGATGCTGGCGGTCGTGGTGGCCGACGTCGAGGTCGACGGCGACTTCCACTTCGAGCGCCAGAAGGTCGGCACGACGCCGGCCGATCTGCGTCGGCCTGGCCGACTGGCTGGTCGAGCATGAGGTCGAGGAAGTCGTCATGGAGTCGACCGCGCAGTACTGGCGGCCGGTGTGGGAAGCCCTGGAACAGCACTGGCGACCCCGTCGCCGGGCGCGCGACGGCGCGCCGCGGCTCGCGGGCACGCTCCATCTCGCCCAAGCGCAATCGAATCGTGGACCCGGCGGACGCAAGAAGGACTTCCCCGATGCGGAGCGGTTGGTGAAACGCCTGGTCGCCCAGGAGCTCACCTTGAGCTTCGTGCCCGACGCCGAGCAGCGGCTCTGGCGCACCGTGATGCGCCGCAAGTACCAGGTCACCCGCAATCGCGTGCAACTCCAGAATCGGCTGGAGGCGCTGCTCGAGGAAGCGCACATCAAGGTGTCCAGCATCGTGTCGGACCTGCTCGGCATCAGCGCCCGCCGCATGCTGCAGGCGCTGGCGGACGGTGAAACCGATCCGGCCGCCCTCGCGACGCTCGCGGCCCCGCGCCTGCGTGCCACGCCCGGAGCAGCTGTGCGATGCCTTCCAGGCGTGTCCGACGCTGCATCCGGTCTACCGTCGGCTGCTGAAGCTCACGCTGGAAGAACTGCGCGTGATCGAGGATCACCTCGGCCAACTCGATCAGCAGATGGCCGACCTGCTCGCGGCCCACCACGACGCGGTGCAGCGCCTCGCCGAGGTCCCCGGCCTCGGCGTCGATTCCGCGCAGCAGATCATCGCGGAGGTCGGCGCGACCGCCGCGACGTTTCCCTCACCGAAGCATCTCGCCTCCTGGATGGGCGCCTGTCCCGGCAACGAGGAGAGTGCGGGCGTGAACTACAGCCACCGCTGCCCCAAAGGCAATCGCCAGATGCGGCGCGTCCTCAATCAGGCCGCCAATGCCGCGGTGAAGGCCAAGGGGACGATCTTCGCCGTCGTGTATCGCCGGCATCGTCCCGCGCCTCGGCCATGCCCAGGCGATCGGCGCCATCACCCACCGGCTGTGTCGATTGATCTGGAAGATCCTGCACGAGCGCGTGCGCTACGAGGAACGCGGGCCGGCGGTCAGCGCCGAGGCGAAGAAGGTGCGAGCGCGCAAGATGATCCGCGAACTGCGAAGTCTCGGCTATCGCGTCGAACTGCTCCCGGCTCCATCGAGCAGCCCGGCATGATCGTGAGAGATTTTCGACCCTGGCTCATCCGGGAAGCGGCGTAAACAAGCGGTTGCGAAGATTCAGCGTTCGCGTGCCACACCCAGGCGGTGGCAGTCGGACAGGTGCGGCGCACTACTATGCCGAACACTGGAAGCCCACTCACACCGCACGACCTCTTGCCGCTTGGCTAGAGTTGACAATATTTCGATAATTAGCTAAACATAAACGCGTGAACCAAGTTTTCAAGGCACTGGCCGACCCGACGCGCCGGCGGCGTGCTCGAGTTGCTGCGGGAGCAGCCGCGCTCGGCGGGCGAGCTGGCCAACCACTTTCCCGTCTCGAAGCCGACGATGTCGGCACATTTCGCGGTGCTGCAGGAAGCGGGACTGATCGAAGCGGCGAAGACAGGGCGGACCATTCTCTATCGACTCAAGATGTCGGTCCTCGAAGAGGCCTTACTCGGCTTTGCGCAGACGCTGGGTTGGGAGATCTCGTCGTCAGACCGCGTTGACATGGCGCATCGCGCGCACGGCGGTCAGCCATCAAAGGAGAGGCGTGAGATGACGGTTTCTCACGGACATTCGTCGAGGCTTGACTTACGCCGGGCTGATCATCGCTTGTGGCCGGGGGCGCGAAGGTCGCGGCCGCGCACGGCCTCGTTGAAAGCGACTGGCCCCGGGCGCGCGATGATGGCGGTGATGGGCGCGTTTCTCATGGCGACGGGCAACGCCATCCCGGAAGACGCTTATGCCACTATCGGCGTCCTCATGCGATCCCGCGGCGCTGCAGCGGCTCCAGCGCCAGGCGGGCTGGATGTTCGCGCTCGCCGGCGCCGGCATCACGATCGGCTGGCTCGCACTCCCGGAGCCGTTGGCGAATCTGCTGACGCTGCTGCTCGCGCCGGTGATGGCGCTGTTCCTGGTCCAGATGTTCCGCGTGTGCCGCGTCGGCCGCGCGGTGTAGGGAACCGAACTGTTTCCTGGGGACGACTGACGTATGTTTGCACGTCTGATGGGTGTCACGACGATCTCGCCAGTGGAACTGCTTGCGCTCGTCGAGCGCCGCGCAGTGACGGCCATCGATGTCAACGCACGATCGAGCTGGTTGCGCGCGCACGCACAGGCGCGCACGTTGATCATGCGAACTACCAGGCATGCGATCTCCCCACGAGTCTCGACGCGTCGATTGTGTTCTGATTGCTCCAACCCACTCTGCCGCAAGGCGCCGCTCGCCGCCCGCCGCGCGGATTCGGCTACGGACATCCGCGTCGTAGCAATACGTAGAATCGGTATTGCTTCGTTCAGTTACGTATTGCTCGTTGCCGAAGGCAGGAGTCCGCGCCCGAGAGACTGAAGAAGGCGCCCACGGTGAGGACGTCGGCATCGCCGCCCCCTTCGAGCAACCGGCGAAACTACAGGCCAGCGCGAGCAACCACGCCAGCAGAGGGCCTGCCCTGTCCACCTGTACCGTGCGTTCATGGGGGTCCCTTCGGCGGAGAACGACGTGGTCCTCGGGCACTCGCCTCTACCACAACGGTTCTTCCACAAGCCAGCCTGAGGGGAGAATCCTACCTACAACGCTTCCTCGTTGCGGAACGATTCTACGAGTGCCGTTCGCGTCGATGAAGTCGAAGCGCATGCCGCCGTTGGCCGTGACGCGCACTATCGCGCCGAGATCGGCGCGTTGAACTGCGCGCGCGACTCGAGATCGTCGCAACGAAAGGATAGGGCTTGCTCACCAAACCCACGGTAAATGCGGGATTTGGCCGACCTCAAGCGCTCGTAAACATGGTCGTGACCGGCGCTGAGCACCACATCGGCGCCCCATTGTTCGAACGGCCAGCGCATGTCGAGACTCGAGCCGTGAGGCCGACAGTAAACCGGGTGGTGAGAAAGTGGGCGATGTTGAAGCAGGAGTTGGATCAGGCGAGCCCGCCCTGGAGCCAGCGCGCCTGCACCGAATGCGGCTGTCGTCCCGTCGGGTTCGCGCGGATCGCTATCGACCACGCAGAAGAGGTGAACGAGGCCGAGACTGATGTCGTAATAGCAGCTCGTTGCCTGGAAGCGTGAAATAATCTCCGTGTAAGCACGGAGGTCGGCGACGTCCCAATCATGATTGCCGGGGACGGCCAGAACCGCGTGGTCCGGCTGCCGGGCCCGTACGCGCCCCAATAATGGTTAATGAGGTCGCTGTCGGCCGATCCGCCGTCTGATGCCGTCGGTGTTACCCGTGTAGTTGTTGTCGCCCGTGGTGACGATGAAGTCGATGTTCCACGAATGGACGAGATTGGACACCTGCGGCTTCGTCCGTCGAAACGATCCGTAGTCGCCGGAGAACACGGCAAAGCTGACCGAGCGCCAGAAGGGGCGGGACGACGATCGGTCCACTGTGTCGCGTGGAGTCGTTGGGAGCGTCTTCGACCGCATCTATAAAACCATCCTTTCGAAGCATCGACCGCGCCGTCGATCGAGGCGTCTAGGGTATCTTCCGGAAGATCGTGTGGGGGTCGATGGAAGCTCTCGAGCGGTATCGAGCCCGTGAATCGGCCGCGGCCTCGGTGTCCTCGGCGTCCTCGGCGTTATAAGCTCGGGCCCGTCGAAGAGGAGTCCGGGATCGGCCCGGTCCCCGGGGCCGATCTCGCGATCATAGCCTCACTGGCGCCCGTGCTCTGCGGTTCGATCCTCTTAGGCGGTATCGGGCGCGACATCGGCGCGGGGAGTAGCGCCGCTGCCTGCAGCTTTTCGGCGAGTACCCACGGCCACGCGTCGCCGTTACAGGCGGCCTGCCCGGCACGGCCGCTGGCGATCAGTGCCGCGGCCAAGCTCTGCACCATGCACGACGCCGTCAGGTCCGCGCGGCGGGCCACTCTGATCGTAAGGAAGTGCGAAGCTCGAACGGCATCGATGGCCTCCTCGACTGGGGACGCCCCTGAGTGGGTGGAGCATACCTCATGAAAACAGTGCCATGCGAGGAGTGCATGTCATGATCCGCCCGCCATCGACGCATGGTGCCGGCTGCGCTCGACCCCTTGTAATCGTTCAGTACCCCATCAAGCTAGCGCTCCGACCATGCTCACCCCTTCTAAGGTCGGGTTCTGCATCGCGCTGACCATCGCCGTCTCGTCGGCCCTGCTTCACGCCGAGGGCGCGACCGGGCCAGCTCGAGCGCGGGGCGCGCCGCGCTCGAATCAGAGCGACTACGACACCGCCAGAAAAACACTTCAAGGCAGCGTCGCAAGCGGGAAGAAGCGCGGCCCAGCGAGGCGCCGCGCTCGTCGGGCTTTCAGGGTTCAGCTCGCCACCGGGCGCTATGCCGAGAGCCGCCAAAAGCGCGGCCGCGCGGGGAAGCCGAAAAAGGGGCCCGCCCCGAGGCTGCGGCGGTGCACGCCGAGGCGCTATCGCGGCAAAGGCAAACTCGGCGAAAGCGGTGTCGATCCTGGAGGAGGTGAAGGGGGGAGCCGGGCGCGCGACTGCGTGCGCGTTTTGCTCGGCGAGCTGGCCACATCGCCACGGGACGGCGCTCGAGCGCGCAAGACCCGCTGATGAGCGTCACCGTCAGCGACTACAACCAGAATGCCATTGCCGCGGGGGACGCCGAAGGTCTCACCTTGCTCGGCCGCACGGCGCACCTCTTGCGCAGCCCGCGCGACGCCAGCGGCGCCTATAACCAAGCCGAAAAAGGCAGGGCTGCGGCGCGGGTGGAAACGCTGCTCGCGCGCGCGGGGCGCTGTTTTCTCGACAATTACGATCCGGGACACGCCGAGCAAGTCGTCAAAGAAAGCGCTCTCCATCGCGCCCCACGGCGCCGCGGTGCACGCGGCCCTGGCCGAAAATCAAGTTCACCCACGAGCTCGGTTTTTCCGCCGCCGCGCCGACGAGGTCGACGAAGCGCTCGCAGTCACGACGCCAAACACGCGGGGCGCTCTACATCGCGGCCGGTCTGGCCGTACGGGCGGGCGATCTGGCGAGCGCCGATCGCGCGCTCGATCGCGCGGTCTCGCCCGTCAATTCAGCGACGATCTTGCGCCTCCTCTCGACCAAGGCCGCCGTTCGGTTCTTGTCCGACGACCGCGGCGGCTTCGAGAAGGTCCGGCAGACCGTATTCGCAAAGAGCGCGGAATACGCGCGTGAACTTCTATCGCATCGCGTCGGCGAGTTTGCGAAGGCTGGCAGCCTCTCGCCACGACGAGATCGCGGCGACCGATGAAAGAAGCCCGTGCAGCTCGACCCCGGGGACGTCAGAAGCCTGGGCCGGGCTCGGAATGGACCTGATTCGCACGGGCGACGAGCAGGGCGGGCTCTCCGCTCTGCGCCGCGCCTGGAACAGACCATTTCAACGTCCGTGTCTTCAATACGTTGAACCTTTATGAAAGAGATCGCTGTCTCGTACGAAACGGTGGAAGGCACGCCGTTTCAGAATCCGCTATCACGGGGAAGCGCGCCCATCCTCTCCCGCTACGTTCCCGCCCTCCTCACCGGGGCGTTACGGAACAGCATGGCGCAAGCGCTACGGTTTCACGCCGCAAGCGCCGATCTTCATCGGGCTCTACGCCACCAAGCAGAACTTCAGCGTGCGCACCAATGGTCTGCCCAGCGTCGGGAGTTCAGGGCGTTTGCGCTCGGCAAGACCATCGCCGCCATGAGCCCGCGCCGTTGCACGACCCGGCCAACTGGGGGCAAGTGGCCTTGGCACGAGCTCGCGCACGTCTTTGCCATCCAGCTCTCCAAGGCCCGCGTGCCCCGTTGGTTCCACCGAGGGGCTGAGCGATGATACGAGACCATCGTTCGTCGCCCCGAATGGCAGCGCGAAGAAGACCCTTCCCTCTATGCTGCCTGCAAGTGACGGATACCGCCGGTCGAAGGTTTCAGTCGGGCCTTCACACACGTCGACGATGTCCGCGACGTGATGACGTACCTACCATGCATCGAGTCAGATCCAGGTCTACCTCGCGCGAGCGCGCTTCGGAGCGGGCAAGGTGCCGGAGATGCTCCGCGCTGTGGGGCGAGGGGAAATCGACCGGACGAGGTCTTCCGGCGCGCCGCTCGGCATCACGCCAGCTGAATTCGACGTCCGCATGCGCGTCTGGCTCAATCGCAGACTGGCGCTACGAAGCGCAGTTCGTCCCCGACACGCGGGCGCCGAACCTGGAGATCGCCCGCGCCGCCGCCAGAAGGATCCCGCCGATCCCAAGAAGCAGATCGATCTTGCGCTCGCGCTGGCGGCTCGCCGCGATCTCGACGGGGCTGATCAAGCGGTCAGCGCTGCACTGGCCGAAACGCGATCGACCCGACGCTCATTTCCTCGCGCCAGGATCTTGCGAGCGAGGCGCGATGTAAACGGTGCGCGTCAGGAGCTCATCGGCATGGTGGGCCGCGGGCACGACGGCTACGCGGTGCGCATGATGTTGGCGGACATGGCAAGCGATGCCAAAAATCGCGACGGCACACGCTTCGAATTCCACGTCGCCCATCAATTCGATCCCAGCATGGTCGAGCCGATTCAGGCGCTCTACGATCTCGCCCAACAGGACAAGCGCGATGGCGAGGCGCTCGATTGGCTGCGCTTGGCGGCGCGCCTCGACCAGCACGACCGCAAGACCTACCGTCTCCTTCTAGAGGGGCTCATCGCGGCGGGCCAATTCGCCGAGCGCGGGCCGTCGGTGAATCGGCGATGTTCGTGGATGTCGAAAACCACGCCATTCATACGCTCTACGCGACGGCGCTTGCGCAAACCGGATCCCATGCCAATGCCGTGTTCGAGCTCGAATCAGCGCTCCTGTGTAATCCGCCCCGACCCGAAGCGGCGTCGATTCAAGTGCGACTGGCCAAAGAGCACCTCGCTATGGGCAATCGCGCCAAGGCCAAGAGCGCCCAAACGGAGGCGCTGCGCCTCGATCCGAGCAACGTCGAGGCGGCTGCGCTCAAGATTCCTTGATGCGGAGACTCACGGAGAGGCGGGCGTGTGCGGCGGGTCAGAGCACCCCAGGTTTTTCCCCAGGCGACCTTGCGACGGTTCTCGTCGTGGGTCACGGTATTGCCGCAAGCGAAAAAATGCCCAAGAGTGAATTCAAAATAAGAGAAAGAGTCGCCCGCGTGGTCTTTAACGAGCAAAAAAATAGTGATAGTGTCGCCCGAAATTAGCCATGAGCATGTACCGGCCAATGGGCTGCTTGGTTCAGGTGCATCGCCACCGTGGGGGCTCCCGCCCCCGGTTGCGGGGGACAACCTGACCTTGCGATAGGGGCTCCGAAAGAAGCGGGCCGCCACCGCCGTCCGATCCCGACGCCTCGACGCCGCCTCCGCCCGGGATGCCACCGATCGTGCTCTCGGACGGCAGGGTCTTGGACACGTCGACGTCCGATGTCAGCTGCGATCGCGCCGCGTGCACCACCGACGCCGCTCGCTTTTGCGGCATGATTGGCGATAGCTGCGGTGGCACGCTCAACTGCGGCGATTGCCCGGGCGGTCTGATCTGCCGGAGCAACATCTGCTTACCCGACGAAGACGCCTGCACCCCGCTGCCGTGCGTGCAAGACCGGCGGCTCTCTATTGCGGGCGCATCGGAGACGGGTGCGGCCGCTTGCTCGATTGCGGTAGCTGCACGGCGCCGCTCACCTGCGGCGGAGGCGGGCTTGCCAGCATTTGCGGAACGAACCCCGACTCGGGCAACTGCACTGCGTCGACGTGCTCGCCGGCGAACGGTCGCTATTGCGGCGTCATCGGCAACAGGTGCGGCGGGCAAATGGACTGCGGCTCGTGCCCAGCGGGCCAAGCCTGCGGCGCGGCGGGCCTCCACAGTTGTGTGGCGCCACCAATTGCACCAAAGCCTCGTGTACACCCGCGACCGGCGGGCACTACTGCGGCGAGGTCGGCGACGGCTGCGGCGGCAAGATGGATTGCGGCAACTGCGACCCCGGACAGTCCCACGGCGCCGCCGGCATTCCCGGTCTCTGCGGCTATTTTCCTGACTCCGGCAACTGCACTCCGACGAATTGCCGGCAACCCAACGGCAAGTACTGCGGCGTCGTCGGCAACGGTTGCGGCGGGCAGGTCGATTGCGGCAATTGCGACGCCGGCCAGACATGCGGCGCCGGCGGTGTTCCCAACATTTGCGCTTATCCGGCCGACTCCGGCAACTGTCAGGCGATCAGCTGCACGCAAACCAACGGGCGTTATTGCGGCGTCGTCGGCAATGGTTGCGGCGGGCAAATGGACTGCGGCGCCTGCACCGGCGGCAACACCTGCGGCGGCGGAGGGATCTGCGCACGTTTGCGGCGCCGCAGCGGATTCCGGCGCCTGCACGCCGACGGTTTGCACGCAAACGAGCGGACAATACTGCGGCGTCGTCGGCAATGGCTGCGGCGGTCCGATCGATTGCGGAACGTGCTCCTCCGGCAGCTGCGGCGGTGGCGGCATACCGAACGTCTGCGGATCGCCCATCGACTCCGGCGCCGTGCACGCCCATCACATGTACGCCGCCGAACGGCACTACTGCGGCACGATCGGTAACGGCTGTGGCGGAAGCCTGACCTGCGGCGCGTGTCCCGCCGGCCAAGTCTGCGGCGCGCGCGCGCCCAGCATGTGTGGCAAGCCGTGCCCGCTTTGCCCGCAGGTTCCCGACTGCGCCGACGGCGGATCCGGCGCCGACGGCGGCACGACGACGGTGAGCGGGACGGTGTTCACACCTGCGCTCACCGCACCGGATCCGCTCTACGGCGCGCTCGTTTACATTCCCAACATCGCGCCGGAACCACGCTGCCCCCGTTCACCGGATGGCCCGAGCTGTGGCTGCTCGCCCCTTTCGCCGGACGACGCGCTGGCCACCGCGATCACCGGGACCGGACGGCAGGTTCATCCTGCACCAACGTACCGGCGGGCACCGGGATCCCTCTCGTCGTCCAGCTCGGCAAATGGCGGCGTCAGACGACGATCGAGCATCGCGCCCTGCGTCGACAACGTGCTGCCCGCGGGCACGGTGCGGCTACCGCGCAACCAGGGCGAGGGAGATATCCCGCTCACCGCGATTTCACCGGTCAAGTCGACACCTCTCGAATGTCTGCTGCGCAAGATGGGCATTTCCGACTCGGAGTTTACCAATCCGAGCGGCACCGGTCGGATGCGCGTTTACCAGGGGATGGGCGACTCTCAGTCGCGACCACCACCTCGCGCGGCGCTCGTATCGATGCGACCACGCCGGCGGAAGCCGTGCTTACCGGTTCCACGACTGGCGCAGGAGATTGGTCCAAGTACGACCAGATTCTTTTCCCCTGCGAAGGCGCGGAATACAGGGCCACGGCCCCGCCGAACGCGCTCACCAACTTCGTCAACTACGTGAACGGCGGCGGGCGCGTTTTCACGACGCACTTCAGCTACGTTTGGCTCTTCACGACTAGCGGCTTTGCCAACGTCGGTACGTGGCAAAGTGGGGCAAGGCCACGCCCAACGATCCGCTTACCGGAACCATCGACACGTCTTTCCCCAAGGGGGCGGATTTCGCGACGTGGCTCCAGCTCGTCGGCGCGATCGGCACGACCACGCCGCCGACCATCCCCATCACCCAACCTCGCCACGATCTGAACACCATTACCGCGGGCAATGGCGCCCAGCGGTGGATCTATTCGCCGACCACGCCCACGACGCCCGCCAACAACAACCTCGTCGGTCCAGCATTTCACGGCCAACACGCCTCTGGGGAGCACGCCCGAAACCGCCTGCGGTCGCGTCATCTTCAGCGACTTCCACGTCATCAACTCCATACGGTCCAACGACACCTTCCCGGTCGAGTGCGGCACCAGCACGGCGATGTCGCCACAAGAGAAGGTGCTCGAGTTCATGATCTTCGACCTGGCGTCGTGCGTCAGGCCGCCTACCAAGCCGCCGCCTCCGCGCCGCCGCCGCGCCGGTCCACCCGCCGCCCGCCCGCACCACCGCCGCCTCTCCGGCGCCGCCGCCGCCCCCAGCACCCCCGCCCCCTCGCACCACCGCCGCCTCCGCCGCCGTCGGTTCCGCCCCGCCCCCGCCACCACCGGTACCCCCTCTGCCCGATGGTGGATGCGTGCCGATGGACGGGATGTGCAGGACCAGTGCGGACTGTTGCTCGGGAGCCGGCAACTGCGTGAACGGGATCTGCAAGATCATCCCGAAGTGACGTCGCGGTCGCGCGACGTCAGCCCGGCGAGCTTGATCTTGAGCGTCGTGCCGAGCACGGCGAGGTAGATCTCGTCAGCCGCGCGTGCGACGCGCTGGTGCGTCCATCCCGCGACTTCGACGAAGGTGCGCCCGAGGGGGGTCGGCGGGTGAACGCTCATGCCGACTTCGTTGGTCACCAGCACGGCGTGAAAACGCCTCTTTAGCAAGGTGCGGACGAGGTCGTCGGCGCGGGCGAGAATGTCTTCGACCGTCTCTTGATGAAGAAGCAAGTTGGAGAGCCACAGCGTGAGACAATCGATGACGACCACGTCGCGACCGGTGAAGTGCATCGAGAGCTGCAGAAAGGTCGAGCGGCTCTTCCACGGTCGTGAACGCGTCGCGCCGTTCGCGTTGGTGGCGTTCGATGCGTGACTTCATCTCGTCGTCGAGCGCCGTTGCCGTGGCGATGAAGGCCGGCCGTTTGCCGAGCCGCTGGGCAAGCTCGAGGGCGAACGAGCTCTTGCCCGATCGGACGCCGCCCCCACGAGGACGATGCGGTTTTCGCGGATCGGTAGCTCGTACTGCTGCATCGGTCTCCCTATCACTTTCGGCCATGGCACCGTACGGGATTGCGAACTTCCCGACGGATGAACGGCGGAACTCGCGTCATCGGCGCTTGACGAGGGTCGAAAGTGAGAGCTTACTTTTGCCGAGAAAGAAAGAATCCGGAAGCCAGGAATATCTGCTGCACGGCGTGCGCGACCTCCGGGTGATTCGAAGCATGCGCCTGCCCACGACGTTCCTCGAGCCCGAAGCCATCGCTGCCTTTTCCGACGAGGCGCGCCGCGCCGTCTATGAAGCCATCGCGCTCCGGCGCGACGTGCGGCACTTCCGCGCCGAAGAGGACGTCGACGCGGAAACGCTGGAGAGGATCCTCGAGGGCGCGCACCAGGCGCCGAGCGTCGGCTTCTCGCAGCCTTGGGGTTTCATTCTGGTGCGCGATCGCGCGGTGCGCGAGCGCATTCGGCGAAGCTTTCTCGCCTGTCGTGAGGCGGAGGCGCAGCGTTTTCCCGCGGCGCGGCGCGATGCCTACCTCGCCCACAAGCTGGAAGGCATTCTCGAAGCGGCCCTCAACATCTGCGTCGCGGTCGATCTGCGCGACCAGGGCGAGGCCATCCTCGGCACGACCGTACAACCAGAAGCCGTGCGCGCCAGCGCGTGCTGTGCCGTGGAGAACCTCTGGCTTGCCGCCCGCGCGGAGGGGATCGGCGTGGGCTGGGTCAGCATCGTCGAGCCTGCCGTGCTCCGCGCCGAGCTCAGCGCTGCCGGCGGGCGTCGAACCGGTGGCGTACCTCTGCGTGGGGCATCCCGTCGCCTTTCGCGAGCGACCCATGCTCGAAGAGACGCGCTGGCGAGCTCGCCGGCCGCTCGCCGATGTCGTGCATCGGCGGGATCGCTGGGAGGAACGCGAAGCCACGAGCGCCGCGAACGCCCCTCGTCCCGTCGCGCCGGCCAACGGATCGTCGCCGAGCGCAGCCGCGCCAAAGCGGAACTATCCCCTCCCTATGACAACGCCCTTCGCGCCGCGGCGCGCGAGCAGTTCGAGACATCTCACCAAGCCGGTCGAAAGCTTGGGGCGGCTCGAAGAGCTCGCGGCTTGGTACGCGGGCGCGCGTGGAGCGGTCCCCATCCCTCCTGTACGGCGGGCGACGCTGGCGCTCTTCGTCGCCGATCACGGCGTGGCAGCCGAAGGGGTGAGCGCCTACGGTTCGCAAGTCACGGCGGCGATGATCGCCAACGTCATGGCCGGCGGCGCGGCGATCAACGCGATGGCGCGACAAGCCGGCGCCCGCATCGCGCTCGTTGACGTCGGGGTAGCGGGCGATTTGTCGGCGGTACCGAGCCGCCCAGAGATCGATCTTCTGCGGCGCTCGATTCGCGCGGGAACCGGGAATTTTCGGCGCGAACGCGCCATGCAGCGCCACGAAGCCGAGGCGGCCTTGCAAGTCGGCGCCGCGCTCACCTCGAACGCGGTTGCGGAAGGCGCGGATGTCCTGCTCCTCGGCGAGATCGGAATCGGCAACACCACTGCGGCCGCTGCGTTGACGAGCGCGCTCCTGGCGGTCGCCCGCGCGCGATGTCGTGGGATCGGGCACCGGAATCGGCAAGGACGTCGTCGCCCGCAAGATCGCCGTCGTCGAGGACGCACTCACCCTGCACCGCGCCCAACCGAAACGACCCGCTCGACGTCCTGTCCGCCGTGGGGGGCTCGAGATTGCGGCGTTGGTGGGGTGTACGCTCGAAGCCGCAAGCCGTCGCGTGCCCATCATCCTCGACGGGTACGTAACCAACGCCGCCGCGCTCGTGGCTGCAGCCATGGATCAGGCGTCATTCCTTCACTGCTCGCGTCGCACGCATCGCCGGAGCCAGGCGCCCGCGCGGTCCTCGAGCATCTCCGACTCGCACCGCTCTTCGATCTCGGCCTGCGCCTCGGCGAAGGCACGGGCGCCGCGCTGGCTCTGCCGGTGCTGCGTACGGCCGTCGACGTCCACCTCTCTATGGCGACCTTCGCCACCGCCGGAATCGTGGGACGGGCGGGCGCGTTAGAGGGCACATGACGAGGCCGCTCGCCACGACGATCGCAGCGTCGGGTCCCCGCGGGCGCGCACCGACGCCGACGTCGATCAGGCGCGGCGAGACGCCGATGATCGAACGGCCGTGCCCCCGGAGCGATGCGTATGTCGATCGCCACAGCGATGGATCGCGGACGCAGAGTATCGATCTTGCGCGGCGTCCGCGCAGCCTTTGCGTTTTTTCTCGGATTCCAGTGGGAGGCTTTCCGTACGACGATCGCGAGCTGGCGTGGGCTCCGGCGCATGCACCCTTGGTGGGCGGCCTACTCGGCGCGGCTCTCGGCGCGCTCGACGCGTGTCTTCTGCCCCTCGGCGCATTGCCCTCGGCGACGCTCGTCATCGGCGTCTCGATGCTGCTCACCGGCGCGCTTCACGAGGATGGCCTGGCCGACACCAGCGACGCCTTGGGAGGCGGGCACGACGCAGGACGAGTCTTCGCCATCTTGAAAGACAGCCGTATCGGCGCGTACGGCGCCGCCGCCATTGCAGTCTCGATCCTCTCGCGAGCGGCTCTGCTGGGTCAGCTCGCGCATGACCTGGCATCTGGGCGTTGCCCTTCGGCTTGGTGCGCGCGCGCGCGTGGGGCCGGTGTGGCTCATGGTCTTTCTGCCCTACGTGACGCCTACGCGCGTGCCAAGAGCGGACCGCATCGTCCGCGCCGACTGGCGACAAGCGCTGGTCGCGTCGGCATGGTTTCTCGCGGCCACAGCGGTGCGCGGTCAACCAAGGCTTGCTCGACGCGCCGCGGGCAGGGGTCGTCGCCATCGCGATCGCGGCCGTCGAGCCGCGCTCACGGGCTGGCGCTATTGCCGCCGTGTCGGCGGCATCACCGGCGATTTCTTGGGCGCGACCGAGCAGCTCGGCGAAGATGGCCGTGCTTGCCGTTCTCGCCTGGCCGAGGTGAACCGGACTCGCGCTGAGATGGCCGCTCGGGGCGCGCCAGTTTTCGGTGTTGCTCAGCTCGGAATCGTTCGCCTCGGGGCCGTCGAAGCCGACCGGTACCATTGCGTGCCGGTGCCGACGGTCGTGCCGGTGCCGGCGACCCGTGCGCTGGTGCCGGTGCGTCGCATTGCCCCGGCCCGTGCCAGTACCCGTTGCCGGTGACCAGTGCCGGTGCCCGTCGCGTTGCCCCGGCCCGTCCGGTACCCGACCGGTGCCCGTCGCGATAGCCGTGGCCCGTACCGGTGCCCGAATCGCGTTGCCATGACCCGGTGCCGGTGCCGTCGTTGCCACGTGCCCGTGCTGCGCGTTGCCGCGGCCGGTCGTGCCGCCGTTGCCGTTGTTCCTGCGGCCATTGGTCCAATTGCCGTTGCCGTTATTGCCGAATGTCGTCTGTTGCCGTTGCCGAACCGCTGTTGCTCGTTGCCGAACCCGTTGTTGCCGTTGCCGAATCCGCTGTTGCCGCTGCCGAACCCGTTGTTGCCGTTGCCGAATCCTGCTGCTGCTGAACCCGTTGTTGCCGTTGCCGAACCCGGGTTGTTGCCGTTGCCGAACCCGTTGTTGCCGTTGCCGAATCCGTTGCTTGCCGTTGCCGAATCCGTTGTTGCCGTTGCCGAATCCGTTGTTGCCGTTGCCGAACCCGAAGGCATTGCCGAAGGCATTGCAGTGCTACCGAACGCATTGCCGAACGCGTTGCCGAAGGCATTGCCGAACGCGTTCCCGAAGCCGTTGCTCGTTGCCGTTGTTCGCTGCGTTACCGAAGCCGTTGCTGCCGTTGCCGTTGTTCCCGTTGCCGAAGGCATTGCCGAACGCGTTTCCGAAGCCGTTGGTCCCGCCGTTGCCGTTCGCCGTTGCCGGCGTCGCGCCGGTCGGGCGGCGCGTCGACCCGGGCATCGACCCGCGCATCCCGCGACGTCCCCATCCTCGCGAACCGTCGACGTCCACCCGCGCGTCCGCCACGCGGGCATCCGCGTCGATCCGCGTGCATCCGTCGACGATCGATGCATCCGCATCGGCTCGAACCGCCGATATCGAGCGGCTGCATCCGTGCTTGGGTACCCGCGTCCGCGCTCGTGGGACTCGCATCCGGCGGTCGGATCGACCCGATCGATCGATCCGGCGTCGTCGTCGATGTCGATATCGAGATCCGGTCCGCCCACCGCATCCGCAAGCAACGATTGCCGCTGCCGCGAAACCGAGACTCAGACCCACATGGCGCCGACGCATGGATAGACTCCTTTTGAGCGTGCCGGTGCACAACTCGGCACTCTTCTACGCATAGCTCCTTACAATGCCGTCAAGCAGAAGATCAATCGCCGCTTCGATTGAAAACACAAAAATAGTTCCGACACGACGCATCAGAAAACGGACAGCACCGCGCTTACGTACCATCTACCATCGCCGTTCACACCGCGAGATAGGCACGCGACGCCGGCGGTCGTGAGTCCTCGGGGTGGTGGTCTTCATTTGGAAACTTAGAGTGCAATTGGAAACCATGAACCACACGCGATCGATAGATCGCATGTAGAAACTAGTAGTTCGATGGCGAATCTGGCGCTCGATCTCATACCTGCCGGCCGTTCTGTACCTTGCCGACCGGCGGAGCGTACCGCTCCTCGGGGCGCCGATTACCCGAGCTGGGCTTAGCGTCACGAGTGCAATCGTTGTCATGCGACGCGGCTCGAGCCCGAGGCCGCGGCGCCGCGTTCGATGACCTCGTCGCGCTGCGGATACGCCCTGACCTTCGAGCCCGCGGCTCGATCCGGCGGCCCGGGCGTGTCAGACAAGGCCGTGGACACAAGAGATCGAGTCAGGCGAAGTACCGACCGCGCTCGCCGAGCCGAGCGCCAGGCGACCCGAGCGGCTGGCCGGAGCGACGCGGCGAACCTCCGGTCGTCGCCCGGTTGGTCGTCGAGATTCGCTCCGACGGGAAGCCACACCATCGACCGCGGCGCGATGGAAGACGCCCTCGAGCGGGCAGAAGGTCGCGCGTCGAGGCGAGCGGTACGATCCCCGCTCGCCCTGGCGCGCTGTCTGCTCGCCAAGCATCGTCGCCACGCCGCTGCTCGCGCGGCAGGCGTTCCGGGCACCGCTGGTCGACACAGCGGTCTGAAGCTGGCCGCGCGACCAGGCAGTCTTTCGGCTCTCGTCGTCCCCGTCCCCTTGGCCCCCTCGTCCCCGTCGCCCTTGCCCCCGCGCAAGCCCGAGCGCCTTGCACTTCTTATAGAGGTGGCTGCGCTCGAGATCGAGTGAACGGGCCGTGGCGGCCATGTGACCGTCGTGGTGCGCGAGGCCGCTTCGAGGATGGCGCGCCGGCCTCCTCGGTGAGAACGCGGAACGGGAACATTCGGGTCGGTAGAGGCCCGAGGCTTCCTTGCCCGAACCTTCGCCGAGGCAGGTGCGGACGTCGTCGATGCGTCCGATGCGGTCGTCGGGCGTCAAGATGACGAGCCGTTCGATGATGTTGCTGTGCAGCTCGCGCACGTTGCCGGGAAAGCTGTACGCGGTGAGCTCGGCCAGCGCGTCGTCGGAGATGCCTGTGCGTTGGGGCGGTCGTTGCTCGTCGATGCCAGCGCCAGGAATGCTGAACAACGAGCTCGCGCGACGTCGGCGCGCCGCATTCGGAGCGGCGCGGATAGCGAGGGGGACGACGCTTGAGCCGGTCGTAGAGGTCGGCACGAAACGTCCCGACGCTCGGTCGCCTCCACGAGATCGCCGGTTGGTAGCGGCCGACGACGCGCACGTCGATCTCGATGTTCGTGACCTCCGCCGACCCGCTCGATCTCGCGCTCTTGCAGCACGCGCAGGAGCTTGGCCTGCATGGGCATCGGCATGTCGCCGACTTCGTCGAGGAAGATGGTTCCCCCAGGCGCGCTTCGAACTTTCCGCGCGCCGCTGCTTTGGTGGCGCCGGTGAAGGCGCCGGCCTCGTGGCCGAAACAGCTCGCTCTCGATGAGCTCCCGGGAACGGCCGCGCAGTTGATCTTCTCGAGGCGGACCCTTGGCGCGCGGCGACGATCTGATGGATGGCGCGTGCGACGAGCTCTTTGCCCGTGCCCCGTCGCCGGTGATGAGCACGCTGGCGTTGGCCTTCGACGCGCGCGCGATCTGCTCGCGCAAGACGGCCATGGCGCGGCTCTGGCCGATGAGCTCCTCGGCGTGCCCTGTCGCCTTGCGCAGCGCGCGGCTTTCCTCCTCGGCACGGACGAGACGCAGCGTGTTCTGACGACCAGAGTGGAGGCGATCGGTCGAAAGCGGCTTTCTCGAGAAAGTCGATGGCGCCGAGCGCGCGTCGCCCGCACCGGCGGCGTCGACTGTGGCGTGCCCGCTCATCATGACGACCGGCGACGTCGGTTCCCGCCTGCGCGCAGCCGTTCGAGGAACGTCACGCCGTCGCCGTCGGGGAAGGACACATCGAGCGAGGACCATGTCGTAGGTCGCTGTCGACCGAGTCGCTCCTACGGCGACCTTCACGCCGCCCGCTACGTCGACGCCGTAACCTTCCAGCGACAGAGCGCTTTTGCAGCGTAGTGAGGGATCAGGCTCGTCATCCACGACGAGCAGATGCGCCCTGCTCATCGCCAAGAATTAGCATGGTCACCCGGCTAAGCCTCGAGGATTCGGGGCTTCTCGTACCGCTGACGGCTGACGCCACGCGCGTGACCGGACGGAAGAGCTCGTTGATCTTGGGCACCGCCCATGACGAAGATCGCCGGCCTGACACCAACCGCCGAAGGGCTGCTCGAGAAGACGCCCTCGTGCACCTCTTTGGTGCACCTGGCCGATCGCGAGCTCACGGGGTCGCTCGGTCCCGTCTCAGCCGGAGCGGCGGCGAGGATCACGCCATCTACTCCTTCAGAGGGCCAGGCGTCGAAGGTGCCGCACCGGCGAACCCATCGCCCACCTCGGTCGCGTTCTCTTCGAGCTCGGCATCCTGAGCGAAGAAACGCTCAACGCGTCGCTCGCCGCCTTCTCTCGCGGCAGCGACTTGCACGGCGAACACCCGGTGCGTGCGGGCGTCATCGATCGTCACGAACCCCATGGAAGGGGCCGAAGGTGCAGGCCGACCGCAAGATGGCCTTCTCTCTTCGCGCTGCCCGGCGACACGCAATACCGGTTTTACCAGGACGTGAACGTGCTCGAGGATTGGGGCGGTCTCGGAAGATGATCCCGCTCGATACGCCTCCGCATCATCTGGTCGGCTGTCCGCGCCCGGGCCGACGATCCCGATCATCGATGCCACGCTGCGTCGTCTCGGCACGACCACGCCAAGCTGCACATCATGAGCGATGTCTCGCGGTTCGGCTTTTCCGGCCCACGAGCTGGCGGCCATCGACACCATGCGCGCGAGCCCCGCTCGCCATTGTCGGCCTCATCGAGACGAGGGTCGTCGCCACGACGGACCGCGGAGCTCATCGTCTATACGCTCCTCATCACCGGCACCCGACCACCGTGCCGACTCGCGCGCCCCCAGTCGGTCTTTCCAAGTGCACCCTCGGATGCCACGCCGCCGCGTGCCCGCCTCGGCGCCGGAAGTGTGCCCGTGGCGCGCGTCAAATTGACGGCGCGCCAGGTCCCCATCGACGAAGCACCCCGAGCCCGCGATGCGCTCCCGGTCCGCCATCGCCGCCTCGCTGCCCTGTCCGCGCCGCAACCCACCGCGGCTTTCCCCGAGCTCGGCGCGACGCGACACCATCGTCAAACGCGCCGAATCCATTCGATCGCGAGGACTATTCTCGCGCATGCTGGGATCACAGGATGGCCTGAGCGAGGTGCAATCCGCGACTTCGCGCTCACAAGCTCTGGCACCCGATCGGCTTCCGCCGGAGCTGGCCGGCGCTCGCGACGCCGCATCCGAAGGTGTTCGCCCGGATGAGCGAAGCCTTCGAGACGCTCTCCGACGCCTTGCGCGCGCAAGCGCCACGTGACGTATGAAGGGCGGGGGAGCACGCCCGAGGAAGCCGACAAGATCCAGGCGATCATCGACGCCGCGACCGACTTTCAACGGGCCGAGATCCTGTGAAGAAGCGCGACCCGGGCGCCGAAGAATTCATCAACCGCGCCTACAAGTCCGACCCCGAGCAGAGCGATTACATCGCGCTCTTACGCCACGGTGCAGCTCTCCAAGCGCGCGCCCGACGCGCCGGTGGACGACCTCATCAAGCTCTGCGACCACGCCATATCGCGAACAGCGAGCGGCTGCGAGCTCGCCTATTTCGCCGCGCGAACGCTCAAAAGCGGCATCGGGCGCATCGAGTCGGCCATCGTCGACTTCAAGAACGCTTACGAGCTCAATCCAAAGAACCTCGACGCTGCGCGCGAGGTGCGCCTCTACGAGATGAGGCGCGCCAAGATGTCCGAGCAGCGGCGGACGACGCCGTCGGCGCGCCGTTCTCGCACGCCGCCCACCGGCCAGCGATCGAGCCCCCCGCCGCGCAACTTCGCCCCTGCCCAAGAAGCCGTCCGGCGCGCCACGCGAAGAAAGAAGGGGGCGTCCTGTCCGGAATCGGTAAACTCTTCAAGCGTTGACGTTCTCCGCCTGCCGGTTCGCCTTCGCCAGCTTGCTCGCTCGCCGGTGCCAAGGGGGCGCCGCGCCCAGGCGCGCGCCGGATCGTTCCGCCATCGCCGTGGCGGATTGCGACGTCGAGGGCAGCGATGCTCGTGCCTCACCGGCGCTCGGTGACTTCAGCGCGACGCGAGCGGCGGCGAACGCTCGCTGAAGGGGTCGAAAGACACGCCGTTGCCTTTCGACCTCGCGCGGCATCGAGGCCTCGACGCTGCCGCCAGGACTGCGTGGCGTAGGTTAGCCGTGCCGAACCTCCAACGACGTTCATCTGACGATGTGGTCGACGTCGAGCGCGTGCCGCGCCGCGGAGGAAGACGTCGTCCCCCGAGCCAGGGGACGAAGCGATGACCGCATTCGACGGCGGAGGCCGCGGTCATTCGTCGCGGGCCTTCGAGCCCGCGCGGGGCGGCGTGATCAGCAACGCGGCGCTTCCGCCGCTGGCCTGCGGGACACGCGCAGGGGTAGCCAGCTGCCCCCGGACCAACTGGCGCACCGCGCCTCGGGCGACTGCAACGTCGTTCGGGGGCGGCGCGCTCATCGCCGAGGGCTTCGACCGCGGGTTCTTCCCGCTGCGCTACCTCGACTCCGCGGTGGTCTTTCCCGACGGTGCACTCGGGGAGCCGCCCCCCGTCCATCTCCATCGGCGATGCCCGGGCGAAGCACGGCGCGGTCGTCCTCGAACAGCGGCGCCACCTCTTGGTCGGCGGCGAAGACGAGCGCGGCGTCACCGATACGCTCGTGTCGATCACTCCCACCGATGCGCCTGCGGCGTGGCCGACTTCTTCATGCTCGGACCGCTGGCGCGAGCGCGCAAACGGCCACGGCGGTGCTCCGGCTGTCCGAACGATCCGGGCCTCTCAGTCGCTAGGCGGCGTCGAGCAGGCCAGCGGGAATGACGGGCGCCGAGGCCGGACCGGTCGGTTCGCCATCTATGGCGCGCGCGATGCCCGCGCGCGCGAGTGCAACCGCACGAGCGCTGCCGGAGCTCGCGGTGGCTCGCTGACGTCGCGTTCGTGGCGTTACCGGGTGGAGGGGTGCTGGCGGTCGGCGGATTCGCGGGCAGCGCGGGCACGCCGGCGAATGGCGTCTTTGGATCGACGACGGGGGTGGCGACGAGCGTGGGTGCCGTCGAAAAGCTCCCCCGCTCACCGCATTGCAGCGCGGTACGAAGCGCCTGCGCCTGGTTGGCGCGAGCGACGGGGCCCCTTGCTCTGGAACGGCGAGACCTGGCTTCGGTTCGATCCGTGGCAAAATGTCTTCGCGGCACCCGATGCCGCGCCCGAAGACGGTCCCGACGACGACTTTCCCCTCACCGCTCGCGGTCGATCCCGGTCTGTTCGTGTGGCTTTCACGAGCTGGCGGCGATCCGGAGCTCAAGAACGCCTTCTTCGGGGGTTTCGACACGGGGTGCGCGGCCCGTGTACGCATCGATCCCGACTTCCTTCGCCGACCCCGCATGTCGCGCCGAGCCGGCCGCCGCACGTCGACGGTGAGCTGTGACCACCGACGCGGACGGTCTTCATCTGTCGGAGTCCGCCAGCATCGTTATCACCGACACGACCTACGGCGACGTCGTCATCTCCGGCGAAACGCCCGGTTCGTCGCTCCCGCGCTCGAGCTCGGCGCATGGTCGATCGGCCCGCCCGGTCCGTGCCCCTGGCCGGCCGTGGGGACCAAGTTCACCGTGACGCGCACGGCGGGCAACTTGCTCGTTGCGGTCGACGACGCCGCCCCCCAGAGCTGCCCGGGGCCGCAGGGGGCGCGTGAAAGTGGGGCTGCGCGGGCTTGGCGCGGTGAGGGTCACCGTCAAACGCCTCTCGGTCGCGCGGCGGTGTAGACCGAGGGCCGGATTTTCCGAGTCACTTTCGGCCATGTAGGGTCGCGAGAGGGGATTCGAGCTCGGCGTAACGAGAGCCGCGAAAGACCAATTATCGTGTACACTTGCTACGGGCGCCCTCTTGTTTCCGCAGATCTTCGACAGTAATGCGCTGAGCGACCCCCTGCCGTGGGGGCATGGCAAGGGTGTTCGGCGGACGCTCCGCGGGCGGGCGGCTTCGAGAAAAAGCTCGTCGTCAGGCAGATCCGTGCCGAGCTCGCGACCGACGACGCCCTTCGTCCGAAGGTTCGTGGACGAGGCGAAAACGACGGTCGAACTGTCGCACCCCAACATCGTCCCCGTCTACGAGCTCGGCGTCGAGCAAGGCGATCTACCCTGGCGATGGAGCTTTGCGACGGCCTGACCTTGGCCGAGCTCCTGCAGAAAACGCGGATAGGCTCACGCCGGAAGAAGTCGCGTTACGTCAGGCATCGAGATCTGCCGTGCGCTCGACTATGCGCACCGCAAGCGCGCATCATCCACCGCGACGTCACCCCGCGCGAACGTCGTCATCGACGAAGAGGGTGCGGTCGCGGCTCATCGACTTCGGGATCGCCGCGCCCGCCTACGACGGTGCCCAATGAGTCTCGGATCGCCCGGCCACATGCCGCTCCGGTCAGCTGCGCGCGGTGCCGACGTCGGACCTCCCGCCGACGTCTTCGCGGTGGGGACGCTCTCTCTACGAGGCTTGGTCGGGCCGACTCCTGTCCCTGCCGTCGAACGCCCGAGCAATCGCAGAGCGCGCTCTCCGGAGCCAGGATCGCGCCGCTTTCGACGCTCGACCCCGCGCTCGCTCCGCTCGACGCACTCTTCGTTGCCTCGGCGCTGGCGATGGATCCCGCAACAGCGCCCGCAGAGCGCCGAGGACTTCCTCGCGACCTCTGCGCCGCTTCCCCGGCCGACTCCGATCCCGGCGACGTCACGCGAAAGGTCGGTGAGCGCGCTTTCAGAGAGCTCCGCGCCATGAGCGACCCTGGCCGGTCCCGACTCCGCCTCGAGAGCCTGGCCGGGGCGTCGTGGGCACAACCGGTGGCCCGACGAGACTTCAAAAACGTTCGCCACGCGGTTCGCACGAGAGTAAGCTCGCATCGCAACGTTTTCGACCACGCCTTCGATGGCTCGGCATCGGGCACAGCGCAGCAGCCGTAACGAGCCGCATATGGCGACGCGCCGCATGAGCGATGACGCCAGCAGCTGGTCGACGGCGCGAGGACGGGGCCGAGGCCCGCACCAGCGTGCGTGACCGGTGCGCGCTCGGCGGTACCGCGGCATCGCCGGCATGGCGCTTCTCGGTCTCTTGGTCGTCGCGCGGCTTCGCTGGCGCGCGGCCTCGGCGCGTTACGGCGAGCCCACGCGCCCGCCGCGCCCGTGGCGACCGGGTAACCTGGCGGCCGACGTCGCCTCCTCGGGAGAGCGAGGCCAGGCGTTCCCGCGAAGAGCCCAGAAAGCGCAGAGGCGGAAGAGTCGCGACGAAGGGCTACCGGCGAAGAGCCCCCGGCCCGCGGGGCCCGAAGCACGGGCCAGCCGGATCGAGCGCTCCGGCGCTCCCCGGCATCGACGACGAGCGCGAATACCCGCCCGGGCTTGGCAGCGAGCGCAAACAAGCAAGCCGTATCGACAACCGCGACGCCGGAGTCGGCCGCGGTACCGGGCGGTCGACAAACGCCGTCGGGTCCCATCCCGGCCAATCCCCATGGCCAACGGGAAACGACGGCAAGGTGCGCGGTGCGGCGCCCCTGCCGACGTCGCGCTCGCGCCGGGCACGCACTTCGCTCACCGGATGCTCAGCGCTCGGCGAGGCAGTGGCGCAGAACGTGCCCGTCGCGGCAGGAGAGAACGCCACCATTTCTCTGGTGTTCCCACCGGCGCGCACGGGCGCATCCTTTCGTGCGCCGCGCCAACAAGCGAGCCCCAGGTGACGGACACCTAGCCCATGAACGTCGTTGTCGAGCGACCCCATTTGGCGCGAGCGCCTCGTAAACGGCGATCGAAACGGCGTTGGCGAGGTTGCAGCGATCGCACCGGGCCGAGGGTGGGATGCCGTAGACCGAGGAACGGTGCTCGGGCCAAGTAGGTCGTCGGCAAGACCGACGCTCTCGCGCCCGAAGAGCAGCGCATCGCCGGCGCGAAAATCGGCGTCGAGGTAGCTTCCGCTCGGCGGAAGCGCTGAAGAGCAGCCGACGCGCGGCGGGCAGGGCATGGCGGAAATGGGCGAGATCGAGTGCCTGCGCACCTCGACGAGGTGCCAATAGTCGATGCTTCGCCCGCCGCACCGACTTCTCGTCGATGCGAAACCCCAAGGTACCACGAGGTGGAGCACCGATGCCGGTCGCGGCGCAGCAGCCGAGCGACGTTGCCGGTGTTGGGGATCTCCGGCTCGACCAGCACCACGTGGAGCGGCGGCAAGAGTCAGTGGCGAGCGGAGGCGCGGAGCTTGGTTTCGGGCCATTTCGAGTGTGATGCGTGAAGGGAAAGCGGCTACGCTGGTGCACGGTGTGTGACGGCTAACCCGCGCGAGGGCGCGGAGAGCAGCCGGCGACGAAGCTTGACGCGGATCGCAGCGGGAAAGTAGCCTCGCGAATTCGGAGATGACGCGATGCGTGTCCGGCTGATCACCCTCGCAGCTTCGCTGGCATCCGTTCGTCGCCGGCTCGCGGGCGGCACACGCCGACCCGATGGACCCCGCCATCGAGCGCTTCGCTCACGACGCGTCGGATCCCGACGCATGAGCTTGCGCCAACGCCGGGCCTTTATCGCCCCGGCGCGCGCCCATGCACGCTCGACGATGCCTCTTTCAAAAGGCTCATCAACCAATATGGATTCGCGATCGCGCCGCTGGCGATGTCACCTGGCCTCGCACCACCGGATACGGCGGTTTCGGCGGTCACGCGCAGGGCGCCTTCACGAGCATCGACAGCAACGCCGACTATTGGCAAAACGGCACCCAGGGTCCGAAGGACACCACCACCGGGCAGCATTCGGTGCGCAACAAGAGTCCGGACAGCTGGTTGCAGGTGTACGGCCTGAACGTCCGCAAGGGGCTGCCGCTCGGATTCGAAATCGGGGCCAGCATCGCCTATGTCGCCCGGACGTCGCATCGTCGCCGGCGGCGCCGACGTCCGCTGGAGTCCTTGTTCGAGGGCTTTCGTCGCGGCGCGCTGGGATACCTCCCCGATCTCGCCATCGGCGGCGGCGTGCGCACCATCACCGGCGCCCCCGCAGCTCCAGCTCACCGTCGCCAGTGCCGATGCCGTGCTTTCGAAGCCCGTCACCGATTGCGGACAGCTCGCGTACTGACGCCCGTACGCCGGCTACCAGTTCTGCGCAGTCTTCGGCGACTCGAACTCGGTGGATCTCACGCCGAGGACCGACGCCCTCGGCTACTGCATACTACCAGGGGCAGAAGGTTCCGAGGCTTCAGCGGTGACGACGTCGACTCACACCAAGGGGCCTTACGACGGCCACACCGTATGCGGCGACGAAAGCGGTCGCAACGGTTCGCCCGACGATCTCAGCAACACGCGGGTCTTTCAACAGACGCGTATCAACCGCCATCGGCTGGTGGTCGGCCTTGCCTACCGCTACGAGATGATCGTCGTCGGGGGCAGTTCATCACCGACGTGGTCGCACCGGACAGCGCGAACCAAGGCACCGAGGCCACCGCGCTGGCCGGCGTGCCGCGCCAGAGCACGATCGCGGTGCAAGTCGGCGCTGCGTTCTGACAAGAGAGCGCGACGGTTGAGCGCCTACCGCGAGGCCGCGCGGATTCGCCGGTGCGCCCGTTTTGGCTACTTCGCGAAGAGGGCGGTGAGAGCGATGAGCGTCATCACCGCGACGACGCCCGGCACGCTGGTCAGCATGGCGAGCGCGCATTGCGCGGCTTCACTTGCCGCGCAGTCATCGCCATCGAGCCGAAAGAGTCCGGCCAAGCCGCGTCGATGGATCGCGAAGGTGCCGTCACCGACGAGCCGACCAGCGCGAAGCCCGCGCCCAAGCCTTCGGAGTACGCTGCCGCGACGACGCCCGCGGGGCTCGATCCGAAATCCCATCCACAGGCATAAAAGCCGAGGCGCAGGCCTGAGCGTACGCGAGATGCGGGCGCAAGGACCCAGCCGTGCAACGCGTGAGCACCCACGAGCAGCGTGGTGAATCCGGAGAATACCGACCAGCGTCGCCGAGAAACCGCGCTGCGCGTGCGCGTCATCGGAGAGAAAACGAAGCGAGAAGCCCTGGGACGCCGAGAACCACTAGAGGCGCCACCAGGGCCGCCGTCGATGTCACCGCGAGAACCTCCGCGATCACCGCGAAGGTCAGCGCTGGCGAGATCGGGGCCGTCGGGAAGCGAACGGAAAAGCCCTCCGCACCCCTCGTCGTCGCTTGCACGGTCGCGAAGAACCGTCCCGGCCACGGGGAGGTCGGGCGTTCCCAGGGCACGATGGCAATGACACCCGATGCCCGGCACGCTCCCGCGCACACCCCGCGCAGTCGCCGCGTCCGCACCACGCGCAGATGACGGCCGCGGGGACGTCGACCGAATCGACCGTCTCGTCGTCGGAATCCTGCTCGGCAGGCCGCGGCGCGTACACGAGGCATGCCGTTACAGCATGGCAGACGCACGCTCGAGGAGCCGTACGTCCGGGCCGCGGTTTGTGGCCATTGGTGCGCGCGACCCGCCGCCGGGGCCTGGGTGACGCTACCCTCAGTGAAGCGTGGGCGCGCGACCGGCCAGAGCTCCCCGCGAAACACGGATGTCGTCAATCCTCCCACCCAACCGATCGAAGCGATGGTGCGCGATGAGACCGATGCCCCAGCGTGGCGTAGAAATCTCCCAGCCCCATTCGAAGCGAATGGGAACGTAGCGAGCATGCGGCGGCAGGAACCAGAGGATCGAGACCGTGACCACCGGGCACGAACGAAAGAAATGCCGCCGCGACGCGTGCCCCTGCATCTGGTCGATCGAACGGCGCGACAGCATCATCGGAAAGAGCACGAACCAGGCGACACCCGCCCCCACACCCACCCGCTGCGCCGCGCCAGGATCGGCCCTCGAGAGCAGCCTGATCTCCGGTGAGGACATGTCCACCCACGGCGCAAAAAAGGCGATAAACCCCATGATCGCCCGACCAGACAGAATCCCCCGCCCTCGCCGGAGCTCGAACCAGGGGAGCTGTTCCAGATGGGGCTGCACGGGATGCCGAAGTCGTCTTCCTCGGCCTGGGCATCGATCGACAGGAAACCTTGCGCAGATCGGTCAGCGCGAGCCCGCAGGCGGGGCATTCCTTGGCCCGCCTCGGGCGAAAAGCTCGTGACAGAACGGACATGCGTTGAGATCGCCCACGGCCGGTAAACTGAGGATAGCGCGCCCTCGGGCGGTCCGGTGGAGCGATGCCGGCAACCGGCGGATCGGCGTCGTCACTTGTCCCTGCGCGAAAAGACAATAAATGAGGCCCTGACGCGCGATTCCCCGGCGTTTCTGCAGGCCGGAGCGACGGTTCCGGTCGGACGTCACCGAGAGCCATGGACAAAGCCATCGATAGCGCGCGCGCAACTTGCTATCGCGCCTCGGTCTCCAGCGGACGCCGCCGGCACTTCGAGGAAGCGCTCACCCATTCGAGCTACGCCAACGAGCACCGGGCGCAGCACGTCTTCGGACAACCAACGGCTCGAGTTCCTCCCGTGGACGCCGTCCTCGACCTCTGGCGTGAGCGAGCTTTTGCTCGAAAAAGCTGCACGACTCCGACGAAGGAGTGCTGCTCGCGCGCCTATGGTGCCCTCGTGAACGGCGAGTCGCTCGCGCGCTGGGCCCGCAGAAAACGGCGTCGGCCCGGCGCTCTTGGTCGGCGGCCGCCGCGACGGGCATCAGCGAGCGCACCAACGTGCTCGCCGACACCGGTCGAAGCGCTGGTGGCGGCTATTTACCTCGACGAGGGCCTCACGGGCGCACGCCGCGTGGCGTCCCTCATCGTAGCCGCGAACCTCGGCGACATCGCCGAGCTGAGCCGCAGGGACGCCAAGACGGCCTTCAGGAGCTGGTGCAAGCCGGCGGCGGCGCCGCTGCCCGCCTACCGCCTCTGGCGGTCGAGGGCCCCGATCACGATCGCCAGTTTCTCGTCGCGGTCGAGATCTCGGGCAAGCAGCTCGGGGAGGGGCGCGGTCGCAACCGAGAAGCTCGCCGAACAAGCCGCGGCAGCGACCGCAGATTGCGCTCGTCAGCAAAGACGAAACCATCCTGCGCGACACCGAGAGCGAGTGACGCCACCTAGTCCTGTGCCGGAGGCACGAGGAAGCCAGCTCCAGCGGAGCTGGCTTCATCTCGTCTATCTCCCTGCGGGGCTCTGCCCCGCGCCCACCGGAGTAAATCCGGAATGGGGCCCCACTCCGCCAGCCTCCGGCACGACCCCAATTCCGTCTAACGGAGGCCGGTGGGCGTCGCGGAAGGCGCTGGGGTTCCGCCGGGCGTCGCTTGGCGACCCCGGACGCTTGCGCTGAGCCACGCTCCTCCGGACTGACCTCGATGAGATCGACCAGATCGGGATGCTCTTCGATCTTCTCGGCACCTGCGCAAAGAGTCGGTGAGCGCCTTGACGGCGGCGGCGAGCTTTCGGCGGACGAGGATCTGCTGGATGGGCCCGGTTTCCTCCTCCAGCGTGCGATGCACGGCGGGGGTGCTCCCTCGGCGCCAGATCACGGCGTAGCCTTTCCCTCCCTCGATCGGCTCGGGCACGAACTCGCCGTCCTTGACTTTGCTGGCGGCCGCGAAGAGCGGCAGGGTCGACCTGCACGCTCGCTTCGCTCGACGAGCCGTCTTGCGCCAGAAAGCCGAGCGCGCCTCCTCGCATCGACGTGGTTTTGTCGAGCGAATGTTCGCGGGTGAAGCTCGTTCCAGCGCTGCGGGGTTCCCACGGACTCTGGCGTCCGCGAGGACGGTGACGGCCTCGCTGCGCGTCGCGCAGAGGATGCGCGTCACCGCGATGCGCTCCGGGCGCTTCGAAGCGCGCCCGATTCTCGGCAAAGTAGCTCGCGATCTCACCCGCACTGACATCGAGGTTTTCTCTGAGGAGATTGATGCGCGCGTTGCGAAGGGCGTGATCGACGCGCTCGCGCGCACGCGTCACCTGGTCGAGCTTCTTCGCCTCCGCGCCCCTGGGAGAAGAGTTCGTCGCGCACCACCACTCTGCTCCAGGAAGTTGCGCTTGATCTCGGTCGGCGAGGAACCGAACGTCGCGCAGCTGGAAATCGGGAACTACGGCCAAGCGCTGGACGAATGCGCGAGCGGTCACCGATCGCGACCCCACCTTGGCGACAACAGACCCGCCTCCCGGGTCGAGCTCGGCGACGACGTTCACCGTCGCCAGTGCTGTCGCCAGGGTCACACCCGCCGCCAACAGGGCGCTCTTCCGCAGTCGCATCGAACCTAACTCTGACGGCGAGAAACCGACGCGGTCGTTTTAGACGGCATGGTCGACCTGACGTGCGCCGCCTGGAGCGCAGCGGCGGCGCGGCGACGGCGTGCCCGCTGGGCATAGCCCCACCCCCACCAGGAGCGAGCACGCCAGAGGCGAGAATGCCATGGCGCTCGTGGCGCCCGGATGCGCCAAGAGCCAGTCGTAAGTTCCGCGCAAGTGGGGTCGAGCGTCGGCGTAAAGCACGCCGTGCGGAAGATAGCGACGGCGATGACCGGGCGATGGCATTTAGGACCAAGAAATAGCCCCAGCGCACGACACTCTCTGGGTGCGACCCGGCGGGCAAAACGGCGTGGACGTCTCCGGGCTCGGCCATCGGGCGAGACTCTAGCACCGGACTCTTTGGGCTGCATGTGGTCTTCGCCGCTATTCAGGCGGTCGACGACCGGAACGCAGCGATCGCGCCGCGGGGCGCAAACCCGAGGTCTCCAGTCGCGCCTGGCCGACCCGGATGCCACCGGGCTTTCGTCGATGCCGACCGCGCGCCGCCCGAGGCGGCTCGCCGCCACCGCGAGGGTCGTGGGCGCTCGCCCGCGTAGCGGATCGAGCGACCGGATCAGCGGGGAGCGTGCACGCCTGAATGACGCGCTCGAGGAGCGCTTCGGGCTTCTGCGTGGGGTAACCGGTTCGCTCCTTGGCGCACCGGGGCGATGATGCCGATTTCCCAGACGTCGCCGAGCGGCGCGCCCGGCGACGGCACGGATGGTCGTGCTCGAGCGCTCCCGGCCGACCGTCTCGCCTGACGACCGCGCGCTGCTTGCCCGAGCCCCAGGTCGATTGCGTCGACGGGGCAAGGGGCTCGAAGAGCTGCACGAAGCGAGGTTTCTCGTCGGCGTCTCTCACGTAGCGCAAGAGGACGTCGTGCACGCGCTGAAAATTCGGCGTCTTGCTCGGCCATCGCCGGTAGCGCCAGACGATCTGCGCTCGCGTAGGCTTCGCGCCGAAGACTTCGTCGCAGAGGACCTTTACGTAGTGACTCGTGCGCGGGTCGACGTGATACGATCACCGAGCCGTGCAGGGCCACGAGCTCCGCAGTGACCGCCAGGCGGTCGCGCAGAACTCGGCGAGATAAGCGGCAGAGGTCGGACCACCGGTCGTCGAAAGCCGGCGAGCGGTCGCGCAGGATCTTGCCTGCGCGATCGCGCTGCCGCGTCGACCTCGATCATGCACGCGGCCGGTGAAAAACGGAGGATCGAGGTAAGCGAGCGTCACGCGCCCACGAAGGTCGGGCTCGAGCGCCACGAGCGCCGCCAGGTTGTCCCCTTGAATGAGCCGCACGGCGGCCGACCCCGGCGCGACCGGCACGAGACGACTGCGGGTCGCGCGAGCCTCGCTTCCTTGCCCGTCCACGCCAGAGCGGGCGACTCACTCGGCTCGGCGGCCAGGCGTCGGGGACTTTGCCTGGCCACAGCCGCTCGCGATCTCGCTTTGGTCACCGCCGATCGTGCCTCGGGCCGCCGCACACGTACCGGTTTCGCCTATCGCACCCTGCGATCCTCGGGTTTCGCGCGGTCGCGCGCGAAGTCGTCGGGCCGAGGGCGGTGAGGACTGACAAACGCGAATTCCGGTGTTAAGCCGGCAGCATGCAAAGGCGCAGGGGTTTTCCGGCAGACGGCCGAGATCGCGCCATGCGGCGCTCTTTCGGCCTGCCAGCGCAAACCGCCGACCTCACCCCTGAGGGGCGCGACGAGGCAGCTGCTCGATCGCATGGATCGCATCGGAGACCGACCCTACCGAGGCCCGCGCCGTCTGACGAGCTCTTGTCTGCACCGACGCGACAGAACCTCATCGACGCGCGCGACGCGCCAGCACGACCAGCGGCCGCGATATCCCGCCCCAGGACATGCTCGCGCCGGGGCGCTTCTCGCTCCGTTTCGAGCCGCGCAAGATGCTCACGCGCATCTCCGACGATCGCGCTGTCGTCGACGTCACCGGCATCGACCCGGAGACGGATCGAGCCGGAGGTCCCCTGCGTGCTCGAGGACGGGCGGTGGCGAATCGAAATTCCACTTCCGCCCCCGACTCCGGTGGAACGACGTCCGGAGCCAGGGTTAATCTCGCACATGCTTCCAGCGAGCGGATCGTCGCTATTTTCCCCCGGCCCCCTCACGCCGTGAGGGGTGCCGACGGCGGAGCCGGCGGCGGGGGAGACTTTGCAGCGGCACCGCCACAGCCGAGCCAGTCAGTTGGTCAGGAAGATCCTTCGATCTCCGTCTTGACCTGATCTTCGGTCTGCTCGCGCGCGATCGCGATCTCTTTGACGATCAGCGTGCGCGCGCGTGTCGAGCATGCGGCGCTCGCCGAAGGAGAGCTGCTTGTCCGTCTTCAGCCGGTACAGGTCGCGCAGCACCTCGGCCACGTCGAAGATCGAGCCGGTCTTGATCTTGTCCATGAAACCGCGATAGCGGCGGTTCCAGGTCTGGTTGTCGAACGCGATCGTGCGCTCGCGCAGGATGTCGAAGATCTCGCGGATCTCGAGCTCGGAGATGACGCAGCGCAGAGCCGACGGCGCTGGCGTTGCGTCACCGGGCACCATGATCTTGCGGTCGGTGTCGAGAATGCGGAGCACGTAGAAACGCTGGCGCGATCCGGCGATGTCCTTCTCCTCGATGCTGATGACCTCGGCCACGCCCTGCGCGGGGTAAACAGCCTTATCGCCAACCTTGAATTTTACATCCGTTCGAGCCTGCATAATCTCTCCTTCCACCCTTCAAACACCGCCTGCGCGTCTTTGCCCGATGCTTCGCTGTAGGTGCGGGTAGAACCCCGGCCTATTCCAACCTGAACAGGCGGTTTCCATTCCGGTTGCTCCTCTGGAGCGCCCGCAGTTCAATGAGGGCGTCACCTGCGATTTTCTGGCCTATTTTTCAAGGCCAGAATGCGCCAGGCGGGCGCACTCTAGTGAACGTTGTTACTTCCGTCAAGGGATTATGCGCTGCGATCGACACCTCGCGCCACCATCGCCAACGCGAACGATCGTGACTCAAATCTGCCGCTAAATCGCATGGCGCGACGAGAGCCGGCCGACCTCATCGACTTATCCGAGTAAAAAGGCGCGAAACACGCGCCTTGCCGCGCTTCTCCACAGCGTCCCCTTCACCGTCGTGCGGTGTGCAAACAACCGTACGCAGCGCGTTCCGGCTAACCCAGCTCGGTAATATTGTGGCCGACCGTGCTGCGCCGGTGATCAGTGCTTTGGTGACAAAGGGACAGTTAGCCCCGGCCTTTGCTGCGCCGGTGAGCAGGGTCTTTGCCAATTGCAAAGCGACACCCCAGCGCACGCCGCGATCGGAAACGACAATCTCTTGGCGCTTTGGCCCAAGCGACGATGGTCTCGAGGATGACGCGCGCCCACGGGATGACGTCGGCACGCTTTTCCTCGAGCCCCGTGACGTTCTTTCGCTCGGCGAGCGTCAGCTCGCACAGTCGCCGGGCCGTGTCGGTGATCTCGCGTAGCGCGAGGCGAGCGCCATGTACCTGCGCCGGATCGTAGGGCGCAATGCCGCGCGCTACCGCGGCCATCGTGGATTGACGGTCCCGGCCATCTCCGACCAGCGGCGGTCTCGGGAGGCGAGGGGCGACAAGCGGCAAGAGTTGATCCAACACGAAGGCGCGCACCGCCGCCATTTCCGTGGCGCTCGGAGGATCGGCGCGCACGTGCCGCTCGAAGAGGCGTACGCTCCCCATGATCGACGCTTTGCCGCTCGGCGATGTGGGCAGCGCCGCTCACGAGGCTTGCCGCGGATGATCTCGGTGCTCCCACCGCCGATGTCGAAGGCCGTCACCTGGCCCGATAAGCCGAGGCCGGCGAGCCCGCCAGCAAGAAGCGAGCGACGCCTCTTCGTCGCCCGAGACGACGCGCGGCGCGGTGCCGAGAAGCTGGCGCGCGCGCTTTCGATGAAGTCCGGTAGCTGGCGGCGGCGTCGCGCATCGCGCTCGTCCCGACAACGTCGAGGCGCGTCACGTCGTTCCCTGGCGATCTCGGCAGCGTAGTCGCGCAGGCACGCGAGCGTCCGCTCTATCGCCGCCGGCGCCAGGGTTCGGGCTCGATCGACACCCTGTCCAGGCGTGTGATCTCCGCGCGCTCGACGATCGGCACGACCCCCTTCTCGCCAACCTCCGCAATCAAAAGGAGGACGGTGTTCGTGCCGATGTCGATCGCCGCTACGCGCAAAGCTATTTCACGAGGCTCTTGAGGTCGAGGCATCTCCTCGACGTTCGGCATCACCGTCAGCTCGACGCGCCGGTTCTTTTGCATGTTCTCCGGGGTTGTCGTTGCCCGCCACCGGATCGGTATCGCCGTAGCCGGCCGAGCAATACGTAAG
>ERZ1370068.6559-contig-5533_pt1 | contig 36939 bp, 60 predicted proteins | sample MGYA00561227_ERZ1370068 | MGnify/ENA primary metagenome ERZ1370068 (study PRJEB38410, sample SAMEA6850437) | metagenome | study: Metagenomic assessment of the ecological functions of the soil: analysis of the soil microbiota associated with the...
AGTACTTCGTTCAGTTACGTATTGCTGAACATGCTGTAACTCATCACGCTCAGATAATCGGGTTTGCAATTCGCTTCCGCGCTGGATTTGTATTCCTTGCGCTGTGGTGTTCCAATTGTTGGGAAGCCGCCGTGATGGGGAAGCTCCAGGGGATTTGTGGCCGGCTCGTGCAGCATTATTGCCAGTGCCCACGCCAGTCGGCCCACGTGGTTGACTTTGTCCCACAGTCCGACGCTGACCATGACCTTTCCGCCCGGCGATGCGCTCCCCGACTGTGTCGTCAGCACGTGAAGTTGGGGTTGGCTGGACGTCCTGAAACACCCGGAGTCGTGCCGTACCCCGGTCGGCACATTACTGCGTCGAGACACGGCAACAGCGACCCCGATCTGCCGTTCGCGTGCGACGTAGAAGATCCAGTGGAAGCCGACCAGTTCCGAAATTCTTGTCGAACATCTGGGCGGCGCGTAGGCGTTGCTTAGCCAGGACCTGCCATCCAACGGTTCCAGGAATAGAAATGGAACTTGCAAGTCCGGTCGCGGTGGTCAATGAAGGTGTCCGCACGGTTGCTCTTCGGTGAGTTGGTCGTACCTTCGGGTTGCGCCGCCAAGGAACGAAAAGCCGCGGCAGCGTGCGACGGACCGAGTGCGTCGATGTAGCCCGTGGGATCGCCCAATGTCGAAATGCGCGTGCGACGCCGGCGATTGGTTCCAGCTGGTTTGGCCCGCCGGTGAGCGCGCCGATGAAGTCGCTTCGCCAAGAATCCCCGGGTGTCGGCCGGTGGCTCGTGGGCGCCGTGGTCGTCAGGACCGAGGGTGTCGCGGCGGACAGCGTATGGGGGCTGAGCGTGGCCTGCATGAGCGCTCGAGGATGCCGCGTCGGCTGGATCTGCCGGATCGCCGTATGTCGTGCCCACGCGTTGGCAAACATCGCGTCCATTTCGATGAAGATATCCGGATGCGTAGAGCCTCGGCGTGAGCCGCGCCACGTCGCCCATCAGCGTTGGAGTAGTTCTGGCAGGTCCGGCGTGCCGTCCGCGCGTCCTGTGAGCGCTCCGGCGTGGTCCTCGATTCCGGGTCGCGGTCATGCCGTCATGATCGGCGTCCGTGGCCTCGGTGGTTTTCGAAGATGACCGCTCCCCACGCCAGCGCAGTCGGACGGGTTGCCGCTCGAGAGTGATTCGACACGTCGTCTGAGCGGTCTCGCCGTAAATAGGCTCCGTCGAAGGGCGGAGTAATCGTTCCCGGCATCTACTGTCGGTGACGGGCACAGTGTCTTGGACCGCCCGAGCGGTCCGACGCACGTCGACGTGCCGCACGAACCGGATTCGAGTCGCGATTGAGCGCGTTCGGCGCGACCCGTTGTTAGAAGAACACCCGCCCGCTGTCTATTCGGCCGGCCGCTTTGGCGCCCGGGTACGTAATCTTGGCGAGTTGGCGCTCGGCCGGGTCCGCCGGTGGTAGATGCCCGGATCGTCTGCGACATCGCGGCGCCGGGCTGGTCCGGAAGAACTGCAGAGATCCCGTCGTGGTGATGACGATCTTCCCTCAATGGTCCCGCACGCCTGCCGGCGCGTATCCCGATACACGACGACCAGACTGGCGCCCTGCGCTCTGCGAGAACATGATTCCCCCCGTCCCACTCTCTGGCAGCCTCACCGTGTGCGATCCGTTGGCCAGCCGGTTTCCGGTCGAGAAGTTTCCGCGCATCGAGTTGAAGAGGCAACAATTTCCAGAACGTCGGCACGCATCTGGGGTACATGGCGAACGTCGGTTGCTGGCCGTCCGATGCCCAACATGATGCGAATGGTCCGGTCAGCGTCTGGGGGCTCGGTTTGCACGACCGTGGCGCTCGTCGACGTCGTTGATGGGTGACCATTGGGCTGCGACGCCCCGGTGAGTTGAGGACGGAGTCTGGACGATCGTCTCCCGGTAGAGCCACGCGGCGAGGACGTCTGCCTGGTCGGGGACGCCGGTCAGGTTGATCGTTGCCGGTCACTGGAAGGCCCTCCACCGCTCGTTTGTTGGAGGTCGACAAAGCGCGTCACACTTGGCACGCCGGTGACCAGATAGCCGTTTGCGTAGACGGCGGCGAGTCGCCGGAAGTGGAGCTTTGCGCCGCCTGCCTCGGTGCGCCTGCGCGAAGAGCACCGCGAGTCCGGAGAAGCGAGCATGGCCGCACGTTTTGTCGACGTGCGCGGCAACGGTATCCGTTTGCCTGGAGTCCGGTTCCAATCTTCGTTTCCAGAAGGTCTCCTGAAAGACGAACGTGGCCGGTGGAACCAAGATGACGCCGGTCGCGACGAGAACTTCTCGTAGCCGGTCACCATCCGCGATAACGACAAGAGCTGTCCAAATCGAGACGGACGGCGTGTGGCTGAATATCTGGCGGGACAGGGCAGAGATTATTGGGCCGATTAGCTACGATCATCCGCAAGCAAATAGGTTAAAGAAAGTACTTTATCGTCAGTTATTGCTCACTAATTGACGTAGGCATCCGGGCCCGGATGGGCAAGGTTGGGGATCACTCTCTCGGGTGGCTACGCTCAATCGAATCCAGGACCCAGAAAGCCGTCTCTTGCGCGTCCGCGATGAACCTGGAGGTGAATCCGGGATGGATCCTCGAAGGTTCACAAGTCTGGACAGGTTCTGGCGCGGCCGGCAGGCATGCGGCCCCGACGCCGCCGGTTTGCCGCCATGCGCGCGCAGCGCCGTCGCGGCTCAGCGTCGAGAAGTTTCACGCCGTTAATCGCCGCCATGGCCAGAGGTGCATGTAGCCCTTCGCACGCCGACTTGTCCAGGTCGATGACGCGAGTCGCTCCTTCCGCCGCCCCAGGTCGCTCGCATATGGCGAGGTCACTGTGCCCGCCGCGGTCCGCTGCGAAAGGCCGACAGGATGCATCTGCCACCAGGGTCCATGACAAGATTCGACGACTCATGGACGTTGGCGCGCAAAGAACCGCACCACGGCTGGATCGAAGTCATCACCGGGCAGCATGTTCAGCGGCAAGAGCGAAGAGCTGATCCGCCGCCTGCGCCGCGCGCAGATCGCCCGGCAGAAGGTGCAGATCTTCGCCGCTCATCGACGACCGCTACAGCGACGACCACATCGTGTCGCACAGCGACATGCGGATCCCGTCGCAGCGCCGTGCAGCGTCCGACGAGCTGCGTGCAGCGCGTCGCCGAGGACACGGAAGTCGTCGGGATCGACGAAGGGCAGTTCTTCGACCCGAACCTGCCGGCGGCCTGCAACACGCTGGCGGATCGGCGGCAAGCGCGTCATCGTGGCCGGCCTGGATCAGGACTACCTCGGCCGGCCGTTCGAGCCGATGCCTCAGCTGCTGGCGATCGCCGGAGTACATCACGAAGACGCTCGCCATCTGCGTCGTCTGCGGCGATCCGGCCAACCACACGCAGCGGCTCGTGGCGAGCAGCGACCGCGTGCTGGTCGGCGCGAGCGGCTCGTACGAGGCGCGCTGCCGCCACTGCTTCGATCCGACGCTGGCGCAGCCGTCGAGAACAGTCTGACATGCGATACAATTCGATATGATCTGAGCGTGGACCGGTGCTGACCGGCACGCTGCATCGTGCTCGGCGTCGGGTTTCTCATCGCCAACGCCCGGCTGGCGATCGAGTACATGCACGTATCTGCGACGGCGAGCGAAACGGCGCTCCTGATCGTGGCGCGCGCCCGAAGCCGCCGCATTACTGCCTTCATGCTCGACGCTCGGCGTCGCGCCTGGCCATCCTGGTGGTCGCCGAAAGCTGGTTCATCGTCCACCGGCTAGGCTTCGGCGAGCGATGATGTTCGTCGTATTACGCGTATCTGTTGCCGCTCAGCCGACGCATCGGCCGCGGCTTCTACGCAGGACGGCATCTGGGCCGACACGTCGTTCATCCCGTACAACGAGGTCGGCGGGATCAGCTGGCGCGGAAGGCGAGGACTCAGGTCACGCTGGTCATCATCTCACGGTTGCGCAATCTTGCACGCCGCCTCATCGTGCCGGTCGAGCAATTATGGCGCGGCCCGGCGCGCTGCTGCGCGACAAGATCGGCGAGCACGACCATTCACTTCGGCGGCACCGGTCTGGACCTGCGGCGAGCACGACGAGCGGGATCGAAGCCGTGACGCCGAGAGTTAGGGAAGCTCGAGGTTAGGGGAGCTCGGGAGTAGCGATTGGAAGGGCGTAGAGCTGGTCCCTGTTCCCTGAAGCAACCAGCCCTGACCTCGGACGCCTTGACATCGCCCCTGACCGCTCGATACACTGATGCACTATGGCTGCACGAGCGACGTGGAAGGGCTTCCTGAAGATCAGCCTGGTGAACATCCCGATCAAGGTGTTCCCGGCCACCGAGTCGAGCGGCGACGATCTCGTTCAACCAGCTGCACGGCGAGTGCCAGACGCGCATCCAGCAGAAGCGCTGGTGTCCGCACTGCGACCGCGAGGTGCCGAACTCCGAGATCGTCAAGGGCTACGAGTTCGAGAAGGGCCGCTACGTCGTGCTGACGGAGGAGGACTTCGACAAGGTGCGGCCGGAATCGACGCGCGTCATCGATCTCGTGCAGTTCGCCGACGACTCGGCGATCGATCCGATGTACGTCGATCGCGCCTACTACCTCGCGCCCGGACGGCGCCGTGGCCGCCGATGCGTTCGCGGTGATGCGCGACGGGATGCAGGGCAAGGTCGGCGTCGGCAAGCTGGCGCTCTACGGCCGCGAGTACCTCGTCGCGGTCCGGCCGCACAGACGCGGCATCGTCGATGCACACGCTGCATCACGCCGCGGAGATCCGCAGCATCGACGCCGTCGACGAGCTGAACTCGGTGCCGACGAAGGTGAAGCCGGAGGAGATCAAGCTGGCGCAGCAGGTGATCGAGACCTTCGAGGCGCCGCTCGACCTGGCGGACTACAAGGACGAGTATCGCGAAGGGCTGCAGCAGATCATCGACGCGAAGATCGCCGGCGAGGAGATCGTCGCGCCGGCGATCGAAGCGCCGCCGAAGGTCGTCAACCTGATGGAAGCGCTGAAGAAGAGCCTCGACACGGTCAGCGCGGCGAAGAAAAGCCTGCGAAAGCCACCGCCGCCAAGCCTGCCGCCGCCGCGAAACAACGCAAGCGTGCCTGAAAGAGTTTGAAGTCTGAAGTCTGAAATGCGGTCTGACTTCTGACTTCGCGCTTTTTTTATTACCGGAAGCGTGGGTTCGCGGTCACATACTCCGGTGGCGCGTGAACTCATGGCAGGCCGAACCGCGTACCTGGCGGGTTTGTCAACCGTATACACCCCTTCAACTGTCGCAGGCCGCGCGGTAGACCGTGGTCGCGTTCCTTCGTCGTTCGCAGCGGCGTCGGCGGGGAAGAAGGTCGGGGTCGTCGAGTCCTCATACAGTTGCCACGGCGCTGCGCGGCCGGTTTTGCGCGGCATCCGCGAGGTCCTCGCGTCCCGCGCGCGTGGAAGACGGGGCCACCAGCGCACGCATGGTCGCGAAATCGACGTCGCGCCGCCCCCCAACGCGAATTCGTCGCGCCGGGTCGCCAGCATGCTGATCGGCGGAGCTCGCGGTCTGTTTGGTCAGCCGCTGCTGGAGACGCAGCAGGTCGGCGTGCTTCGGCACCATGTTGGGTGTAGGTCGCTGCCGCGCGGTCGGCCTCCTCGCGTGCGTGGTACGTTCAGTGCAGGATCGCGTTTGGACTGCCGCGGTCATCTGCAGGCAGATCCAATATGGGAATCCGCGCGCGGCGGTAGCCGTCCGCGATCAGCACCTTTCGATCTCCTCGTAGGCCGGCCGCCCCGCGTTTGAGCGTTTGCCGGACGACGTTGAGCCTGGGCGGCGCGATCGGCTTTCGCGGCGCGGCCGTTCCGGGTGAGCCTCCACAGTCAAGCACGCACAGAGCGCCGCGACCGCAAAGACTCGCGATCTCATCGCGTTCAGAATCATTGAGGCGATGAGACCGATCAGCCCGGGACCGGTCGCGGTCGGATCGCCGAGCCAGTCGGGCGGCGTCAGCCACACGAAGGCGAGGATGCGCGATCACCCAGAGATCGTAGGGCAGCGTCGCGCGCTCGTCGGTCCAGAAGAACGCGCGGTTGAAGATGCCGGCGACGCCGTCCCGCGACGGCATCGGCAGACTGGTTCAGCGCCAGGTAGGTGTAGTAGATCCGGTTGGCGACCGCCAGGATCGACAGCACGAGAATCACCCACAGCACGCCGGCCATCCGGTTGGTGAACGCGCCGATCATGAACAGCACGATGCGCTCGGGCCGTTCCATGAACCCGACCTTGCACTTCTGCGACGAGCGACTCGGCGCGCGCGCGCGCGTAGCTGGTCATGATCGAGAAGATCAGCGTCAGCGCCGCGATCATCACGTAGTCGCTGCGGCCCAGCTTCGAGTAGAGAAAGATCAGGCCGGTGATGCAGCGCGAGATCGGAGAAGCGATCGAGCGTCGAGTCCCAGAACGCGCCGAACTCCGACTGCAGCTGTCAGTCAGGTGCGCGACCTTGCCGTCGATGAAGTCGAAGATGTTGGCGACGAGCATGATCACGAACGCCAGCATGAACCGGCCGAAGCCGAGCGCCCACGCCGCGCGCGACGTTGATGATCACGCCGATCAGCGTCAGCGTGTTCGGGTGGATGCGCAGCGCGACGCACGCGTTGATGATCGCGCGCAGCGGAAACATGCAGATGGCGCCGATCAGCGCCGGTGAAGCGTCGCGGCGCTGCCGACGGCTGACGCGGCGCTCGGCCGTTCACGCTCGTCAGCGAGGGTCCGCCGACTGCGGGGCGTTATAATGGAGGGTTCAGGCACTGAACGAAGACGCGTCATAGTAGCGTATGGCCATCCACGAACTCAAGGAGCAGATCGCCCGGCTGCCCGAGCAGCCGGGAGTGTATCTGTACTTCAACGCGGACGGCGACACGATTTACGTCGGCAAGGCGCGGGCGCTGCGCGACCGCGGTCGCGCAACTATCTCGGCGCGCTACGGCGGCGGATGCCAAGACGCGACGCGCTGCTCGACGAGGTCGTCGCGGCTCGAAGTCATCGTCACCGACTCGGTCGTCGAGGCGCTGGCGCTCGAGAACAACCTGATCAAGCAGCGCACGCCGAAGTTACAACATCCTGCTGCGCGACGACAAGAACTATCCGTACCTGCAGCTGACCACCAACGAGGCGTTTCCGCGCGTCCTGGTCGGCGCGCCGGCGTGGAGCGCGACGGCAGTTTCTACGCCGGTCCGTTCCTGCCGGCGCACTTCGCGCGCAAGACGATGGCGCTCACCCACCGGCTGTTCGGCATCCGCTCGTGCAACGAGGTGATCACCGGCAAGCGCGGCCGCCCCTGCCTCGAATACGACATCAAGCGCTGCATCGCGCCGTGCGTGCGACACGATCTGCTCGCGCCGAGGACTACGCGCGCGCGGTCGAGCATGACTCAGCTGTTTCTCGAAGGCAAGAACGACGAGCTGATCGAAGACGCTGCGTGGCGCGCATGCTCGACGCCGCCGGCGGCCGAGCGGTTCGAGGAGGCGGCGCAGCTGCGCGACGCGATGCGCACGGTGCAGACGCTGCACGATCGTCAGCAGAAGATGGCGACGGCGGAGCTCGGCCACCGCGACGTGTTCGGCCTGAAGCTCGGACCGGCGGGCGTCGCGCTGCAGGTCTTCCAGGTGCGCAGCGGCCGCGTCGTCGAGCGCATCGAGCTCGGCACCGAGGACGCGATCGTCGGATCGCGCGACGGCGAGGTGCTGGCGGCGGCGATTCAGCAGTTCTACGAGCTGCGCGGCGCGCCGCCGGAAATCCACGTGCCGGCCGAACCCGACGAACGCGAGGCGCTCGAAGCGTGGCTGACCGAGCGCGCCGGCCGGCGCGTGCGGATCGTCGTGCCGCAGCGCGGCGAGAAGCGCGGCTTCGTCGACCTCGCGAACCGCAACGCCGCGCTCGCCTACCAGACGCGCTTCAACCAGACCAAGGCGGCGCAGTACGACGCGCTCGAAACGCTGCAGCACGTGCTGGCGCTGCCGGCGCTGCCGCGGCGGATCGAGTGCTTCGACATCTCGACGATTCAGGGCAGCGAGACGGTGGCGTCGATGGTCGTCTGCGAGGACGGCCGCATGCGCCGGGCAGATACCGCAAGTTCCGGATCCGGGACTTGGAAGCGCGTCCTGTCGGACACGCGCGGACGACGTGCGAACTGCACGGGGCTGAGAGCCGTCGATCCCGATCACGTGCAGGACGATTTCGCCGCGATGCACGAGGTCGTGCTGCGGCGCTATCCGCAAGCTGCTCGAGCACGGCGGACCGTTTCCGGATCTGCGTGCTGATCGACGGCGGCAAGGGGCAGCTCAGCGGCGCGTGCATGCGGCGGCTCGAAGAAGCTGGGGTCTCGCGAACCTCGTCGCCGTCGGCATCGCGAAGAAGGAGAGCTGCTCTACACGCGCGACCGCGAGGATCCGATCGCGCTCGCCGCCAACGATCCGGCGCTGCTGCTGATCCAGCGGATTCGCGACGAAGCGCACCGCTTCGCGGTCACGTTCCATCGCCGCGCGCGATCGATGCGCGACCTGCGATCCGAGCTCGACCACGTGCCGGGGATCGGTCCGCGCCGCCGGACGCACGCTGCTGACGACGTTCTGGCAGCCTCGCCGGCGTGCGGCGCGCGACGCGCGAAGAGCTTGGCCGCCGTTGTCGGCGCCGAAAGTCGCCGATGCCGTCCTTGCGTTTTTCGCAGGCGCAGGCCGTAACACTTTCAGAGCGTCAGAGTTCAGGGGTTCAGCAGTCGAAGATCCGATCGTCGTGACGTCAACTAGTCGGGACAGTGCCTTTCGATCTGAAATCTGAATTCCGAAATCTGAAATGAACATCGACGTCGCACAAATCTTCATCGCGTTCATCGTCCTGCTGTTTTCGCTGACGGTCCACGAAATGGCGCCATGCGTGGACGGCGGATCGGCTGGGCGATCCGACGGCGCGGCTGCTCGGGCCGTGTGTCGCTGGAATCCACTGGTGCACGCCGACCTCGATCGGCACCGTCGTGTTTCCCGCTGCGTCGCGCATGACCACGCGGCGCGCCGATCGATCGGGTGGGCGAAGCCGGTGCCGGTGAACACGCGGCGGCTCTGGCATCCGCGGCGCGACTACGTGCTGGTCGCCGCCGCGGGCCCGGCGAGCAATCTGGTGATGGCGATCGTCGCGGCGACCGTGCTCGCCGCATCTGCATGCCGGCGGCGGTGACGCCGCAGACGCTCGGCGAAGCGGACAGTGACGGCGCCGCTGGCCACCATCCTCAGCCAGGCCATGCGGCTGAACGTGCTGCTTGCCGTATTCAACATGATTCCCGATTCCGCCGCTCGACGGCGGCAACGTGCTCGCGGGTCTGCTGCCGTACCGGCTCGCGGTCACCTTCAACCAGATCCGTCCGTACGGCTTTCTGGTCCTCTACGCGCTCATCCTGACCGGCGGATTCGATACCTTGTCGTGCCGCCGTATCGCATGATCGTGTCGTGGCTGCCCAACAATGACGACGTCGGCCTCGCACGACCGGCCCGTCGTCGTGTCCGGCATGCGGCCCACGCGGCCGACTGCATCTCGGACCACCTCGTCGGTGCGCTGGGCAACTGGTGTGCCGCTGCAGACAGCTACGACTGCTTCTATTTCGTCGCCGACTGGCACGCGCTGACCAGCGACTTCGCCGACACGAGTCAGCTGACCGCGTTCGCCTACGAGAACGTCGCCGACTGGATCGGCGCGGGGCTCGATCCGGAGAAGAGCACGTTCTTCGTCCAGTCGCTCGTGCCCGAGCACGCCGAGCTGTTCCTGCTGCTGTCGATGGTCGTGCCGGTGCCGTGGCTCGAGCGCGTGCCGACCTACAAGGAGCAGCAGGAGAACCTGAAGGACAAGGATCTGTCGTCGATCGGATTTCTCAGGCTATCCGCTCGCTGCAGACCGCCGGACGTCGCCGATGTACGACGCGGAATTCGTGCCGGTCGGCGATGATCAGGTCGCGCATCTCGAGCTGGCGCGCGAGAGCGGTGCGCCGGTTCAACAGCGTGTTCGGCGACGGCGCTTCATCGAAGGCCGCAAGCCGCTGCTGACGACGTTTCCGCGTCTGCCGGGACTGGACGGCGACAAGAAGATGAGCAAGAGCGTCGGCAACACGATTCACCTGTCCGACGACGCCGACGACCGTGACGCAAGAAGGTGATGACGATGTACACGGATCCGAAGCGCGTGCGGGCCGACATTCCCGGCACCGTCGAGGGCAACCCCGTGTTCACCTATCACGACGCGTTCAACCCGAACACGGCCGAAGTCGACGACCTGAAGGAGCGCTATCGCACCGGCAAGGTGGGAGACGTCGAGGTCAAGAAGAAGCTCGCGGCCGCGCTGAACGCCCACCTCGATCCGATCCGCGAGCGGCGGAGGCGGTGCTGGCCAAACCCGAGCGCCTGCGGGAGATCCTGTTCGAGGGCTCGAAGCGCGCACGCGCGGAGGCGGCGATCACGATGCAACGCGTCCGCGACGCGGTGAAGATTACGTATAAATGACCGACCACGCGGGCCGATTTCGAATCCATTCCCGACGCCTTCGCGGTCAAGCTGGACCAGTTCGAGGGTCCGCTCGATCTGCTGCTGCACCTCATCAAGAAGAACGAGGTCAACATCCACGACATCCCGATCGCGACTGATCACGGCGCAGTATCTCGCCGCCGATCGCGTTGATGGAGGAGCTCAATCTCGACGTCGCCGGCGAGTATCTGGTCATGGCGGCGACGCTGATTCACATCAAGTCGAAGATGCTGCTGCCGCGCCCTGAAACGGCGGCAGGCGTCGAGGACGAGCAGGAGGATCCGCGCGACGCGCTGGTGCGCCGCCTGCTCGAGCACCAGAAGTTCAAGGCGGCCGCCGGACTGCTGCACGAGCGCGAGCAGTGGCGCTCGGCCCAGTGGCAGCGCCCCGACCAGCGGATCGCCGCCATCGCCGGCGACGAGCTACGAGCCGGAGCTCGAAGTCGATCTGTTCACGCTCCTCTCCGCGTTTCAGGCCGTCGTCGAGCGCGCCAAGCACCGGCCGAAGATGCTGCTGCCGCCCGAGCAGATGTCGGTCGAGAGCGCGGATCGATCAGCTGCTCGAGCGGCTGTCCGGAAACCGAGGCCTGCGGCTTCGACGGAGTCTGTTCGCCGACGCGCAGGACCGCAGCGGGTTGATCGTGACGTTCCTCGCGCTGCTCGAGATGATCCGGCTTGAAGCTCGTGCGGGTGTTCCAGGCCGGCTCTTCGGCCCGATCCGCGTCTACAAACGCGCGCGACCGGCCGACGCGCCGCACCCCATCGGAGATCCGGAGACGCACCGTGGATGACGTCAGGCAGGAAGGGCAGAAGGGCAGGAAGGGCAGGAGGGGCAGGCTGGTGAAGACGCCAGCACGCCGCACGCAGGCGCGCGCCGGAGCTGAAGGCGATTCTCGAAGCGCTGATCTTCGCGTCGCCCGGAGCCGCTCACGCCCGAAGGCCATCTTCAAGCTGCTCGCGAGCGAGCCGAAGGAAGACGTCCTGGCGGCGCTCGATGCGCTCGAAGCGCGACTACGAGGCGGCCGGGCGGCCTTCAGCTCGTCGAGGTCGCGGGCGGCTATCAGATCGTGACCGCGGCCGGATCTGCACGAGTGGGTCCGCCGCCTGTTCCACGAGCGCACCACGCAGAAGCTCACCGTGCAGTCGCTCGAAACGCTCGCCGTCATCGCCTATCGGCAGCCGGTCACCTCGGCGGAGATCTCCGAGATCCGCGGCGTCGAACACCGGTGGCGTGATCAATACGTTGCTCGAGCGGCACCTGGTCAAGATCGTCGGACGCAAGCAGGTCGTCGGCCGGCCGTTTCTCTACGCGACCACCAAGGAATTCCTGATCCGCTTCGGGCTGAACGACCTCTGCGGATCTTCCAAAGGTGGAAGACATGGCCGACGCGCTTGGACTCGAGGCGCCGATTCTCGTCGAGCGTCAGCCGCCGGAAGAGTCGCTGCCGCTCGACGAGGAAGCCGGAAGCCTGAAGTCAGAAGTCGAGAGAACTGGACTTTGACTTCTGACTCTGTTCTACACCGCCGCGGTCTCTGCGCAGTCTTTCACCTCCGCGGCCGTCAAGTCGCGCCAGCGTCCGACCTGCAGCTTCGCATCGCGGATCGGGCCGATCGCGACGCGCTTCAAGTGCGTCACCGGATGCCCGATCGCGTCGGCACATCTTCCGCACCTGACGGTTGCGTCCTTCTCGAATCGTGATGATCAGCGTGGCGCTGTCAGCGCCGCGTCGTCCACCCGGCCGGAGCACGACCTCGCGCCGGACCGGTCGGGCGGCCGTCGATCGTGACGCCGCGCGCCAGGCGATCGAGGTCGCGCGCGTCGGGGACGCCCAGCACGCGCGCTTCGTAGACCCGCGCCACGCCGTGCCGCGGATGCGTGAGCCGGGCGGCGAGGTCGCCGTCGTTGGTCAGCAGCAGCAGCCCCTCTGAATCGAAGTCGAGCCGCCCGACCGGATAGATGTATTCGCGGACGCCGTGCAGCAGATCGATCACCGTCGGCCGCCGCTGCGGATCGGACCTGGTCGTCACGTAGCCGCGCGGCTTGTTCAGCAGAATGATATCGGTGCTGCTCGACGACCTTGACCCGCCGGCCGTCGACGCGAATGTCGTCGCGCGCCGGATCCGCCTTCGATCCCAGCTCGCGCACGGTGACGCCGTTCACGGTGACGCGGCCCTCGAGCATCAGCTGCTCGGACGCGCGGCGCGAGGCGATGCCAGCTTGCGAGAGGATTTTCTGTAAGGCGTTCCATCGCACCAAAAGCTACACCACGGTGGTCACGGACACGAACCGAGGGACCACGGACTTTCTTGTAAAGAAGAACAGCGTCGCTCCGTTTTGACCGTGTCCTCCGTGGTAGAGCTCTGATCTATCGAGAGAGCAAGTCGCCCCAGAAGCGTCGCGAGCTGCACGATGTCGCTCGACGTGCATCGGACGGTCGGCTTCGGCATGCGAGATGAGCCCGCTCGAGGAGCAGCCGGACCGGGACCTTGGGACGCAGGTCGTCGGCCAGTACTCGGATTCGATCGACGGGATGACGTTGTCGTCGACGCCGTGCAGCAGGAAGACCGGCGCGGCCGGCTTTGGCGATCGCGATTCCGACAGCGCCGGGTCGCTCCCGTAGGAGCCGATCAGCGGCAGCAGCCGCGCGCCGAGATGGACCACGTCGCGCTCGTTGATGTAGCGCAGCAGCGTCGCCGACGGCTCGCGCATCGTCTTCGCCAGCAGCGTGAGCGCGTCGAACTCGCGCGCGGCCTTGTCCTTGTCGACGTTGCTGTCGAGCGCCGACGCTGGAGGTAGCGGCGAATGGCCTCGCGCAGCGGCGCCACCTGCGCCGCCGGAACGAGCCGGTCCGCCATCGCGAGCAGGATCACGGCCACGCCGTAGTCGTGCGGCGGCCGGACAAACGGTTGGTCCGGCTGAAGCCGGACGCCACTTTGGTCCGGCGACCGTTCAGCGCGAGGCAGTCGTGGCGTCCGGCTTTAGCCGGATCCTTCCGGCTGGCATCGGCTCGATGCCCGTGCACAGGTAGCGCAGCACCCGCGGCAGGTCGGCGTGCCCGCCGAACGAAAACACGTAGTTCGACGTGGTCTTTCAGCGACGGCCGGCCGGCCGCGACGAGCGAGAGCCCGCCGCTGAAACTGATGCCCATCATCCCGATGCGCTGATCGCCATCCAGTCCCGATTCGGTGGCGAGCCAGACCGCGGCGCGTCTCGATCGTGTCGGTGATGGCCGGGGAAATCTCGAAGCGCGACAGCTCGCGAATGTCCGGCGTCACGACGACGATGCCGCTGGCGGCGAGTTCGTGGGCAAGCCGCGTCAACCGCGGCTCGTCGATGCCGGACACGTGCAGCCCTGAGGTCAGAGAGCGCGACCCGGTGGCTGGGGCTGAAGTTGGTCGGCGTAGTGCGCGCGCGCAGCGATCCCCGCGGTGTCGGGATCCGCGATCTCCCGCTGCTGGACCGGCGCGCGTATCGAGATCGGCCAGACGCCGCGGCGTCCCCTGCAGGTCCGCGGCGCGAATGACGAACGACACGCCGTGCGCGTACGGCGCCGCGATCAGCGCCGCGCCCGACAGCGTCACCGTGACTGCGAGCAGCGACACGCAGCGCGAGCGTCACGGAGCGCATGTTACCGGGATTGCCGGGGCAGGATGTCGGGAATGGGAGGATTGGTGGTTTGGAGGCGATCGGCTGGCTTCGGTAAACGATCCCGAACGCTTCCAGACCTTCCCGACATGCCCGCCTACATGCGTAAGCTGACCATCGCCATCGACGGCCCGTCCGGAGCGGGCAAGGAACGGTCGCGCGCGCGATCGCGCAGGCGCTGGGATATCGCCACGCGTCGACAGCGGGGCGATGTACCGCGCCGTCGGGTGGAAGGCCCTCAGGGACGGCATTCGCGATCGACGACGAAGCCGCGCTCGAAGCGTTGGCCGAGCGGTCGCGCATCGTCGTCACGGACTCGCGGATCGCGATCGACGAAACCGACGCTGACGCGCGAGATCCGCACATGCCGCGCGATTGACCGCGCTGCGGCCTCGGTGGCGCGACTGCCGAGAGTGCGCAGCGTGCCGGTGCGGCAACAGCGCGAGTCCGGCGCCGGCGGCGGCATCGTGATGGAAGGCCGCGACATCGGCACCGTTGGTGTTCCCCGGCGCCGACGTGAAGATTTGACCCGGATGCCGCGCCCGAAGAACGACGCGCGCGCCGCCGCGCGCAGCGATCCGGCGCACGCCGGCCTGCCCGCAGCCGTCTCAGACGTCGCGAGGATGCTGACCGAACGCGATCGCAGCGACTCGACGCGCACCGCGTCACCGCTTTACGCGGCGCTCGATGCCGTCGTGGTGGACACCACGGATAAAGGGGTATCGAAGACGTTGTGGAGGAGGTGCTGGCGGTGGTGCGGCGCAAGGCTGAGAACGTTTGAAGTCAGAAGTCAGACAAAGCAGGTGGGTTCTTGACTTCGACTTCTGACTTTACGCGATTCTAGCCTGTTCCGCGGCCGACTCACTCTCGGTCTTTGTAGTCCTCCCGGAGGAGGCCGGGTCCATCTCCCACCGGTGCTTGTCGCGCTCGATGATCTTGTCGGATCCCTTCAGCTCCTCGTTGTCAGTCGTATTGCACGCCCAGCGCCTTGCCGATGTCCTCGACGATGTCCTGATCGGGGGCTCGGGATTGTCGCCGCCCGGGGCTTCGTCACCTGTGAAGTAGCGCGTCCTCGACGTCGACGTCGTCGTCGCCGCCGGTGATGTCCTGTCCCATGCCGGCGTGATCCAGACGGCTCTGTTCCATCTCCGCGCGGCCCGTGCGTGCTCGCAGACCCGTGGCGATCCATGTTCAGCGACGAGGGCGGCATCGGCACCATATCCGCTTCCTCGAGCGTTCGCCGCACCCGATCCAGCCGCGGCGATTTCTTGGGTATCGCGGGCGTCTTGGATCGCTGCCCGGTGGCGGGTAGCGCGTGGCGCTGCCTGGCCTTCGTCGCCTTGGCCGCTTTGACTGATTTGACCACTTTGACGGCCTTGGCGGGTTTGGCGGATTTGGCCCCTTCGCGGCTTTGGCCGGCTTGGCGGGTTTGGCTTTCCGAGCCACGCTCATGCGTTTGGCGGGCCGCCTGGTTGGGCGTTTGGCCGAACGTTTGGCTTGCCTCGATTTGGGGCGCTGGCCGACCGGCGGCTGCGCGCCGCACGTGCTGGTTTCTTCCGCCGGGTGCCCTTCGCTCTCCGCCATGACTCGTCCTTTCGAACCTTGACAGTTTGTCGATAAGTGTTTCACTCTCTGTTGCTTATCGGAATTCAGGTCGACCTCGCCGGGCGCCTACCCACGGCATTCGTCCCGGTAATTACAAAGGTCGACGCAGGAGGACGCGCAAGGCATGGCGAACGTAGACGACGAGAACACTCCCAGTGCGGCAAGCGGCGGCGGCGTCGCGACGACCGAACGCCCGGAACGGGGCGAGCGCACCGGATCGCAGCGCACGTCAAAGCGCTGCCGCGCGACGACGACGAGCATGATGGATCCCGGCCGAATATGCCCGTCTGCTGGACACCTTACGATAACAGCTTCCGGAACATCGCGGAAGGCGAGGTCGTCAAGGGCACCGTTCTCAAGGTGACCGCGTCCGAAGTGATCGTCGACGTCGGCTACAAGTCGGAAGGCATCATCGCCGGTCGACGAGTTCCTCGACGAGAACGGCGAAGTCACCGTGCAGCCCGGCGACATCGTCGACGTGCTGCTCGAGCGCACGGAAGACCGCGAAGGCTACGTCGTCCTCTCGCGCGAAAAAGCCGAGAAGATGAAGATCTGGGACGAGGTCGAGAAGGCCTATGCGGAACGCAAGGTCGTCATCGGCCGCGTCATCGAGCGGATCAAGGGCGGGCTCGCGGTGGACATCGGCGTCCGCGCGTTCCTGCCCGGGTCGCAGATCGACGTGCGTCCGGTCCGCAACCTCGACGCGCTGCGCGGCCAGGAGCTGCGCATGCGCGTCATCAAGGTCAACAAGAAGCGCGGCAACATCGTGCTGTCGCGCAAGGCGCTCCTCGAAGAGGAGAACGCCGAGAAGAAGAAGCACACGCTCGAGACGCTCGCCGAAGGCAAGGTCCTCAAGGGCGTCGTCAAGAACATCACCGACTACGGCGCGTTCATCGATCTGGGCGGCATCGACGGCCTGCTCCACATCACCGACATGTCGTGGGGCCGCGTCGGGCATCCCTCCGAGCTGTTCAAGGTGAACGACGAGATCGACGTGATCGTGCTCAAGCTACGACCCGGCGACCGAGCGCGTCTCGCTCGGCCACAAGCAGCTGATCACCGATCCGTGGGCGAACGTGATGGACCGGTACCCGGTCGGCGCGCGCATGGGCGGCAAGGTCGTCAGCCTCACCGACTACGGCGCGTTCGTGGAGCTCGAGGCGGGCGTCGAAGGGCTGATCCACGTCAGCGAGATGTCGTGGAGCAAGCGCGTCAAGCACCCGTCGAAGATCCTGAACGTCGGCGACACGGTCGACGCGATGGTGCTCGGCGTCGATCCGACGGCGCGGCGCATCTCGCTCGGCCTCAAGCAGGTCGAGAGCAACCCGTGGCACGACCTGGCCGACAAGTACCCGGTCGGCTCGAAGATCACCGGCAAGGTGCGCAACCTCACCGAGTTCGGCGCGTTCGTCGAGGTCGAGGAAGAAATCGACGGCCTGATCCACATCTCCGACATGTCGTGGAGCAAGCGGATCAAGCATCCGTCGGAGGTCCTCAAGAAGGGCGACGTCGTCGAGGCGATGGTGCTGAACATCGACGCCGAGAACCAGCGGCTGTCGCTCGGCCTCAAGCAGCTCGCGACCGACATCTGGGACGACTTCTTCTCGCGGCATCACGTCGGCGACACGATCGAGGGCAAGGTCGTGCGGATGACGAACTTCGGCGCCTTCGTCGAGCTCGACGAGGGGATCGAAGGGCTGATTCACGTGTCGGAGTTCGACGACACGCCGCAGCGCCGGCAAGGACGGCGAAGATCGAGCTGACGGTGGGCGAAACCTACCCGATGAAGATCATCAAGCTGGCGCCGGCGGAGCGGAAGATCGGGCTCTCGATTCGCGCGCTGAAGTACGACGAGTTCCGCGCCGACTGGGAGTCGTATCAGGAAAGCGCGGGCGACGGCACCGCGACGCTGGGTGACCACTTCAAGAACCGGTGCGGTTAGGGATCTAGGATTAGCGGATCACGATCAGCCCTAATCCCGACAAGGACACGGCGATGACCAACGGCAGCATGACGAAGGCGGAGCTGGTCGAGGAAGTCTCGCGTGTGTCGGACCTGACGAAGAAGCACTCCGAGGTCATCGTCGACACGGTGTTCCGCAGCATCATCGAAGCGCTGCATCGCGGCGAGAAGATCGAGCTGCGCGGGTTCGGCAGTTTCCGTCTGCGCAAGCGCGAGCCGCGCAAGGGCGGAATCCGAAGACCGGCGACAAGGTGCGACGTGCCGCCGAAGAAGGTGCCCTATTTCAAGCCGGGCAAAGAGCTCAAGGAACTGATCAACAAGGAAACGCCCGCGCCTGCAGCGGCTCGCCGGCCGGTGACGCCTCGCTGCCGCCGGACGCCTTAGCCGTGTGAGACGGAGTCATGGCTCATGGCTGAATGGCTTATGGCTAAGCGTTGGGATTAACCCGAACATTTAGCCATCAGCCATTAGCCATCAGCCATGTCCGCTGCACCACCTGTGGTCGCCGTGGAGGCTCGCGTACGTCACGGGCGCGAGCGGCGGTGACCCGGCCTGCGCCTTCTGCGACGCACTCACAGCCGAACAGCACGAACTGTCCTGACGCGCGGCCGCTTCTGCTACGCGATCCTGAATCTCTATCCTCTACAATGGCGGCCACCTGATGGTGGCCCTGAACCGCCACGTCGGTACCCTGGCCGCGACCACGCCCGACGAACGGACCGAGTTGATGCAACTGACGCGGCGCGCGGAGATCGCGCTCACCGAGGCCTACACGCCGCAGGGCATCAACATCGGCGTCAACATCGGCTCGGGCCGGCCGGCGCCGGCGTCCTCGATCATCTGCACGTGCATCTGGTGCCGCGCTGGAACGGCGACACCAATTTCATGACGGTGATTGGCGACACGCGGGTCCTGCCCGAAGACTTGAATTCGACGGCGAAGCGGTTGGAGACCTATCTTCGAACGACTGGCGGCAGCGGAGGCGTAGAACGTTTTACCGCACGGGGCCGAGGTACTCTGTCCAACCAGTCGAGGCTTTCCTTGATCAGCACCGGCCGAGGGACGAAATGGCTCCCGTCGGCGATGACGCTGCCGTTTGTGCCCGCGGGTGTCCCGAGCGCCTCGAACATCGGCTTCGCGACGATTCCACCGGGAAATAGAAATCGTAGCGGCCGTTCAGCATCAGCACCGGGATCTTGATGCGCGACAGGAAGTTGATCGGCTCGACTTCCGGAAACCCCTTCTGAAACCTGAGGCCGGATACGTTGAGGACGGCTGTTTTGAACCGTGGCTCGATCGCGAGCATGATTCCGCCGAGTCTGGCCGCCCCAACTGATGCCGCTAGTACGCCAGCGCGCGTGGGTCGAGATCCTCGCGAGTCTGCACGTAATCGACCGATCGCATCAGGTCGTGCGCCCACTGGATCACGTGTTCCTGTACGAGTTCGTCTCGGTGGGATACGTCGATGTCAATCCGTCACCGCGTTCGTACATGCTCTTGAACACGGGAAACAGGACGGCGCGGCCGCTCTTGACGATGAAATCGAAGGAGTACGCCGGCAGCGGCTTGCTCGACCGCAGCGCGAGGCCGCTGTCGCCGGGAAAATTGACCACCGTCTGGCACGGCGGCCGCGCCGTCCTCGGCAGCAGCAAGTAGGCGAGCACTCGTTCCTGTCCGTATCCCGCGTCGTAAGTGATGCGCTGCTCGACCCAGTCGCGTCCGGCGCTGTCCGTCGCTTCGACGACGGCGTTCAGAGGGCGTTGATCGTACGCGTACATGCGCCGGTAAACATCGAAGATGGCGTCCGGCACCGGCCGCATCTTGCGGAAGTCGCGGTACGGCTGCGCGATCGGCCGGCCGGCGACCGCAAGGTTGGCGGTCGCCGAGATACTTCACCAGCCGGAATCCGTTTTGCGGCGCGTCGATCGAATGGCGGCAGCGCGAAGTCGCCGGTGAACATGTCGGGCCCATCGTCCCACGCGCCGCCGAGCAGATAGCGCTTGCTCCCGGCTTCGTTCGCGACCCACTCCCGTGCGTTGCCCGCCATGTCGAGCGCGCCAAAGCCTGTCAGACCCGCGAATTTCCCGACCGGACCGGGACCGGGACTCCGATTGCCCAGATTGCTCAGAGGCACGACCGCCGCGCTGAACACCACGTTCGCGGCGTTGGCCCAGTGATAAATCGTCGGCAGCTGTTTGCCGGCGTACTCCGCGAAGGCGGACGCTTCAGTACCAGCTGACACCACCAACCGGGTAGTCGTCCTGGCCGGAAGGGTAGTCGCCCACTTCCCACGTCGCCGGCCCGGGGCGACCCGATCGGTCTTTCAATAGCGCGATGCCTTCTTCCCAGGACAGCGATTTCCCCTCTTTCACGAAGGGAATCCGCCAGTACTCGCGTTTCTGATAACCGCCCGCGTCGACGAATCGCTTGAATTGCCGGTTGGTCGTTTCGAAGCGGTCGATCGCATAGTCGCCCAGATCGATCGGGTCCAGATGGTCGAGCCCGACGAGGAAGACGCCGACCTTGCCGCCGGCAACGCGAACCATCCCATCGCTCAGGGAACCGACGGCGTCGAGTTGGGTACTCTGCGGCTGCCGGGTCGCGTCACGTCGAGGACGGGTTCGGATCCGGACTTGACGATCTTCAGCCGCGAGCATGACGGCGTCAGCGGAATGCGAGCATCGAGCGGTGTTTTGCCAAGAAGCTCCCACGGCGCGTCGGGCGCCGAATAGTCTTGCCGGTACATCAGCGCCAGCGGAGTTGCGGTGTCGAGATGAAGCGGGCAGTGGCTGCCGCCAGCAACGACGCGAGCTGCGCATCGTTAGGAATCACCGCCCTGGCCGCGCCGGCCAGGACATACGCCTTGTTCCATTCGGCATCGTCGACGAGCCGCTGGATGTCGGGAAGCATCGCGCGGGCGCGCCGCACCTCAGCCGTTCGTTTCGTCCACACGATTGCGGCGGTGGCGATCGCGACGACCATGGCTGCGCCGGCGAGAACGAGCGGCAGCCTCCGTCGCGAACGAAGCGTCGCGGGAGCCGTCGGCGTGCGCGCCGTTCCATCGAGCGCCGCCGCGAGATCGTCGGCGGACTGGAATCGGTTGGCAGCGTCCTTGGCGAGCGCCTTCGCGACGATGCGCCGGAGCGCTTCCGGGACGTCCGGCCGAATGGTTTTCACATCGGGCGCGGCCTCGTAGATGATGCTGTGCAGCGTCGCCGCCGGATGTCCGCCCTTGAAAGGCAGTTCTCCCGTCAACATCTGGAACGCGATGACGCCGGCCGCCCAGACATCGGTGCGGTGATCGACGCGCGCGCCGGCTGCCTGTTCAGGCGACATGAACTGACACGGTTCCCATCGTCGTGCCCGTGAGGGTCAACCGCGACTCGGTCGCACCGTCGGTGAATCCCGGCGTCGCAAGGGCCGAAATCCAGAATCTGGCGGCGTGCCGTCGGACGCGATGATGATGTTGGCGGGCTTGAGATCGCGGTGGACGATACCGTGGGCGTGGGCCCGGGCGAGCGCGCTCGCGATCTGACGCAGAATCAGAATCGTGTCCGCGACTGACGGGCGGTCCCGCGCCAGCCGATCGGCGAGCGTCTCGCCGTCGTAGTAGGCCATCGCGATGAAGATGGCCGTCCCAATCGCCGATTTCATAAATCGTCGCGATGTTCGGATGGTCGAGCGCGCTGGCGGCGCGCGCCTCGCGGACGAGACGAGCCTCCGCCTCGGCATTCTGCACGGCGTCAGGCTTGAGGAACTTGAGCGCGACCTTGCGGTTGAGTCCGATATCCTCGGCGAGGTAGACGACGCCCATGCCGCCTCTGCCGATTTCCGAAATGACCTGATAATGCGAGACCTGCTGGCCAATCATGGCGGCGCGCGGGTAGTCTAAACCAGATGAACTTCGACCTGACAGACGAGCAGCGGGCCTTTCAGTCGACGATCGAGCAGTTCGCGCGCGAGATCGTCGCGCCGCGGGCGGCGGCGATCGACAAGTCGGGCGAGTTTCCGACCGACGTCATGCACGCTGCGGCCGGACATGGACTGCTCGGGGTCACGATTCCCAAAGCCTGGGGCGGCGCCGGACGCGATTACATCAGCTACGCGCTGGCGATCGAGGCGATTGCCAAAGCCAGTGCCACGGTCGCCGTGTCGCTCTCGGTGACCAACTCGCTCGTCGGCGAGCTGATCGCGCACGCGGGACGCGACCAGCAGCGCGAGCGCTGGCTCCGGCCGCTGGCAAGCGGCGAGGCGATCGGCGCGTTCGCGTTGTCGGAGCCCGACGCCGGCACCGATGCCGCGAATCAGCAGACGACCGCCGTGCGATCCGGCGACGGCTACCGGATCCGCGGCCGCAAGGTGTGGGTGGCCAACGCCGAAGAGGCCGCCGTGGCGATCGTGTTCGCGTGCACGCGGCCGGGGCTGCGCGGGCAGGGCATCACCGCGTTTCTCGTGCCGATGAACACACCGGGAATCACGCGGACGGCGCGCGCGGACTCGCTCGGCGTCCGCGGCCTGGGCTGCATGGATCTCGACCTCGATGTCACCGTGTCCGACGACCAGGTGCTCGGCCGCGTCGACCAGGGGTTCCGCATCGCGATGTGGGCGCTGCAGGGCGGGCGCGTCGCCATCGCCGCGCAGGCGCTCGGCATCGGCGAGGCCGCGCTCGACGAGGCGATCGCCTACGCCAAGTCGCGCCAGCAGTTCGGTCAGCCGATCGGCAACTACGAAGCGATCCAATGGATGCTCGCCGACATGGCGACCGAACTCGCCGCCGCGCGCATGCTCACTTACAAGGCCGCTGCCGTCAAAGACGGCGGCGGTCAAGGCACAGTCGAGGCGTCGATGGCCAAGCTCGCAGCGTCGGAGGCGGCGCACAAGTCCGCCGACAAGGCGATGCAGGTGCTGGCGTCGGCCGGCTATCGCCGCGGATCGGTGGTCGAGCGCCTGTTCCGTGACGTGCGCGCGACGGAGATCTATCAGGGCACGTCGGAAGCGCAGCGGATGATCATCGCGGCGAACATCCTCGCAAGCGCGTAGGTCCGGCTGACCTCCTTCGCCAAGGCTTCGGCGCTCAAGAAGCCGGACGCCGCCTACGGATCGGCGCCGCGCCTGAGCTTCGATCTCGTTTTAGACTGTGACGTCGATGGCCCTGACACCCGGCTCCAGACTCCGGGTCGTATGAAATCATCGCGCCGCTGGGCGCGGGCGGCATGGGCGAAGTCTATCGGGCGCACGATCCGACGCTTGGCCGCGAGGTGGCCATCAAGATTCTTCCCGACACGTGGCTTGCGGATCCGGACCGTCTGGCTCGCTTCGATCGGGAAGCGCGCATCCTCGCGTCGCTCAATCATCCGCACATTGGCGCCATTTACAGCGTCGACGCCGCGTCGGGCGTCCGCGCGCTCGTCCTGGAACTGGTCGAAGGACTGACGCTGGACGAATACATCAGACAGCGGGGAGTTGTTGGAGGAACGAAGCTGGGAGTGCGAGACGCGCTGTTGATCGCGCGTCAGGTCGCCGATGCGCTCGATGCGGCCCATGAGAAGGGCATCATCCATCGGGATTTGAAGCCAGCCAACATCAAGATCACGCCCGAAGGCGTCGTCAAGGTTTTGGATTTTGGACTGTCGACGCACACTCGAGAGCGGGCGGCAGCCGACTCGGGACAACAGGGCACCGATACGCGCCTCCAGACCGCGTCGATCGGCAGCACGCGTGACGGGGTCATTCTCGGAACCGCGGCGTATATGAGCCCGGAACAGGCCCGTGGTCAGGTCGTCGACAAGCGGACCGACATCTGGGCGTTTGGCTGTCTGCTGTACGAAATGCTGGCGGGTCGCTCGCCATTTCCGGGCAAGACGATTGCGGACACGTTCGCGGTCGTGCTCGAGCGCGAACCCAATTGGACCCTGCTGCCGGCGGACACCCCGATCCTCATCCTGCGTCTGATCGAGCGATGCCTCGTCAAGGATCCCAGGGAGCGTCTCCGCGATATAGGCGACGCGCGGCTCGAGGTTGAGACAGTGCTCGCGCGTCCGGGCGACGCTCGGGCCGAGCGATCAGATCGTCGCGCAGGTTGGCCGACGTCCCGGTGGATTGCGGCGCTCTTGGTGACGGCAGGGGCCACCGGACTGCTGGCATGGAATCTGACTCCGCGTCGATCCGCGGCGCAAGCTTCCGGATCGATCGCACGTCTCGTCATCTCCCTCCGCCGGGTGAGCCGCTCGCGATCGATACGCCTGCGGTTGCCATCTCGCCCGATGGGCGTCGCGTCGCGTACGTGGCGGGTCGCGGTATCCGCCAACGGATCTACCTTCGCGACATCGATCGGTTCGACAGCTACGGTTGTACCGGGAACCGACGGTGCGAGCGGTCCGTTCTTCTCGCCGGACAGCCAATGGGTCGGCTTCGTCGCCAATGGAAAGTTGAGGAAGGTGATGGTCGCCGGCGGCCCGCCTCAGACCATTGCCGAAACGAGCCAGACGGTGAACTCGTTCGCGGTGGGGAGCTGGGAAAGCGACGACTCAATTTTCTTCACGCCCACGGTTGGCGCGGGCATCTGGCGCATCTCCGCGGCCGGCGGCGCGCTCAAAGCCGTCACGACGCTGACGCAGACGGAAAACAATCACCGCTGGCCGCAACTGTTGCCTGGCGGAAAGACCCTGTTGTTCAGCGCAGTCTCTGTCGCCGACTCGCAGTCATACCTCCAATCGCTCGATACCGGGACGCGACGGCCGCTGGTCAAGGGCGTTGCGGCGCGTTACGTGGCGACAGGACACCTCGTGTACGTGCAGGCGAGGCACCTGATGGCGGTGCCGTTCGACCTGGCACGATCGAAATGACCGGTGCGCCGGTCGCCGTCTTGTCGGGAGTGATGCAGGTGGCCCGGCTCCGGACCGCAACGACGACGAATCTCGTTCCACAGGTCTGCTTTTCCACCGCCGGAACCATGGCCTACATGCCGGCGAGCCGGCGACCGCGCCAGAGTGCGCTCGTGTGGGTGAACCGCGAGGGCGTCGAGCAGCCCACCGGCGTGTCTGGCGGGATCTACTTCCAGCCGCGCCTTGCGCCGGACGGCCGGCGCGTCGCGATCACGGTCGGCGGGGAGGACCACGACGACGTGTGGCTGTGCGATCTCGCGCGGCAAACGCGGAGCCGCTTCACGTCAGACGGGAACAACGGGTTCCCACTGTGGACCCCCGACGGGCGTCGACTCACATACGTCTCTGACAAAGCGGGTCGCGAGAACATCTACTGGAAGCCCCTTGACGGCAGCGCGGCGGAAGAGCGCCTGCTGGCGAGCGATCGATCCACGTTTCCATTTTCATGGACGCGCGATGGCGTACTGGCGTTCGTGGTGAGTCGACCCCAGTACGCAGCCAGGACCTCTGGGTGCTTCGCCTGGATCGGCGAGACAAACCTGCCGCGTTTCTCGAGACGCCGTTCGGCGAGGGCGCTCCCGCGTTTTCGCCGGACGGCCGCTGGATCGCGCATGCGCATCGGGTGAGTCCGGTCGCAACGAGATTTACGTGCGGCCTTTTCCGGGTCCTGGTGAAAGAGTCACCATTTCGACAGAAGGTGGGAACGAGGCGGTCTGGTCGCCGAACGGACGCGAAATCTTCTATCGCAGTGGGGACGCGATGATGAGCGTCCCGGTGTCGACCGGTCCCACGCTGAACGTCGGCACGCCGCAGCGGCTCTTTGAAAAACCTACGAGGCCAGTCTCGCGTTGTGGGCAAATTACGATGTCGCGTCAGACGGCCAGCGATTCTTGATGGTGAAGACAATCGATCAACAGGACGCACCGGCGCAGATCAACGTGGTCCTCAACTGGCAAGAAGAGCTGAAGCAGCGAGTGCCCACGCGCTGACAGCAGCGATTGCCAAGACGAGCACGGAATCGCTCACGTTCACCGCCTGCGCAGCGCGTCCAGCCGGTCTTTGGCCGTCTTCGCGTTCGAATCCTGGTCGGGCAACAGCTTCAGCGCCTGCTCTGTGCGCCTTGATTGCGTCGTCACGTCGTCCGCTCGCGTCGTATTGACGTGCGCGCGAAAACGCCGCGTCCCCCTCGCGTTTTCGCCCGGGCTCGTACGCGAGCAATGGATTGCGTGGCTTCGTTGAGCGTCGCTTCGGCGGCCTCTACTCTTCGGGCCGTGACGAGCCCGCTCTGCAAGCTTCCTTCAGACGTGCGACGTCGGTCTCGAAACGCTGACGGCGCGCGTTCGTATTCGCGCAGCGCCTCGGCCAGCTCGCCCGATTGTTCCAGCTTTCTGGCCGCTTCCATCATCGCGCAGACGTGGAACCGCTGGCGTTGGGCGCCGGCGCTGCCGCGGCGGTCGGCGGAGGCGGTGCGGCGGTCGGCGGAGGCGGTGCGGCGGTCGGCGGAGGCGGTGCGGCGGTCGGCGGAGGCGGTGCGGCGGACGGCGGAGGCGGTGCGGCGGACGGCGGTGGCGATGCGGCGGATGGCGGCGGCGCGGCCGGCGATGGTGACGGTGCGACGGGCGATGGTGGCGGCGCGACGGGCGATGGCGGCGGCGCGACAGCGGCCGGCGGCTGAAGCCGAGCCGGCGCAGGTTCAGGGATTGATGGAGGTGGCGGAGGCGTCGTCGCAGCAGGCGGCGCGATGATCGGCGGCTGGGCAACTGGCGGTGTGATGCGTACGGTGGCGACGCCGCCGCTGGCGCAACGGGCCGTCCCGACGCTGCCGGTGGCGGTGCCGCAACCGAGTTGTTTCGGTCGGCGCCGGCCTTGGTTCAGTCAGGGCGGGCGCCGCCGCTGGTGGCGGCGTGAACGACGTCTCGGGCCGCGGCGAACTCAGGCTTCGCGAGAACTTCGGCCACACGGTGAACACCAGGCCCGCGATCAGGATCGCAGCCGCGGCGGCTTCCGCATCGCTAGCCGGCTGGCGAGCGACGCGCGCGGCGGTGGCTCGCTTGCTCGGCGTCGCCCGCGCGCGGCGGTGGCTCGCTTGCCTTCGGCGTCGCGCTCGCGCGCGGCGGTGGCTCGGCCGTCTTCGGCGTCGCGCTCGCGCGCGGCGGTGGCTCGCCTGCCTTCGGCGTCGTGCTCGCGCGCGGCGGCGCAGCGACAGCGGATGGCGCCGGTGAGGGTGCCATCGGCAACTGCGGTGCCACCATCGTCGCTGCCGTCGCGTCCGTCGGCGCGGCGGTTGAGACCGGCGGCTGCGCGATCGCGGCCGCGTGCTCCGGCGTGATCTGATCTGGACGGTATCGGCCGTCGTGCTGACCGCACGCGTGGTCTGCTTCGGCGCGGCGGCCGCCCGCCGTGCGAACGATCCGAGCACCAGGTGCGCGACGTTCGGCGCCGTCTCGGCCACCTGCGCGGTGACCGCCTCCGGCTCTCAACGGCGACCGCACCGAGAAACAACGCATCGAGCGCGTAGATCTCGACGTTCACGCGGCAGTAGCCGGCGCTGCGGCGTCAGCAGAAACGCCATGCGCTTCGAATAGTCGTTCACCGGCACTTCGATCGCACGCTCGGCGTCGCCTTGAATCGCGAAGTCTGGCGGCGACGATCCGGATGCGCACGCGAGCGGGTAGCAGCTGTCCGGTTTTGATCGACGAGGTGCCTCACCTGCAGCGGCTCGGGATTGCTGCTCGACCCGTTCGGGACGCCGCGCTATCGGCCAGTCTTCGATCCCGAGCAGCGGCGAATCCGCGAAGCGGACCTGGACGATCAAATCCTGCCGCCCGACCTCGACGTGAGTGGGCAGGGCAGCGTCGACGCGCGCGCGTTCGCTGGTCGCTCGGCTCGGCGCGCGCACAATGGGCGCGCCCCGCCAGCGCCGATCGCATCTCGGCTGCCGACGCGAATCGATCCGCCGGATCGAGCTGCAGCGCGCGCGTCAGCATGGCGCGCTGAGCTCGAGTCCGACCGGCGGGCAGATGAGGTCGGCGGCCACGAGTGGATCCGGCAGACCGTTTCTGATGGCCATCGACCGCTGCACGGCGTTGGCGGCGGCGTGCCGGTCGCGAGGTGGTAGAGCGTCGCGCCGAGCGCAAACAGATCGCTGCGCACGTCGGTCGGGTGCCCGTCATCTGTTCGGGCGGCGCATGTGCAGGGTGAAGCCGCATGCAGGCCGCTGTCCGGCGAGACCGTCGGGTCGAATCCGAGCCGTCCTTTCGCCAGGCCGAAATCGAGCAGCACGATGTCGCCGGCCGGCGTCCGCTTCACGTTGGCTGGCTTGATGTCGCGGTGCACGATCGCAGGCGTGCGCGCGAGTGCAGTATCGAGACCCTCGAGCAAGGCATTTGCCCACGCCATGACCTCGTCCTGGGCGCACGGCCGTGGTGCTGCCGCTGGGGCGGATCCTCGAGGTTTTCGCCTCTCGATGTATTGCATGACCAGGGAACGCATCGCTCGCCGCGGAGAAGTAGTCGATCACGACCGGCAGTGCCGGATGGCGAGACCGGCGAGCCTGGGCCTCGCGTTCGAACGCGTCGGCGGCGGCGCCCGCAATTTCGAGCTGCTTCACCGCGACGGTATTTCGCAGGCGCGTATCGACGGCTTCGTAGACCGCGCCCATGCCGCCGCAGCCGATCCGGCGGAGCACGCGATAGCGATCGTGGAGGTGGGTGCCGGCTTACTGCGACGACGTATGATATCCGCGAAATGGGGTGGGCATGGAGAAGCCGAATCGGCGCGATTTCGTGCGAACGACCACTGCCGCCGGCGTCGCGGCCGCCGCCGCGGCCGGAAGCCGCTGTTCCGGGCAAGCCCCGACCGTGATGACGCCCGAAGAGCGTCAAGCCGTGCGTGGTCGCTGCGTCGAACGGCAACCGCTCGAAGGACGCCGACGGCGTCACGTGCGTCGCCAAGGCGTTCAAGATGATGACCGGCGGCGCCGACGTGCTCGACGCGCCTCGTCGCCGGCGTCAGCATCGTCGAGCTCGATCCGAAGCAGACCGAGCGTCGGCTGGAGCGGCCTGCCGAACGCCGACGGCGTCGTCCAGCTCGATGCGTGCTGCATGCACGGCCGAAGAAGCGCGCCGGCGGCGTCGCGGCGATCGAAGGCGTCCGCACGCCGGCGCAGGTCGCGCAGTTGGTCGCGGACGAGACCGATCACCATCTGCTCGTCGGCAAGGGCGCGCAGGACTTCGCGCGCGTCGATGGGCTTCAAGATCGAGGACGGGCTCGATCAACGAGACGCGCGCGCAAGCATGGACTCGAGTGGAAGCGGCCGCACCGATCCGCTGCACTACCTCGATCCGAAGAGCCGCGCGCAGGCGTGGTACGACGCCGGCCTGCAGATGGTGCGCGACGGGCTGATCGACCGCGGAGCACTTCTGGGGCACGATCAACTGCGACGGCGTCGAACGCGAAAGGCGAAATCTGCGGCGTGACGACGACGAGCGGCGCTGGCGTGGAAGATTCCCGGGCGCGCCGGCGATTCGCCGATTCTCGGCGCCGGGCTCTACGTCGACGGCGAGGTCGGCGCCGCCGGGTCGACCGGCCGCGGCGAGGCGAATCTCTACAACCTCTCTCGTTCGTCATCGTCGAGGAAATGCGCCGCGGCGCGCATCCGAAGGACGCGGCGATGACCGCGCTCAAGCGGGTCGCGAAGAACACGATCGAGAAGCGACTGCTGAACGGCAAGGGCCAGCCGAACTTCGGGTTGAGCTTCTACTGCCTGAACGCCGAAAGGGCGAGTACGCCGGCGTCGCGATGTATCAGTCGACCTACGCTGTGTGCACGGAGAACGGGCCGCAGACGTTGCAAACCGACGTCGCTATACGAAGGCAAGGCGACGGACGCGTAGGTCCGGCTAAAGCCTGACGCCCGATCGCTCGGTGCGGTGTGCCGCCTTCAGGCGGACCTGTGAGGGAGACGATGCCAAGAAAACTGAATCGACGAGATTTCGTCCAGACCGCAACCGCCGCCGGAGTCGTCGCTGCTACGACCCGGCCGCTGTTCGGACAAGCCCCGGCCGTGATGCCGAAGAGCGTCCGAAGCCGCTCGTCATCGCGGCGTCGAGCGGCAACCGATCAGAAGAACGACGAAGCGGCAGACCTGCGTCGCGACGGCGTTCGCAATGATCACCGGCGGTCCGACGTGCTCGACGCGCTGATCGCCGGCGTCAACATCGTCGAGCTCGATCCCGGAAGATCGAGCGTCGGCTACGGCGGCTTCGCCGAACGCCGAGGGCGTCGTCCAGCTCGACTCGTGCTGCATGCACGGCCCCAAGAAGCGCGCCGGCGGCGTCGCCGCGCTCGAGGGCGTGCGGACGCCGTCGCAGGTCGCGCAAGCTGGTGATGGACCAGACCGACCATCATCTGCTCGTCGGCAAGGGCGCGCAGGATTTCGCGCGCGCTCATGGGCTTCACGATCGAGGACGACCTGAACACCGAGAAGTCGCGCAAGGCGTGGCTCGAGTGGAAGCGGCAAGACCGATCCGCTGCACTATCTGCCGCCGCGCGAGCATCGACGGAGGCGTTCCACCGCGTCGGGATGCAGATGATCGCCGAGGGCTGGATCGAGGCCGAGCACTACTACGGCACGATCAACTGCGACGGCATCAACGCCAAGGGCGAAATCTGCGGCGTGACGACGACGAGCGGCCTGTCGTGGAAGATCCCGGGCCGGGCGGGCGACTCGCCGATTCTCGGCGCGCGGACTCTACGTGGACGGCGACGTCGGCGCCGCCGGATCGACCGGCCGCGGCGAAGCGAACCTCTACAACCTGTCCTCGTACCTGATCGTCGAGGAGATGCGCCGCGGCGCGCACCCGAAGGACGCCGCCATGACCGCGCTCAAGCGCGTGGCGAAGAACACGATCGAGAAGCGGCTGCTGGACGCGAAGGGGCAGCCGAATTTCGGGTTGAGCTTCTACGTCCTGAACGCGAAGAGGCGAAGTACGCGGGCGTCAGCATGTATGAATCATCAGAGTCGAGACGGCCGCACCAGCCGTTCGACGTTCGCCTCTGCACCGAGGACGGTCCGCAGACGCTCAACTGCGAGCCGCTCTACGGCGGCGTGTTGTCGACGGCGGACTTAACCGATGCCATCTCCTCGTCGCGCTTTTCTGCAGCTGCTGGCCCTGCGGCAGCGGCGCGGCGTCGCGCGTGCCGCGCCAGGCGCCAGCGCCGCTTCCAGTTTTCTCGGCGCCTCGATCAGTCCCTATGGTGAGCGGTCGCCGTTCGTCCGCCGCGGTAAGGCAGGCATCCGATCGCTCGCGGACCCCGGAACGAGGCGTCGAGCCTCACGCCGCTCGCCGACACCTACGGCATCATCACGCCTTCGTCGCTCCACTTCGAACGCCATCATTCGGGCGTGCCGAAGATCGATCCACTGCAGCATCGCCTGATGATCCACGGGATGGTGGAGCGTCCGCTGGTGCTCACGATGGAGGAGCTGCAGCGTCTGCCCAGCCAGTGCGCATCCATTTCGTGGAGTGCTCCGGCAACAGCGGCAACGGCTGGGCGCCGACGCCGCGGTCCACAGTGCAAGGGACGCACGGCCTCACCAGCTGCAGCGAATGGACCGGCGTCAAACTGTCGCTGCTGCTCGACAAGTCGGGGTCCAGCCAGGCGCATCATGGATCGCCGAGGGCGCCGATCCCGCGAAGATGACCCGCAGCGTCCCGCTGGCCAAGGCGCTCGACGATGCAATGATCGTGTGCGCAGAACGGAGACGATCCGGCCCGAGCAGGGCTTCCCGTCCGGTTGTTCCTGCCCGGTTACGAGGGCAACGCCAACATCAAGTGGCTGCGCCGGTTGGAAGGTGGTCGACAAGCCGTACAGACGCGTGAGAGACGTCGAGAAGTACCGACCTCATGGCCGATGGCAGCGCGCGTCAATTCACGCTGATGGATGCGAAGTCGGTCGTGACGCATCTCCGGCGGGCGACGCCTCGCCGGCCCGGCTTTCACGAAATCGCCGGGCATCGCCTGGACCGGCCGAGGGCAGTGACGCGCGTCGAGGTGTCCGTCGACGGCGGCCAGGCCTGGAAGGACGCTACGCTGCAGGAGCCGATCCTGCCTCGCGCGCACACGCGTTTCCGCCTGCCGTGGGAGTGGGACGGCCAGGAAACCGTCGTGGCGTCGCGTGACGGACGAAACCGAGCTACGTGCAGCCGACGACGCGAGGGCTCGTCGCCGTCCGCGGGCTGAACTCGAACTATCACAACAACATGATTCAGGCGTGGAAGGTGAGGCTGACGGAACAGTCGAATATGCCGGTGCTGTACAACGCTCGTGGTGAGCTTGTCGAACCACGAGCGCAGGAAACCTCGTCCTTCCGACAAGCTCGGGACCGAGCGGGTCTGCCGATCCTTCTCGCGCTTGGGTTTTCGGTGATCCTCGACGCGCAGTCGCCACTTCAAGGTTGGCCGTCCGCCAACGGCCGAAGAGATCAAAGCGTGGGACATCGCGATCGGCGGACGGCCGCGAGTTGCCACCGGCCGCGGGACAGTCGTGCGCAGCAAGGTCGTCTCGTGGAACAGTGCGCGCGGTGCCACGGCGCGACGACCGAAGGCCGAAATGCCGCTCGTCGGCGGCGGGATTCGCTGAACACCGCCAAGCCGCTCAAGACGATCGGCAGCTATTGGCCGTACGCACGACGCTGTTCGACTACATCAACCGCGCGATGCCGTTCGATCGGCCGACCGTGATGAGCGCCGACGATGTCTACCGCCGTGACGGGCTTCCTCCTCAATCTGACGGCGTCATCGCCGAACAGGACGTGATGGACGCGAAGACGCTGCCCGCCGATGCGCATGCCCAACCGCGACGGGTTTGTCGCCGACCCGCGAAGCCGGATGCGATCAAGAAGAAGTGAGAAGTCAGAAGTTAGAAGTTAGAAGTTGGGCATATTTGCGCAGTTGTCTGACGCGCTCGCGCGTCCTCTGGCAGGAGTTGCGGCTGTTCCCACGCCGCGAAGTGCCCGCCTTTGTCGTAGCTTGTTGTAGTGGATCAGTTTGGGATACGCCCGCTCTGCCCAGCTCCGCGGGGCTGGATAGAGACTCGTCAGGGAAGACGCTCACGGCCGTCGGGACCGCGACGCCTTTGACGGCGAAGAACGACGCCCCCTTGTTCTCCCAGTAGAGACGGGCCCCTGAGAGCGCCGTATTCGTCAACCAGGTGAGCGTGATGTTGTCGAGGACGTCGTCTCGTGTGAGGCCTTCGCTCGCTCCGGCAAAGACACGCGCGATCAGCTCATAGCTGCGCGCGTCGTGATCGAGGAAATAAGCCGCCAGGCCGACCGGTGAATCCGCGATTCCGTACAGCGTCTGCGGTCTCAACCCCATCTGGAAGCCGTAGCCGATGCCCTTCGCATAGACGAAGCTCAGCCGCTCGTAAGCGAGCTTCTCGTCGGCCGAGAGATTCGCCGGCGCCGGCGCGCCGGAAAAGGCCAGCTTGTCGATGTCGAGTGGAATCACGTTAGCCATGTTGGTGTGAATGCCCAGCAATTCCGGTGGCGCCTGCACGCCCATCAGCTCGGTGATGATCGCACCCCAATCGCCACCCTGCGCCACGAATTTCGTGTAGCCGAGGCGCTTCATCAGCACCGCCCAGGCACGCGCGATGTGGGCGGGGTCCCAGCCGGTCGTGGTCGGCTTGCCGGAAAACCCGTAGCCGGGCATCGACGGAATCACCAGATGGAACGCATCCGATGCGCTCCCGCCATGCGCGGTGGGATTGGTCAGCGGATCGATGATCTTCAGCTGCTCGATGATCGAGCCGGGCCATCCGTGCGTGACGATGAGCGGCAGCGCATTGTCATGCTTCGAACGGACGTGAATGAAATGAATGTCCAGCCCATCGATCTCGGTGATGAACTTGCGGCACGGCGTTCAGCCTCGCCTCGCACCTTGCGCCAGTCGTATTCCGTCGCCCAATAGCGCGCGAGTGCCTGAGTCGTCGCGAGCTGCACGCCCTGCGGTTGCATCGGTGACCGTTTCCCGTTCGGGCCACCTTGTCGCGCTTGATGCGCCTGCGCAATTCGGTGAGCTCCGTCTCAGGAACATCTCACATGAAACGGACGAATGGCGGTCTTGTCCAGTTGCCTGCTCACTGCGTTTCTTGTGTCGCGCTGGTTGGAGTCATGGTGTCCTTCTTTCCTCTTCGTCGTGCGATCACTGGGGCGAGGTCACAACGAGCCGTGACAGCGCCCGGTGAAAACGAAGATTTGCTCAAAAACCAGCCGCCAGAATCGATCAACGCCACTTCGGCGTGGCACGAGTGCGTGCCGAAAAGCTTGAGTCCGCCTTGCCATGCGCCAGCTACACATGTATGGCAGATCTGAGGGCTCTGGTACTGCAGGAGTCGCGTGGGCCCGAAGCTGACCAAAAATCGAACTGCCGGATCATGGACGCCCTGTGGACCCACGGCGCGTGCATCCGGTCCGCCGAATTCCAGGAAGCCCCTGCCCGACACCGACCGGCCGGCCTACACCACCGTCCAAACCATGGTTTTATCGCCTGGAAGCCGCAAACAGGCTGCCCGCGCCGCGTCAAAAAGGTTCGGCAACGCGCTGATCTTCGAGGCGCACAGATCTCGCGCGACAGACGCAGCAACGGCAACTCGATCGACGAGTTGCTCAGCATCTTTGGTGGACGGACACAGCCCGTGATGGCCCATTTGATCGACGCCGGCAAGCTGACGCTGAAGGACGTGCAGGAAGCCGAGCGCGCGCTGCGCAAGCTTTCCGCCTCCGCTAAAGCTACGGCGGACAAGGGCTGCCGCCGATGATTTTGCCCTACTGGCGGTCGTCGCGCACCTGTGGCAGTCGACGCTGTTTGCCGTCGTCGTCGGGCTGGCGACGCTGCTCCTGCGAAGGAACCATGCCGCGATTCGCCACGTCGCTGTGGCTCGCCGCATCGATCAAATTCCACGGTGCCGTTCGCGGCGTTGGCCGCGCTCGGTGCGACATTCGGTCCACGGTTCCATGCGCCCGAGCGGGTCTTCGAAGTGGTGTTCGTGCAGCACGCGGGCGGACCGGACGTCATGCCGCTCTGGACGCAGATCGCGCCGCGACCTGTGCAGGTCAAGAGCGCTGCCGCCGCTCTTTGTGGCCGGAGCCGGGGCCGTCTGGCTGTGCGGCCTGGCGATCATCGTCGCGATCTGGTGCATCCGCTGGAGGCGCATCGCCGCGATCGCGCGCCGCTCGTCGACTCTCGCTGCCGGCAGGAGGTGGACGCGCTCCGGAAGATCGAGCGGACGCTGGGCGTCGTCACGCCGATCCGCATGGTGACCTCGGACGGCCCGATCGAGCCTGGCGTGTTCGGCTTGCTCCGGCCAATTCTCCTGTGGCCACGGGCCATCAGCCGATCTCCTGGACGATGAGCAGCTGGCCACGATTCTGGCGCACGAGGTCTCGCACGTGCGCCGGCGCGATAATCTCCTCGCGGCGCTGCACGTGGCGGTGCAGGCGGTCTTCTGGTTCCATCCCGGCATCTGGTGGATCGGCGCGCGACTCGTCGACGAACGCGAACGCGCGTGCGACGAAATGGTGGTGTGCCTGGGCCACGAGAGCCAGCAGTGTACGCGGAAACGATTCTCAAAGCGTGCCGCATGTTCCTCGAGTCGCCGCTCACCTGCATGGCGGGCGTGACCGGATCGGATCTCTCGAAACGAATCGAGCGGATCATGACGAACGTGCAGTCGGAGGCCCTGACCCCGATGCGGAAAGTTGTGGTCACAGCGGTGCCTGTGCTCGCCGTGCTCATCCCGGTCATCGTCGGCGTGCTCAACGCGCCGCCGATCCGCGCGCAACAGGCGCATCCCGCACCGACGAGCCTGAATGCGGAGTTCGAAGTCGCGTCGGTGAAGATGAACAAGTCAGGGTTGGCGGGGAAGGTGAGCATTCAGACGCTGCCCGGCGGCCGGTTCAGCGCCGAGAACGTCACGCTCCGCCAGCTGATTCGTAACGCCTACATGCTGCAGGACGTGCAGATCGCCGGCGGTCCCAAATGGCTGGACGAGGAGCGCTTCGACATCGTCGCCAAGGCCGTCGGGGACCGACTCGGCGATCCGTTCGTCGCCGAGCAGACGCGCGAGCCGAGCCGCTGGCAGGTGATGCTGCGCGCGCTCCTGACGGACCGGTTCAAGCTCATGGCGCATCGCGAGCCGCGCGAGATGCCGTATTCACGCGCTCCTGGTGTCGCGCCGCGACGGTCCGTTCAGTCCCAGCCTCAAGCGGTCGGACGTGGATTTGCCTCGACGGCCGACGGTCAAAAGCAGTGCGGGCTCGAGGCTGATGCCGGGCAACATGACGGCTAACAGCGCAAACGCATGACGCAGTTGGCCAACAGCCTGGCGGCGTTCGTCGGACGGATCGTCTTCGATCGCACGCAGCTCCCGGGCAACTTCGATTTCACGCTCAAGTGGACGCCCGATCAGATCCCGGCCGGACTGGAGCGCAAGGCGGCCGCGATGAACCTGCGCCGATCGATCCCAACGGTCCGTCGATTTTCACCGCCGTTCGCGAACAACTGGGGCTCAAGCTGGACGCGGTCAAAGGGCCGGTTGATGTGCTCGTCATCGACCGCGCCGAACATCCTGACAGGCAGAACTGACATGATCACACACGCGCATACGTGCGCCCGGATGCTATTGGCGTTTGGCAGCGCGCCGCCGGTCGCGTTCACCAATCAGAGCGCGCCGGCCGCGACGCAATCGCTCCCGCAATTCGAAGTCGCGTCGATCAAGCCGAACAAGTCCGGCGAGAACCGCGTGATGCTTCGGGCATCCAGCCGGGCAGGCGGTTCACGGCCACCAACGTCACGCGCTCGCACGCTGATTCGCAACGCGTATCCCAGCTGCAGGAGTTCCAGATCACCGGGCGGACCGAGCTGGATGGCCGACGACCGGTTCGACATCGTCGCGAAGGCCGAGAGCGGCGACGGGATCGGCGATCCGTTTCGAGCGTGAGCCGAACGGTCAGCCGAGCCGCGGGCAGCTGATGATCCGCGCGCTGCTGGCCGAGCGCTTCAAGCTCGTCGTGCACAACGAAGACAAGGAGATGCCGATCTACGGCGCTCGTGCTCGCGCGCAGGCGACGGCAAGCTGGGTCCGCAGCTCAAAGGTGTCCGAGACCGACTGCGCCGCGATCGATGGCGGCCGGACGCGGGCGAGGGCGTGGCCCGATGCCGCCGCCCGGGCCGCCGCAGGCAGGTGCGCCGATGCAATGCGGCATCCGGATCGGCCCGGGC